>Ga0326728_10013683_pt1 | contig 17530 bp, 11 predicted proteins | sample MB3enrmetagenome_FD_207602 | JGI IMG/M metagenome (GOLD analysis project Ga0326728, IMG submission 207602) | Lab enriched peat soil microbial communities from McLean, Ithaca, NY, United States - MB31MN | ecosystem: Environmental > Terrestrial > Soil > Wetlands > Peat | place: USA: New York... | reverse complement strand
CAAAGAGTGAATCTAAAGATGTTGTGTACAGCTTTTTGTTATAATCTATATTAGTTGATGATATTGAATATAAAAGAGTATTCTAAGGACAGCGGAAGCTATCTTTAAAATCAGAGAATAATGAACCCGAAAAGAAAGAAATTGGGTCAAATACAGAAATTAGCAAGAAAGATTTATGCAGGATTCCTGGGAAGAAAAAAATTAGAGGTAAATCGGAATCCTCTTTATTATAAACTCTAGATCCCTTTAAATCTCAATGTTAGAAAATAAACTTGAAGATGATGTAGTAAATTTACAATGGGTTTTGTGAAAAAGGAACATAAAAAACAGAAGGACTAACCGGGCAAATAGCCTATCTCTGGGAACCAACAAAAAAAGGAACTAGGCAGCGAAAATATTAGATGTTTGAAGGTTAATACTGTTTTAAAAATCAAAGTTTTGGTCTCGTATACAGCTGCAAGCAATGTAATAATTTCGATGTATCGCTTCGGTTATAAAGGAGTTATTTAACAATAAATATTTTCATTTGCTTATTTGCTTCTGTTTCTTCATGATTTTTCTGATTTTCAACATAGTTTTTAATTACATCGTAAGTTGTACAGTTTCTGCAGGCCCAATTTAACATTCATCCCCCAAGTTCACAATCCCACAATTGTTTTAATTCTCAGAGCATTCTTTTAGGATTTTTCTTCTGCGATACTTTTTATAATCTACATCACTATTGAAGGAGAATACTTTTGGTTCAGAACCAATGAAAAGATGTACATATTAACAATCATTACTATTGCATCTAACTAAAAACAGTATCGATTGCCAATTTTGAAGTATATATATTTCAAATAATTGATTATGTCATTGCTTAAAAAAAGTGTTATACTTCATAGAAAAACATTGATATCTTGTTTTTATAGATACAATGATTTTGCATAAATTAGTTCTATTTATGGTGTGAAGATAGCTTAAAATATAATTCAATTGTTTAATGCCGGTTATCTGAGAAGTTTCTATTTTCGCAGCTTGCTGCGTTGTATTCGACTTGAATAAACATCTTTATTATTCTGTTGGGTTGGAAACTGACAAATCCGAGAAGATTTTGATGGAATTTTTGAAGGTATCAAATGATTTAACGAAAATATGAGGTTTTATTCTAAATGTAATTTGTGCTGCCAAATAATGGCTATAATTACTGATCTATTACTCCAAAGGTACCACGAGATAATTTAGGAAAATGGAATAGGTGAATACAAAAAAGTTGACATTTAAAAAGTCGACTTTGAGGAAACAATACAAATAAGAATGTGAGAAAGCAACAGTGAGTATTTTTGTCCACCTTAATCCATCAAGTTTTTTCAGAATTTTGGATGGGAAATATTTCGCTATATCTTCTCGATTACTTTTGATTAATTTTTTTAGGTTGTACTCTATTATTTGGCTGATTTCATTTTCCAAAATTTACTTAATTCTCTTTTCTTGCTTTTTATTCAGCACTCCAGTGAGGTTAGTTATAGAAAAATCTGCTTAATAGCATGAAAATGCAAAAATTCGTTACGCTATATATTTGATTATGAATGCATCAAACACTTAATGACGGTTTACCGGCTTTTGTTTGTAACTTTAATTTGCGGTTCTTAGGTTTATAGTCTTAATATTTCGATTATTCAAAATTGTTTATTAATTAAGGCTACAGGTTAATGTAGTGCTATGAAAAACAAATGCTATCCTTTAAGATATTTTAATCAAGGTACCCTTTTCTTTCAAGCCATTCGATCTGGGGTCTTGTGTATTTCCAGGTGACATCGGCTTTTGAGTTCTGAACTTCCCAAGGATTGGCTATGACAACATCGCCTTCGCGGATCCACATTCTTTTTTTCTTGGACCCCGGAATCCTGCCCATTCGGATAACTCCGTCCATGCATTGCAGTGTGACTCTTTTCGATCCAAGTAAACTTGCTACTGTTGCAAGGACTTCGTTTCTGTCCTTACGTGGAGTTCGAACCCTTGTTATTTCGGGGGTGTCTCCTGAGTTTACTGGTTTATTGAATCCTGCTTGTCTTTTTCTAATAGTGCTCCTGTAATTAGCCAAATTAATTCCTCCTAACATGATTTTCGTATCAATAATTTCAAAGTTTAATTGTTTTTTTGGTTCTGATTCTCAATTCCGATTTGATTTCCTTCTTCCATTGGAATCATCACAGATATTTGCTTCTCTCTACCAGTTATAATTTAATTATTAAGTTGGGAATTTAGCAGAAACAAAAAGTGAAAAATGGAAAGAATAACAAATAAATAGCAATGAAAATGAATTAAGTGTTAATAAAAACTAAATTAAGAAATTAACACTCAACACAGCTTAAACACTCAAATCAGATTATCCTTAAAATTTTCTGTGGTTAGGAAGACATTCTCTACAGTAAACAGGCCGCCCTTCATTTGGTTTAAACGGAACTTCGGTCTCAACGCCACAATCAGAACATATCACTTTGGTCATTTCTCGAGGACCACTAGTACCCCCTCTGAAACCACCACCATGACTGCTGCCTCTGCTGCCACCACGGGAATTTCCTCTGTCATTAAAAGCCATTTTGTTTCACCTCCGCTTTAGCGGGTAATGATATAATAAAAATAAGATGGTATAAGATCATTATAAAAACAAAAAATTGGTTTTTAATAACAGATTATACGTCTCTTTATTTTCAACTATTCTTACATCGTATTTTAATTATATAAATCTTCCCACGGAAGCAACTTTGCACCTAATGTCCCATTTTGCCCTGCACAGATGTTAGACTTTAGGTGCAAGTTCAAAAATAGTGTAGTTTTTGAGTTTTACACAGTTCTAAATTAGAATGATTTATGATAAAATATATTGGAAATATATGCAATATATAAATGGATAAAAAAGTTCGAGATGGAGTTTACTTCCATCTCAACAGTAGAGAGGTGTTCATCTTCTCTGCCATGTACGCAAATCGGCAATGTTCTTTGCCATTTTTCGTAGCTTGGTACTCAGATCTTCTGCGCACAATAAGAAGATCCAAAGTAGCCCAGCTACGGTGAATATTTCTTCCACGTTTTTAATTAACCTACTTAATTGCCTGCTCAGAAAGCCCTAAACGTTAAGCTATGTCTTCGTTATAAATACAAATTGAATCCATTTATCAAATTAAAAAATAAAATATAAAAATAAAGTAAGGATGTAAAAAGCTGGTTGAAAAAAGGACATTAAGAAAACTAGATAAGTCGTATTTCAATCAAATCTCCTCCATTTTGAGCCTCAATAATATCGGATGCAATTTCAGAATTTACCCTGAGTTTCACTTCTCCATGTCGGCTTACCGATGCACTGGAGATATATTTGTCTTCAATGAATATTTCCACATCCTTTCCTGCAAGCTCCGGAACCTTCAGGATAAGGTGTTTCTTGTTTATTTCGATAAAAGGATGAGCTGAAGAGGTCATCTCCCCCTTTTCAAGGTCTGTAGGCCTGGGTTTCTGCTGGGAAACTTTATTTTCAGCCCCATACCTTCTTCCTTTAGAGGTTTTTAGAGTGTCTATTTCTAGTTCCCTGACATCAATATGAAGCCCCAGAGTATTTTCGATTTGGTCAATAATTCTCCCCCCCTTGCCAATGACTTTTCGTATTTCTTCAAATCGGACCTTCACGAGTGCACTGTCATCTGATGTTATCTCAACTTCAATAGGCCCAGATGCATACCTACCAATAAAACTTTTTATCTCCTCTTCAGCAATCCTCCATGCAGGTTTCCTTCCTCCTTTAGAAGGTTCTATTGGCATGACCACAACCTGCTCTCCATAGGTGTAAATCTCATATTCGACTTTGCCAGTTTCAAAATCTGCAATTGTAATCACAGGCCTTGAAAGATCCTGCTCTGTCATCCCATAAGGAACTTTAACTGTAAATGAAAGCAGCAAAACCTTTGAAACCTTGCCTTTATCGATGAAAATGACAGTATCTACTACCTGAGGAATCACACCCAGTTCAACTCTTCCGATCAGGCGTTGAATGGCATCCACTGCTCTAGTTGCATGCACTACTCCTATCATCCCTACTCCCGCAAGGCGCATATCTGCAAAAATCAGGAAATCACCGGTCTTCCGGACTTCATCATATATAGTATAATCTGGCCTGACCAGGAGCAAAAGATCAGCAGTATTTTCCATCTTACCATCAAGTGGTGAATATTGAGTTATTTCAGGAGGCACCTGCAGGTCTCTTGGAGATTCCATGGTTTTGACTACCTGCCCGTGGTCGTTCAGGTAACGCGCAACTCCTGCAGCAAAAGTCGATTTCCCGGCCCCAGGTGGCCCGGCAATAAGAACGCCACGCTGGCTTAAAATACGTTCTTTCAGCTTATAGCTCAAGCTATAGTGCTCAAGATCTACAACCACTGTTGGCCTGATAGCTGTGATCTCCATGTCATCGGAAAAAGGTGGATGTGTAATTGCAATTCTCATATTTCGGATTTGAAGAACAGTAGCCCCGTCTGAAGACATCTCGATGAAAGATTCGGAGTCCAATCGTGCTCTTTCAATAAGTTCTTTTGAGATACTTGAAAGTTCCGAATAATTGACAGGTTCTTCACGAATCCTTGCATAAAGCACATCTCCTATAGGCCCCTTCTTGGCCATAGGTGATACACCATTTTTCAGGTGCACGGACATTGTATCATCAGTGAAAAAAGACTCTAATTTGAGAGGCAAAAGTTCTGAGGGGTTCAGGATCTTGGGTGGTATGTACTCGACATCAACCCCCTTTGCTCTAGCTATAAGGGCCTGTACCCGGTCTTCACTTACAAACAGTCCTCCGACATCAATAGCCGTACTTCGGATAAGGGCATCTACCCTACCCTCTTTGGACATTTTTATCTCTCCGACAGTAGGTTGAACTCCACTAAATCGAAGTTGAATTTTTTCAATGTCCGCCAACTTGCGAAGTTCTGAGAGCTCTTCAAGCCCTTTGAAACCTATTTCTCTGCCCTTGTTTGCTTGGGCTTCAAGTTCAGATACCACCGCTTCGGGAATAATAACCTCAGCGCCCTTGAACTCACCGCTTTTGATGCGGGGAGAAAGCCTCCCGTCAATAATTACACTAGTATCAGGAACAATCCTGCGCATCCGGTTATCTTCAGCCATATAATGGGATATAGAGCCAGAAAGTATATAAGAAAACCTCTGACAAGTTTTTCCACCTTAATGAAGCAAAAAATAATCATAGGAAAAAAGTTTTAAAAAAATGAAACATCAAAAAATTAAGAGATTTTTAATATATTCTGGCATCATTAAAATTTACCTTTAATTCCGTTTTCAATTGACATCAAATAATCAAAAGCCCTGAAAATAATAAAAAATTTGTGCCATTAAGTCTACCAAAGATCAGTTGTAAAATATCTATTTTATGCAGTAGCTACTTCTGGTTATTGACTGATAGTTAAAAATAACATTTTCGGTTGCTTAACCCGCTGCAAGCAATTGGGTATGTTCGTGCTGTCTCTCTGAATATAAAATATGATTCAGAATCAAATCTTTTCAATAATCGCGGTACGACCGAAAATGTATTTGATCTTAACTTAATAAAAATTTTTAAATTCAATCAATATCTTCAATTTTAATAGACATCCTCCGGCTCAAAAACCTTCTCACCGATTATCTTTCCCTCAATATCTCTGAAAAAACAGGATCTATATCCCATGTGGCAGGCTCCCCCAACCTGCTCCACAAGCAGGAGGATAGAATCCATATCGCAGTCAATCTTTATCTGATTCACTTTCTGCACATTCCCCGAAGTTTCCCCTTTTTTCCATAGCTTTTGTCTGCTTCGGCTCCAGAAATGCGCAATTCCAGTTTCGATAGTTTTCTCAAGGGCTTCCCGATTCGTATAAGCGCACATCAGCACTTCTCTGCTGATATGATCCTGAACAACAACAAAAATCAGATAGTTCTCATATTTCAAGGTATCAAAATCAATCATGGAATACATATTGTCAAGATAGTATAAAAAAACACATAGTTAGATGACTGGAATTGCTGGATCTGGAATGGAAAATCTGCCCTTTAATTACAAATAAGAGAAAAGTGATGAAATTAAGGTTTTTAAATGGATATTTGATTTATAGAACAAAGCGTAAAACCACTGAGTCTTCAGCCCAGTGGATGTAAGCGTCAACTTCAACCCTGATTCTGTATGTAATTTTCGGCTCTTCTTTGCTAACGTTGCAGATAGCTGATGCGAAATATCCATCACACAATAGTGTATGTTCTTTCAAATAATATTTTTTTCAAATACCCTTTTTGAGTTTTTCATAGTCGAATTGTTGTCTTTTGTTTCAGTTTTCGAATGATCGCAAGAATGCTGGTTTTTGGCTCGCTCTTAACGAGTAGACGAAGTGTTTTTTGTCCGTTTCCATTTCTAGTGTTTCAAAATCTTCCTCCTTTTTAATGTCAGGAATTATCTGGTTGAGTTCTTAGTCAATCGGTTCTAGTATATTTTTTCGATACTCGCACACAAAGATAATGGGCAGTATGCCGAAAGTTCTGTAAATGAATATAATTTGGAAAGATATTGGAACGAAAATTTGATAGCCTTCTAAAATTTGGAAAAGAGCTACTTTTATTTATTAAATATAGCTGTCATTAATCATCATTCAGTCTTGGAAGGCTTTAAAGGTCTGACAGCTTTAATGATCCATGCAAATGCAGAGTTTTTAAAGTAAAAACATATGTATAATTCAATATAAACTCTCAATTACTATTTTATTCACCAGTACTAACTCACAGACTTAAAAGCATAGAAAAACGTATATTTACCCGATTTTAAACAAAAAAGTTTATTCCCAGTTTAATTTACTTTCATGTTTGCAACTTTGATGCTAATCTTGTTTTATTTCCCCGATTATAAAGTAGGATGCCCACTGCTTCAGATGTGGTTCCCATATCTTCTAATCTAAATATAATAAATGAATAGGCCACTATAGGCTCAAGGTCAGGTTCTCATTCGATGTATATGGGGGTAAAAAGTATGCTAGCCCCCACAAAATCGATTACATAGTTGCTAAGTTTATTAGGTTTTCAAATAATTTCTACTTACCCGACTTGAGATTGCTTAAGCTTGAATTATATCATTTGCTGAATCAATTAGTAGCTGGCTGTTCGTTGGCGAACGTATACCACTGTCGATGTAAATATCTACTTAAATAATAAAAACATACAGTTGAGCAGTTACTTTATTTGCTTGGCCAGAATTTAGACCAATTTCTGCAGCGTTTAGTCCAGCTATCAATTGACGATTGACTCCACCAGATAGATTCCCCAAAGTGGCCAAATTTTATACAGAAGTAATCATTTGATTGATTTCCTGTGCAGGAGTTTGGACATTAATTGAAGCAGTCTCCGATGCTGTAGTATAATTAACAGTATCTTTTGGCTTGAAACTAGTAGTTAATGTATGCGTACCTGTGTTTAATACAGTTCCTAAGTGAGTATAGACAACGGTTCAAGGTATGAAGCAGTTGCATCTAGCTGAGTTCTGCTCAATGGTGTTCTATATACTATATCGGCAGGATTATTCCAGGTAATTGTAGGAGCTATTTTCCTATAACTGGCTGAAGGCAGTAGGAGTGTTTCCTACACCAACCGTGGCTTAACAGTGTTTGTGCTTGTGTTAATTACAAAGACAGTATTTTTGCCAGCGTTCGCCACATATTATTTGCTCCATCCGGGGTGACTGCAACTCCTGTAAGAGTTTCTCCTACATTTACCGTGGCTGCAATATTATCTGTGGCTGTGTAATTACATAGACATTAGCACTTTTAGATCATTCCATCTGATGGAGATTATTTGTCAATCCGATTAGGAGTGTTATAACATATCAAACTCTTGTTATAAAATAAGTAAGTTGTATAGTTATAATCGCAAAATTTGTGAGTTTCTTACACATCGATTCATTTTTGATCAAAATATCAGAATCTAGTGAAAATACCGCATAAGTTGGGTAAACACCAACACTTTGAAAGGTAAATAATTTCTAACATATTTCAAAGGAGAAAACTATGTATAAGTTCACTCATACAAAATTTTCCAAAATATGGCTATTTTTGCGATTCGATTATCCGTATTTTTCCTTTTTAGGTAGGCAACCATACTTTTATAAAGAATAATTAATCTGGAAAACTCACTGAGAAACCCATGGAGATTATTAAGACTAAGAGAGATGTTATTTCACAAACGTTGACAGAGTTTCTTGCCTATGAAATCTGAATATCGCATGTAAGCGAACTTATGACGATTTACAATATCTTATAAAAATTGACTTCTCATTAATTTCAACAAAGGACACAATAATAAGTGCTGCTGAAGACTCCAAAAGAAATAGGGCAATATCGATTGCCTTAAGGAATGTTATTATGGCCCTAAAAATTAGGTGACCAACCATTTTAAATTATACATGGAGATAGTGTCTATCAACATGAAGTTAACATCAATCAAATATTGTTTGTGCAGTTAGTGAGATGATCAACCAGATGCTTTAAAGCTTATTTTTTCCAACTGTTTAGCTCGTTGTGCTAACAGATTGAGAAATTCCTTTTTTTCATCGGGAAGAAAAAGGTACCGAACCAACCATATGATACAATTTTGGCGTTTTTTGCAAAATAAATAAATTTAAAAATATATTAATATGCACCAATATGTTTATATTGTACTTGTAATCAATTCCTAAGTAATTAGAGAAAGTACCATTCTCGATTTCTTCTACTTTCATGGAGGAATTAGACATAAATATCATCAAAATTTTATTACTGGCTTATTTAATATTTACGCTAAGTTCCTGTGTAGGGACAGCAGCTGAGATTCACGTCCAACCAGGAGGTTCAATACAGGCTGCAGTGAACAGTGCAAAATCAGACGATACAATCATTGTAGAACCCGGAACCTATACTGGGAATATAGACATAAGCAGAGATTATGCTAATAATCTTAATAATCTGGTACTGATGGCATCATCTAGTAACCCTGGAGACACCATAATTGTTGCCGACAATACAGCAGGTCCTACAGTTAAAGGTGTGATTTCTATCAAATACAAAACTCATGTAACAATCAAAGGGTTTACCATTACTGGAGCCAGAAATGATGTGGCAGGAGTTTACCTATCTCAAGGTAAACAGTGCACAGTTGAAAATAACATATTTTTGAACGATGGACTTGGAGTGAAACTAACTAGTTTTACTGATAGTGTGGTTCGCAACAACAACTTCAACAGAACGAGTACTTTTGGGACTGGCACTGCGATAGATATTGAACAATCTGGCAATACCATGGTTTCTGGAAATTCGATCTCAAACCAAAATAATGGGATTCATATTGTAGGTTCTAATTCTAAAGGAAGTACCATATCAAGAAACTCCATAAGTCAGAATACTAACTCTGGTATATTAATGGAATCCGCAAAAGGTGTTACCCTCGAAGGAAACACTTTGAACTCAAACAAAAACGATGGGATCTATCTGTCATTTTCAGATGAAAACAACTTAACAAATAACAATGTGTTAATGTTAGGCAGTGCAGTCAACGGAACTAACACCAACGGCATAAACCTTTATCATTCTAAATCGAACACAATTTCAAATAATAATGCTAGTTCTGCAGACCATGGTATTTTCTTTAATACTTGCGAAAACAACGTTGTGCAAAATAACAAAGTTTCAAGCAATCTTTACGGGATAGCTATGAGGTATTCCCATAAAAACAAAATTATTAACAATAATGCGGATGGAAATAAAGAAGGCATTTACTTAACATGGGAAGATAGTGGGAATACGATTTCAGGCAATAATGCAAATTTGTGTGACGTTGGTATTCATCTGACTAATTATTGTGGCAAAAATAATCTTGTGGATAACAATATAGCAAAATCAAACACATTTTATGGTATCTATGTGGAAACAAATAATAATGTGATATCTAATAATCACGCAACCGGAAATAGTAGAGGTATTTACTTACTAGGCTCAGGATGCTACAATAATACGCTTTCAAATAACATTGTTGATTTTAGCACTGGCAACGGTATTCGTCTTGCGAATACTAGCAATTATAATAAGCTCTTCAGCAACAGTTTAATTTCAAACAGTGGAGATGGGATTTACTTAGTGAATTCAAACAATAGTTACATTGACAGTAATACAGCGCGAGGCAATAACATCGGAATCCACGTGGAAAGCTCAAATAAGAATATACTCTCCAGCAATGTGGCTCCATATAATAATATGGGGATTAGGCTCTACTCTGCAGACAATAACACTCTTTCCAATAATACTGTATCTTATAATGCCCTCGATGGTATTGACCTGAACTCTGCTGTAAGCAACAATATTACAGGCAACCATATTATCTGGAACGAAAAAGGTATTTTCCTGTGTCCTAAAAGCATCAATAACCAAATTTATAATAACTATTTCAACAATACTGAGAATACAGACGCTAAAAATGCAAGATGTACCTGGCACATAGGAAAGACTAAAGGCAAAAACGTTGTAGGTGGGCCATATATTGGCGGTAACTTCTGGGCACATATTAACGGTGACGGATTTTCCCAAACTGCACATGATTCAGAAGGTAATGGAATTGCTGATGCAATATATGATAAAGAAGTAAATGTCATTGATAGCTCACCACTCGTAAGTGTAGTACTTCCTGTTGCAGACTTCAGAGCCAGTACTACACAAGGTTATGCTCCACTTGATGTCCAGCTTACAGATCTTTCACAAAATGCAATATCGAGAATTTGGGATTTTGGAGACGGAACTAATTCAACCGAGCAGAATCCAAAGCACACTTATGCCAAAGCAGGAAACTACACCGTTAACTTTATAGTTAGTGATAAAAATAATACGATTTCAAAGGATACCACAATAACTGTTCTAGATTACAACACCAATCCTACAACTGGGTCGAGTATTAGTAGTTCTAGTGATAGTGATGGCAGCAGTAGCAGCAGCTTCAGTAGCGGGAGCAGCAGTGAAAGTGCAGGTGCCGGTAGTTCCAATGAGCCTCAAAGTAATGTGGTGAGTAAAGAAATTTCACAGGCTTTTATTACAAGCGGAAAATCTGCGAAATTTGATTTCCCACAGAACGCTACTTCTGTTGTATATGTGAGCTTCGATTCGAAGAAGACCACTGGTAAGACGACTACAATAGTCGAGATGCTGAAAGAAAAATCTATTTTAGCTTCAGGTCTGCCTTCTGACACTGTATACAAGCACTTAAATATTTGGGTTGGAAATAATGGGTTTGCAACTCAAAAGAATCTAGAAAATGCGGTATTATGTTTCAAGGTTGAAAAATTCTGGATACAGGATAATAAAATAGATCAGTCTTCCATCTCCCTCAATAGGTACTGTGACAAGGAATGGAATCCATTGCCAACAATCAAATCAGGAGAAGATAACAAGTATCTTTATTTCACAGCGCAAACACCGGGATTTTCTCCCTTTGTAATAACTGGTAAGATGACAGCAAAGCAAAATACCCCTGTAAATACGCCAGTAAATGTTGAACACAAAAGTACAGACACTACTGGAATGCCTGGATTTGAAATTATTTCCTGTATAACTGTTCTGTTAGCTGTATTCTTGTACAAAAGAAAATAAAAAATAAAATAAGAAAATAGAGCGAAAAATTTTGGTACATAAGAAAGTTAGGATGAAGATTCAATCTTTTCATCCTAAATTTCATTTTCAATTTTTTCATTAATTTTTTCTTTAATTATGAGAAATATTATTATTTTCTGGGTTTTTGCTTTATTGAAGTCAATAGAATATCGAGCGCTTCGATAAATTACTAAAGTTTGTTATATACATTTAAACGCTGTACAAATTATTCGTGGAAGTTCGGGATTTATCAAAATCATTTATTTTTCTTAATTTTTTTGTTTTTCTTCAGTTTTTAAAAAATAATGGGTTTCATCTAAATTTAGTGCTTCAATACTCCTCATTTATCCATAAACGACGCTTCACATTTCATATTAAGTGGTGAAAACGCGTCCACATTTCTTCTCTCTTTATATGTCTCATTGTAGTCCTAAAATAGAATTGAAGTCAAAATAAATCTATTGATTCTATATCACAACCTTTCAGAGTGTATGTAAACTATCAAGGTCAATGGTTACTTTCACGCAAATACATTTTTCATACCGTTGTGGGTATGGCTGTAAACAAGAATTCTGTTTACTCTATCTCAATTCTCATTCAAATATCAATAATATCTCTGAAAACAATGAACAAGTATAAATTAGCTGTTGATCACATAAATGATCCTCAATACGGAAAAATAGATCAATCTTATGAAATGTACGTAATACGTTGACAGGCTAAAATGTCGCTAAACTCTTAACCTTTTTACTCATACATCTCCCTTTACATCACTAACAAAAACGAAAAATTTAGGGGATTCCGATTTATCTTTGATTTTTTTTCTTACAGGGCATCAGGCCCAAATTTTTTCCGCTAATTCCTGTATTCGACCTTAAGGTAAAATATCATACAGCTTGTTATAGGGGGTGGAAACTTCATATGAACTATTATTAAATGGATTATTCATATTTAAGCTACCTTTGTACCATGAAATGGAACTACGGTATTCAAACAATCGTGTTTATAAAATAAAGGGATTTCGATAATCCTCAATTTTTTGCTATCTTATATAAAGCGAATATAAGAAATTTGTTGAAATTGGAGGTTAATCGAAATTTCTACAATTACCCAAGATACTCACACACTATATCGGTCATTCCTTACTCTTTCATTATCTGTTCGCTTTCAGCTACAATATCTAAGTACACTCTTTATTATTTTAAATTAATTATACAAAAAATAGTTTATGAGTAAAATCTACTTCCGCATAAAATATTTTGAAATCGAACAACAATTTAATATGGATTATGTTTTGGGTCTTTACGAGGATCTTCACGAATCTAAAACTGAGTTTTTCCTAAAAAAGCATTCATATTAATTTTATATCACACTCTTGATTTTGTCTTGCTTCGTTAGCTGGTTGCTATTTTCACTTTAGAATTCATCTTGTTTAAATGTACTAGTTTTCTAATTATCCTGCGTGCAGAGAACCAAAAATTAAGTTGCAGAAAATTGAATGCAGAGAACAAGTCTATGGTTTTTCTTTATAAACATCAACTCATTATTGATGGACCACCAAATTTCTAAAAACTCTCATATTACTTGGCTATAAGAGTGATTTTGGGTTATAACTAAAAGTGTAACATTTTAATGATATATATTACTAAATTTAAATCGCAAACTAATATTTATTACAACCGTATTCTATGTAGTCTAGGTTTTCAAAAGTATCATCCTAGTGATATTTTGAACAATAATTTACTTTCAATTAATAAAACTAACTTTCTGTAGATGTACACAAGAATGCCATCTATTTTCTCAATGACCTATAATATTACCTTAAAAGATAAGAGAAATGTTAACGCCAATAGAAACATCCATAAGTATAAAATCATTAAAGTAAAAATTGAATTAATTTTTGAAAAAGCATATTTTGCACATAAAATGTAACATTATTTAGAATGGTTATTATATATTATGATCATATTTATAAATTGTAGAGAATTTCGATAAACTTCTATGTATTTGAGTATCGGAGAGTTTAAATTTTTTAATAAAGAATTTTACTAATGGAAGTTCTTCCTGATTTTGCTATTAAAGAAGAATAAAAATATCCTTATTCAGTCGGATCAAACCTGCTGAAATTGATCCCTTAATTAATTGGAATCCTTTCGTATCATTTTTGAGTACATATATTTTAACAAAACAGTTTCCTTAGGCTGGAATGAAGCAGAATTAATCATTATATTTAAAATGCTTGTTTTACTTATTTGTTTTTTAGAGTACCCGATTGCAATAATAATTGGATATTACCAAAACTTCCAAAATGGTATAAATTTCATCAGTTTCTCTGTCAGTCTTCTCAAAAATATTTATTTTTTTCTTTTTAAAGACAGTTCATATAGTCTCAAAATATTTCTGATTTTATTTTAGCTATTCCATGATTTCATAGCATAAAGTCTGAGAATCATTCACTACCTTCGTCTGAGAGCTTTTTCGATAGGAACTTGGGTAGGTGCACTAAGGTTCGATAATAATATATATGTATTATACATAGTTTTTGTAATAAACATGTACATAAATCTGCGTCGAATTTCAGATTCATTAATCAAGGTCAACTTATTTATAAATTTTGGAACATCTCTTCGTCTTAATTTAAACCCGGCATCGTCCATTATTCAATTGTAGAAAATGATTGAGTTTCAAGATAAGCTCTTGCATAAATAGGACTTACACACTTATGATGAGAAATCAAGTACAATGGAAGTAATGATTAAAAATTAGTTTTAGAAAGTTTTAAGTTTAATGGTCTTGATCTTTGTGCTTCAAGTGTGTAAGTCCAAATAAAAATAACTGAATACATGACTCTTGACGGATATTTTATTGGGCAGCAGCCCTATATTTTACGTTGGAATCTGGCAGTACTTGCTGGGAGGTATTTTACGGAAAAAATCGCAAACTCATTGAAATAACAGTCTGGAGCAAGATATCATAAATAATAAAGTGAGGTTAATAAAATTTGAAGAATTAAATGGGTTACTTGATTTATATAAATATTTAAATCCTGATGATCCTGATTTGAAGGGAACTGACTGCATAAATAAACTATGGAAAAAAAATTTACAATTATTCAAACATATATTATTTTGTGGTGGAAGATGACGGGATAATAGTCTCATCATGTACATTGATTATAATAGATAATTTAACACGACGCGGAAGACCATTTGGATTAATAGAAAATGTGGCAACTCATAAAAAATACCGAAAAAGAGGATATGGGACTGCAATATTGCATAAAGCTGTGGAGGTTGCAAAGAAGAACAACTGTTATAAAGTTGTGTTGTTAACCGGAAGAAAGGAAGAAAGTGTACTGAGATTCTATGAACGAGTAGGATTTGAGAAGGATATAAAGACTGGATTTATGATTAGGTTGTGATAGGTTATATGGCGGCGTTGAAGTCGATTAAGAACCTACCTGGAGAGTGTTATTGGCTACTGTAACTTTAAAATATGCAACGTAGACCATCGAAACAGATCCTTGATATTAGAGACTTTTGAAAATCTCCTTAGATCACTAAAGTTTGCCATAAATTTCACTGGTAATTGAATGCAATAAATCAAAGAACCCGAAAATAATAAAAGTTCTCATCAAATAAAGCTTTATTGTACTCATTTTAACTTTTGCAGAGATCACATGGAATTAGCGAAAAAAAAGGAAAATGGGATTGTGGAAAAGAATACACTTGCAAAAGAGTTGGAAATAACTTCACCAAATGGACGTTATGAGACTGCTAAATTAAGAGGCTCTTAAAATGTTAACTAATTAAAAGGGGTGCACTCGCTTATATGAGAGCACAGCAAAAAATGAGAAAATTAGATGAAAGAAAATTAAGCTAGTCTTACTACAATGGTCGTAGACACACATGTAGACCACCGACATTCCCTTAAAGCTAGCTCGCTTTTCTTTCATAGATTGAAATATTTGCATATTAAAAAGAAAATTTACTGATAAAATATATAGCTATGTTGTAAATCACAGTTTAATAAAGATGAAATAAGTAGATCTGCTTTTAGAATCATCAATTACTGGTTGTGAAGTGCTGAATTAAGAATAAGCCATAGGCTCATAGTCAATTTCCTATGAGGGAAAAATTTAAAGGGTCTGGAGAAAAAAGATTAAACAAGTTTCATTTCCATTTTGTAACAAGTCTTCTCATAGCCACATACATTTTTAGTCTCAGTAATTGTCCTAAAACCAATTTTTTGTATAATTGTATAGCATGATGATTATTTATCAGTACGTATAATGTAATAAATGATATTCCATTTAGTTTCATTTCCTTAATACTTTCTTTCAATAATCTCTCAGCAAAACCCTTTCCTCTATAATTCATATCAATTATAAGTTCTCAAAGAACCGATTGCTTCTCAAAACATTTAAAAGAAAATGCCTGTTTCAAATAATAAATACAGTAGCCTAATAACCTTATCTTTGGTTTTAATAACATAAAAGATCTCTTTGAAGATCTTTGAATAATTTACAAGTTTTTCCCGATTTACACACTTGAATATTTCTGCCTGAATTCTTAGAATTTAAGGAAGCATGTAATCCTCTATAGTTAAAACATTATCTTTATTTTTATCTTTTTCCCCATTGTTTTAAAAGGAACGGATTGCGGTATCATGAGGCAGTCTGTTAAAAATCGTTCTGTTTATATCTAATAGAGTGTGCATTTTAGTGAGATCTATATAGCTGAAGAGAAGCTCTTAACTGATTACAAGTGTAGATTCTCATAATTATAATAATTTTAATTTTATATAACATTGTAAGAATTAATTCTTCGCATCAGAATTCTGCTTATAACTCAAATTTGATAGTATCCACGAAAGTGTGTCGATTTGTCTATAAAATAACAAATTTCAAAGATTTATCTGGTGAAAATTCCATATCAAAGAACAAAGTTAAACACATTATACAAAAACTTAACTTTGGATTTATAGTAAATTCGCGACACTGCTCTATTTTTTGTGTCTCTATTTTATTTAAAAATGTACAGTAATTGTTTTATTAGATATTAAATAGGAGCTATACACATATTTCATATCAAAAAACTATGTATTTTCTCATTTGTCAGTCGAAATGTGTTTGTGATGGAAAGCAAAAACCTTGTCATATTTATCTCATGAAGAATAAAAATAAATGAAAATTAAGTAACTATTTAACCTACAAATCGGATTCATTTTATTTAGATAAATTACTTTTATTGTGCCGAGCTTCTGAGTTGCGGGTTAATTTCAATTGCTTTGTCATAGGCTTTTATAGCTTCATCGGATTTATTTAATTTATTTAAAATAACTGCTTTATTGTACCAAGCTGCTGAATAATGTGGATTAATTTCAATTGCTTTATCAAATGCTTTTATTGCTTCATCGTATTTATTTAAATGATCTAGAGCAAGGCCTTTATTGTACCAAGCTTTTGAATACTGTGGATTAATTTCAATTGCTTTATCAAATGCTATTATTGCTTCATCCGATTTGCCTAATTTCCCTAAAGCTACGCCTTTGCCATCCCAAGCATGTGAATCATGTGGATTAATTTCAATTGCTTTGTCATAAGCTTTTATGGCTTCAGTGTACTTTTCTGAGCTCATTAGCTCGCTTCCTTTATGGACCCAAATATTTACAGATTGCGCTGCGCCTGCTATACCCACTAGCATTAAAAGCGCCAATGCAGTGATTTCTAAAACCGTTATGATTGTATGCTTTCTGCTTGCTTTATCACATTTAGCTTCGTTCATTTTCAGTCTCTCGATATTTGTTCATATATTAATGCTTAAAAATAACTACAAAAACACGAATGAATAATACTTCACTCT
>Ga0326728_10013682_pt1 | contig 17531 bp, 18 predicted proteins | sample MB3enrmetagenome_FD_207602 | JGI IMG/M metagenome (GOLD analysis project Ga0326728, IMG submission 207602) | Lab enriched peat soil microbial communities from McLean, Ithaca, NY, United States - MB31MN | ecosystem: Environmental > Terrestrial > Soil > Wetlands > Peat | place: USA: New York... | reverse complement strand
CCGAGGAAGGACTGGACCACGATGCGACCGAGGAAATCGCTCCGACGGCAGAGCCGGCCCTTCCGGTACTCGATCAGTCATTGGTCATGTTGCACGACTTTCCCGCCGGCGCGCGGGCTGGGCAGCTGATCCACGAGGTGTTGGAGGGGTTCGACTTCCAGGCCGTCGAGCCGGGAGTCCTGCGCGACGCGGTGACCGCGGCACTGGCGCGTTTCGGGTTCGAGGACAAATGGGCCGAGGTGCTGTGCCGCGCCCTTGCGGTGATCGTCGCAACTCCGCTCAACGCGGGCGCGCCGTCGCTACGCCTGCGCGACATCGCGCGTGAGCGGAGGCTGAACGAACTGGAGTTCCTGTTCCCGATCGCGGGCCAGAAAACGGCCGACAGCCGACAGTCGAGAGTGGAGGGTGCCACAGAGGGTGTGCGGGACGATGCCGTGCTGCTGACTCGTGAGCGGCTGGCGGCGGTGTTCGCCCAACACGCGACAGCGCCGGTTCCGGCCGACTACGCTGCGCGGGTGCGCAGCCTCGGGTTTGCGCCGCTCACCGGATTCCTGAAGGGCTTCATCGATCTGGTCTTCGAGCACGAGGGGCGCTGGTACGTGGTCGATTACAAGTCGAACCGCCTCGGCCCGCATCCGGACGACTACGGACAGGCGCAGGTGATCGCCGCGATGGTCGAGCACCACTATTTCCTTCAGTATCACCTCTACGTGGTCGCGCTGCACCGGTACCTGACGCGGCGTCTTCCCGAGTATAACTACGATCGCCACTTCGGCGGCGTGTACTACCTCTTCCTGCGCGGTATGGCGCCGGAGTACGACGGCGGCAACGGCGTCTTCTTCGACCGTCCATCTCGCCAGCTCATCGAAAACCTGTCCGGGGCGCTGGCCGGGCATGCGGAGGGAAGCCGATGACGGTGGCGATCGACGCGCTGCGTTCCGCAGGTGTCCTGTCGCCGCTCGACGAACACTTCGCGCGCGCGATGGCGCGGATCGGCGGCGACCCGCGAGAGGAGGTCATGCTGGCCGCGGCGATGGCCAGTCACCAGGTCGGCAACGGGCACGTGTGTCTCGATCTGCCCCGCCTGGCAGAGATGGAGGTCCTGTACAACGACGCGGGTGAGCCGGTGTCCGAGCACCCGTGGCCGCCGCTCGACCAGTGGCGTGAAGTGCTGCGGTCGAGCCCCCTCGTCGGCGACGGGAATGCGGTGACGCCATTCGTTCTCGACGATGCCGGCCGTTTGTATCTCCGGCGGTATTGGGAGCACGAGGCGCGGCTGGCGGCGGCGCTGCGTGAACGGGCGGTGCAGGTGGACGCATCGCTCGACGGCTCCTGGCTGCGCACCACACTGGACCGGCTATTTTCCGACTCGGTGGCACGGCATGCGGCCGAGCCGGACTGGCAACGCATGGCTGCGTTGCTGGCGCTGCAGCGGCGGTTCTGTGTGATCTCCGGTGGACCGGGCACGGGCAAGACCTTCACCGTGGTCAAGATCCTCGCATTGCTCATCGAGCAAGCGAAGCACGCCGGTGCACGCATGCCGCAGGTGACCTTGGTGGCGCCAACCGGCAAGGCTGCGGCGCGGCTCTCGGAGTCCATTCGCAAGGCGAGGAGCACCTTGCCCTGCAGCAATACGGTGCGCGACGCCATTCCGGAGGACGCGGCGACCATTCATCGCTGCCTCGGATCGATTGGCGGAAGCTCCACTGAGTTCTGGCATCACGCGCGCAATCCGCTGGTGACTGATGTGGTGCTCGTGGACGAGGCGTCGATGGTCGATGTGGCGCTGATGAGCCGGCTCGTGGCGGCCGTCCCGCCGCGTGCGCGGCTCATCCTGCTCGGCGATCAGGATCAGCTGGCGTCGGTAGAGGCGGGCGCCGTGCTGGGCGACATCTGCAACACCGGCGCGCCGCGCAGCTACTCGCAGGCGCTGGTCGAGCAGGTGGCGCGGCTCACCGGCGATCAGTTGCCGCGAAGCGCCGAGGCGCCGCGCGCGACCGGGATCTGGGATTGTATCGTGCAACTCACGCACAGCTACCGGTACGGTCCGCAGAGCGGTATCGGGACGCTGGCCCGTGCCATCAACAGCGGCGATACGGACACGACGCTGGAGATTCTTGAGTCCGGCGACTACGGCGACGTCGCGCGCGTGCAGCCGGAGGAAGGCGGGGAGCTGAGCGAACAGCTGCGCGCCGCCGCGCTCCGCGGATTCGGTTCCTACTTACAAACGCAGGAGCTGCTCGAACGGCTGCGGGCACTGGAGAAGTTTCGCGTGTTGTGCGCGCACCGTCGCGGGCCGATGGGTGTCGAGCGGGTCAATGGGCAGGTCGAAGCCGCGTTGGCTGATGCCGGCCTGATCCGGCCCGACAGCGCGGCGTACGTGGGCCGGCCGGTACTGGTGACGCGCAACGACTACCAGATCGAGCTGTTCAACGGCGATGTGGGCATCATCGTGGATGATCCGGAGCGCGCGGCCGGGAAGCTCGCGCTCTTCCTCGGTGCGGCGGAGACCGTGCGCAGGCTCTCGCCGTCGCGGCTGCCGCCGCACGAGACCGTTTTTGCGACGAGCATACACAAGAGCCAGGGATCCGAGTTTGACGAGGTGGCGGTGCTGCTGCCGGAGCGGATCTCGCCGGTGGTGACGCGCGAGCTCCTGTACACGGCGGTCACGCGGGCGCGGCACAACGTGACAATCCATGCGGCCCGCGACGTGATCGAGCACGCCGTCACGCACCGCATCGAGCGGGGCTCGGGGCTGCGGGATCGGCTGTGGGGGGTAGGATTGCCTTGATTTTATCGAGCTTGCTTCCCGAGCGTGCCGCAGTGCGAGGGCAACTCTATTGCTGTCCCGACACGCTGCTGGGAGCCCGAGGACCCGCGCGTCGTCATCCGATGCTGGAGCAGAAAGGGCAAGAGATTGCGTGGAAGGTAGTGACTCCAACTCTCGGGCAAGATGCTCTGTCAGTCGGCCGACGGCATGGTGAAGCCGGACGTCGACTCTGCTCGCGGCGTCGGCCAACTCGTCCATCTGAGCAACGAGATTCCGCTGGGCATTCCTGACATTGTCACGGAAACTGCGGACATCGAGCGCTACCGCACTGAGTTCCGCAAGCTCCTCCGCGAGTCGTGCCCACACCTGCTCGATTGCCATGGCGGAGATCCGTTCACTCCTCTCCGCCCGGGAATGGTAGAGCATAACTGCCTTCAGGAGAGCAGCCGCCGAAATCAAGTTCATAGCGTCGAGGCCGCTGTTCGATACGAAGATAGCCGTCCAATCTTGCGTCTCTTCCAGCTGCATCGGGCCTCTGATTCCCGTGAGGCGACTGCTGAGAGAAACCATAAGCCCATATCGCGTGCGTTGCTCGCGGAGATCGCGGCGGAACTTTTCCAGTTCGGACGTGGGCACATCGCTGGTGTATAGCTTCACCTCAACCAAGGCATCTCGCTTCTCGCCATTCCCGAGATCAAAGGTGGCGTGGATGTCTGCCTGATGGCCCTCCGTCGAGACCACCTCGAATGTGTCGGCGGGAAAGGCGTACTGGAGCTGCTTGACTGCGATCTCTTCGCCGAGTTCCCCAAGCCTCTGTGACTTCTGGGCGCCTCGAATGATGGAATCCAAAGTACTCCGCAGCTCGTCCATCCTCTCCACCACCGGTCGGAAGAAACGCTGCATCTGCTCTTCGCCTGCGCTGGCTTGGAGGAGGTTGAGCACGAAAATGCCGGCCGCAAGGGTGCCTCCACTTTCTCCTTCAACTGCAGATCCGAGATGCCCCGCAACCATTCGACGCGTTCGGGTCGGTCGATCTGAACGACTAGCGCGAAGGTGCCGATTTCCTCAATTGGGTTCTGCATACCTGCTCCCACAACCCGTCGGGCAACAGCGATCCCTGATACCTCTGGGAAGGAAGAGCCCGACATGGGGCGTCGAAATTGTTCGGTACCGCACCACCGTCCCAGCCGCAGCCACCTTGCCGGGCTCGCATGCCAATCTGTCGAATTACTGAGTGGAGGAAACTCACGGCTACTTCGCTGTGTAGGGGAAACGAGCCTTCACGTTTTGATAGAAGTACGCACCCTTCGAGCCTGCGTTCATGAGACCCGCGTGAACGCGGGCTGGGACACCGAAGTACTGGTAGGTTCCCCCGTTGCAAAACTCGACCTCAAGCGTCCTCGTTTGGGGATCGTATGCAACCGATGCAATATTGGATGACGTAACGAGACGACGTCGGGGACGCTTGTCACCTGTGATACCCCAGATCAACTGCTCCATCGGATCAGGCTCCGTCTTGCGGAAGTCAACCCAGGTAAGACCTTTAAGGAATATTGGGAGACGCTTTAGGTCTGGCGCATCTTGCAGGAGCACAGGTATTACGGGGCAGTCACGATCGACAAATTCCCGCAAGAAGGCATCCACCTCACGCCGTTGCCACGGACCTATACCGCTTTTGGCGACGAAGACTGCCGCTGACTTGATCTGCTCAATTTGCTCCTCTAGCGCTCGTTGCCAAGATAGGCCCGGGCGCAGCTCCGATTCGTCGAGCCAGGGTAGGATCCCGACATCTCTCAGCATCTCTCCGATTTTCTTGACCGCTGGCTTGTCTTCGCTGTTGTGGCAGAGAAAAACATCGAAGTCCCCTCGCTTCATTTTCTCGTGCAACAGCACAGAAGCAGGAGCATCACGCCTGCTCCCCCCGGCGGTGGGGGCCAAGCCAGTTACGGATGCGATCTGGGCTGAGTTCGTGGCGCCTGTGGAGGCCAACAGTTTTCGAAGATCATCTTCCAAAGCCCTTTGAATCTCTGGTGAGCCTTCAAGGTCCTCCAGATCCTCACGCGGAAAGGTCTGGCGGTGTCGGTGACCGGCAGGATCCACGACGGTAAGGATGTAGAGGTCCCGGTCGAAGTACCGGCCGCCGGCGTCCTCTGGAGAGAGCAAGCTTCGCTCACGCACGGGGGCATCGAGATCGAGGATTAATCTGTCGAGCGATCTTAGAAGCCAACGCGCGCCCCTCTCTGCCTCATCTTGCGACACGCGCAGTATGTACCACGGCAACTAGGTTGATTGGAAACTGACACGCCGGCAAAAAGGCCGCCGCGTCGTCAAGTGTTGGCAGGTGGTACCGGCAGGAACCAGAATCATATCGACGGAGGGCGCCGCATGGTCATGCGGTTCAAAATTCAGGGCATGGCAAAGGCGATTGATCGCAACCGATTCAGGCAGGATCGCGCGCGTGATGGGGCATCCCGGAGGGAGCCGCGCAGCATCTGCAGGTCCTCGCTCTCATCTGCTACCCGGAGAGATACCGCAGCCCTAATGGCAATACGTTCCTCGATCTTCAAAGCAATCTTGCACGACGCGACGACATGATGACTTGGGGCTGAGAAACAGATAAGACTACGTGAGGTTTGGAGGAGTCGATTGATCGCGCAGTGTACGCGACGATCGGTAGGTAAGCGACGGGCGGACAAGATGTTGGGCGAGGTTGAGCGGTTGAGCCTCGCAGCGCTGCCGAGCCCGGATGAAGAAGGCGGGCGGACTGATACGTGTGATAGCGAACCCGCTAACAGACGGTCCGCCAATCCCAATATGACGGCCGCCGCAGCGCCTGCCACCGTGCCCGCACGTCGATCCTTGGACGCGATTCATGATGCCGCCCAGCAGGTGAGGAATCTGCGCCAGGTTCTGCAAGACGACAAGCAGCGAATCGGGTGCTTCCTCGGCGCTGGCTGTCCGCTTGGCATTTACGACGCGGGTGAGACCAAGAGTATGGTGTTGATCCCAGCGGTCGTGGAGCTCACGAACCGCGTGGCGCAAGGACTTGCCGCAAAGGACGCGGCCCCGGGATCCACAAGCAAGCTCAAGGAGCAGTGGGACAGTCTGTGCGAAGAATGTAAGCCAGCCGACGGCAAAGACCCGACCGTCGAAGATGTGCTGACTGAACTGCGCACTCTCGCCCACCGTCGAGGAACTTCCGAGGTCTTAGGTATGACCAAGGGAACGCTAGTCAACTTGGACGTCGAGATCTGCGGCCTAATCGCGAGGGAGATGAGCAAGGCTCTTCCCTCGCATCGCTGTTCGTACAACCGCTTCGCTTCGTGGATTGGTGGCCTCAACCGGCTCTCCCCGGTGGAGATCTTCACACCCAACTACGACCTGCTTTTCGAGCAGGCCTTCGAGCACCACCCGCTCCCGCACTTCGATGGGTTCGTTGGCTCGCGGGAGCCTTGGTTTGACCTGTCCTCCATCGAACACGATACCATCCCTGCTCGGTGGACACGGCTTTGGAAACTCCACGGCTCCATCAATTGGGAAAAGATCGAAGAGACTACAAATGGGGTCTCGCTCACCCGCGTTGTGCGCGTGACGCGCGAGGCGGCGGCGGGCAAGGTCATGATATACCCGTCCCACCTCAAGTATGACCAGAGTCGGCGAATGCCGTACTTGGCTATGCTTGACCGGCTCCGCGCTTTCTTCCGTCGGAATGCGGTGACAAGGCACGGTGATGGTGACAAAAAAGGGGACGACGCCCCAAGATTGGTCGTGTGCGGCTACTCATTCCTTGACGACCATCTGAACGAGGTTCTGCTCGACGGCTTACGGGGCAACCACAGTGCTCAGTGTTTCGCACTGATGTACTCAAAGCTGTCGGATCATCCGAGAGTGGTTGAGTGCGCCGTCAAGCAAACAAACCTCACCGTGCTTGCGACAGACGGCGCGGTCATCGGAACCCGCGAGGGGTGGTATCGCACCGGAACCACCGGCGGCGAGGAACACAAGCCATGGTTGTATGAGGAGAAGGTCGTTACTTCCGATCCCGCAAAGCCGGAGCAACAACCGCGGTGCCGTCTGGGAGACTTCCACTACTTTGGACTTTTCCTCGAACAACTATGCGGCGGGATCATCCCGAATGTACACCCACCCGTCTAGCTCCGACCCTTCGCGGCTCGGCACCGTTGAGGACGTCAACGGTTCGAGTATCAGCGTTAAGCTCTCCGAAAATACGCCAAGCGGGCTGCTGTTCGTCAATGGTGAGGCGTATAGGGTCGGCCAAGTCGGGGGCTTCGCCCGCATACCGTCGGGCTACGTTGATCTCTTCGGCGTCATTTCGCAGGTCGGCGCGGGGGCCGCTCCCGGCCCACCGGAGCTTGCGCCACAGCTCGGGAATCGCTGGATTCGGGTCGAACTCGTCGGCGAAGGACGGAGGGGTGCGAAGTTTGAGCGGGGTATCTCGCAGTATCCCTCGATAGGCGACCCAGTCCATGTGGTGACCGAGTCGGATCTTAAGACCGTATATGCTCCGGGTGACGAGGACGGGTATGTAGCGGTGGGGAGGGTGGCGAGCGCGGAGTCGATTTGTGCGTATGTCGACCTGAACCGTCTCGTCAGCCGCCACTCCGCCGTGGTGGGAAGCACAGGCGCGGGGAAGTCTACGGCCGTTGCCAGTCTGCTGGCCGCAGTTTCGGACTCCGGCAAGCTGCCTGGTGCGCGTGTTGTTTTGTTGGACCTACACGGCGAATATGCAAAGGCTCTCGGCGGCCACGCGACCGTCTTCCGAGTCAATCCTCGAATTGGCACGGACGAACAGAAGTTGTGCATCCCCTATTGGGTGCTAGCGTTTGATGAACTCGTGCCCATCTGTCTGGGCGGTATAGACGACAAGCAGCGCTCTGTAATCGCAGACCTTGTAGTCGAGCTCAAGCAAGAGGCGGTTCCCGCGAACAAACCGTTGGGAATGCCTGCCGACGATCTCACCATTGACACCCCGGTTCCATTTCGTCTGAAAGAGCTCTGGTTTCGTCAGCACTACCGCGAACACCGCATGGTCACTAAGAAGCAGGGCGGATCAGATGAGGACATCGTCGATGCGTTGGTACCGGGTACCGACGGCAAACCGGAGCAACCGGGGGATGCAGAGAAGCTCATCCCGCCGAAGTTTCGAACATACAAGGTAACGGGCCCCAAGGATCAGCACGTGGCGTCAGCCAACGAAGGGGCCAACCTGCGGCAACAGGTGGCTCTCCTCCATTCGCGCCTTCGTGACCAGCAACTTGGGTTTCTGTTTTCGCCTGGTGACTGGGCACCCGATTCGAAGGGGGGTACGAAAGAGGATCTCGACGCGCTGCTCGCCTCCTGGATGTGCGCCGAGCGACCGATCACGGTCCTGGACCTGTCCGGTATTCCCTCCTCAGTGCTTGGTCACCTCGTCGGCGCTGTCCTACGAATCCTGTTCGACGCAGCCTTCTGGGGACGCGGCTTGCCCGTCGGAGGACGTATGCGGCCGCTACTCATCATCTTGGAGGAAGCCCACACGTATCTCGGCAAGAGCGACAAGGACTCTGGGGCGTCGGTACGGGGTGGGGCGGCCAGCGCGGCTCGTCGGATAGCGAAGGAGGGCCGGAAGTACGGCGTAGGCCTTATGCTCGTCAGCCAGCGGCCGTCGGAGATCGACACGACCATCTTGTCGCAGTGCGGCACCATAATCGCCCTTCGCCTCACGAATGAAGCGGACCGCAGCCAGATCGCCTCGATTTCGTCCGACAGCCTCAAAGGGCTGTTCTCGATGCTCCCTATTCTACGAACACACGAAGCCTTGATTGTCGGCGAGGCAGTGAACATGCCCATCAGGGTTAGGATGGACCTCCCGCCCGTCGGGCGGTGGCCGGATAGCGAAGGTCCAGTGGTCGTCGTGCCAAAGGGCCCAGACGGCAAGCGTAGACGGCCCGGAGGGTGGACGGAGCCGGTAAAGGACGAGAACTACAAGCCTCTTGTTGAGGCTTGGCGGAAGCAGTCCCCACATGGCGGCGAGCCGCCGGCAACGGACCCAAAGAAGTCGTCAACAAAGTAAGGAGTAGGTCGCATTATGGAACGCACGCAGGTCTCGTCGTCCAACATCCGGGCAATCGGCTACGACCCGATCTCTTCAACGCTCGAAGTTGAGTTCAACAATGGCACAGTGTACCAGTACGCTGGCGTTCCACAGTGGGAGGTCGACGCTCTCATGAGTGCCGCGTCGCACGGAACGTGCTTCAACGCCAACATCAGGAACCGCTACCCGTTTGTGAAACTCTGAAAACTTGTGGGGTGTGCCTCGCCAAAATCCCATCTGGGCCTTCAAGCGGCGTCCCCGTCCCTCGGAGCGGCCATGCAGGGACCACCGTCGACGTGCGGCCCCGAAGAGCTTGCCAGCGCCCCGAACCACCGGCTAGCAGCCCACTGCCAGGACCCTGCCGCGAACTGCGAACACTTGCCCAGAATCGGCTAAATTCTTTCCACCATTAGGCAGCTTGGGAGCGTTGGTTACGGACTGGACTTGGGGCGCCGACTGAGCGCACATGGACCCAGACGGAGGTCTCCATGTTACGAGCAAAATCGCCAGGTCGAGCCCTGCCGCCGCGCAGCGCTGGTGGCAATCTGGCGCGTGAAATTGCGGGTTTGTCCGCGCTCGACGCAACCGCCCTGAAGCAGTTGTGGGGCACGCTCGGGGGCGCCGCGCCCCCGCCAGAACTGAACCGTCCCCTGCTGATCCGGGCGCTTGCCTACCGTATGCAGGAACGCGCGCTCGGCGGCCTCAGTCCCGCTACCCGCCGCGTGTTACTGGAGTTCGCCGATGACGCCGTGGCCGCACGCCCGGCGCGGCCCTCCGGCCCCTCGCCGGGCACGGTGCTCGTGCGCGAGTGGCACGGGACGAGCCACCGCGTGACCGTGCTGGAGACGTCCTGCTGTTGGCGCGGCCGACGTTATCGCTCGCTCTCGGAGGTGGCCCGCGCCATTACGGGCACGCGCTGGTCGGGGCCTCGCTTCTTCGGCCTCGGGCGCAGCCGGGAAAGGAGGGGCGCCAATGGAGCACGCACAGCCTAAGGTGCGGCGCTGCGCCATCTACACGCGTAAGTCCTCCGAGGAGGGACTGGAGCAAGACTTCAATTCGTTGCAGGCCCAGCGCGAGGCGTGCGAGGCCTTCATTCGGAGCCAGGCGGGCGAGGGGTGGCGGCTGATCCCCACGGCCTACGATGACGGCGGCTACTCGGGCGGCACCATGGAACGGCCGGCGCTCCAGCAGCTGCTCGGGGACATCGGCCAGCGGTTGATTGACGTCATCGTAGTCTACAAGGTCGACCGGCTGACGCGGTCTCTCGCGGACTTTGCCAAGATGGTCGATGTCTTCGATGCGCACGGCGTGTCGTTTGTTGCTGTCACCCAGCAGTTCAACACGACGACCTCTATGGGGCGGCTCACCCTCAACGTGCTGCTCTCGTTCGCGCAGTTTGAGCGCGAGGTCACGGGCGAGCGCATCCGCGACAAGATCGCGGCCTCCAAGCGTAAGGGCATGTGGATGGGAGGTGTAGCGCCGCTCGGCTATGATTTGCATGAGCGCCGGCTGGTGGTGAATCGGGCGGAGGCCGAGACGGTGCAAGGCATCTTCCGCCGCTATCTGAAGCTCGGCTGCGTGCGGCGGCTGCAGGGCGACCTTGCCCGCCGTGGGATTGTCTCCAAGGTGCGCATCTCCCGCAACGGGAAGCGCTCGGGTGGGAAAGCCTTCTCGCGCGGAGCGTTGTACGCGCTGCTTTCGAACCCGGTCTACATCGGTGAGGTCCGCCACAAACACGAGCGCTATCCAGGGCAGCACGAGGCGCTCATGGACCGCAAGCTGTGGGAACGTGTCCACGAGCGCCTTCGCAACCAGGCGGTGCGCCGTGGAGGGCAGCGTTTGAGCCAGACACCACGCAGTGCTCTGGCAGGCAAACTGTTCGACGAGGGCGGTGGGCCGCTGTATGTGCAGGGCACGGCAAAGGGAGCGCGCCATTACCGTTACTACGTCTCGCGCGGACTGGTGCGAGGCTCAAAGGAACATCGTGAACGAGGCTGGCGAATCCCGGCACCCGAGCTGGAAGGTGTGGTGCGTACTGTAGCGGAGCAGCTGCTCACCGACCGTGCGGCGCTGGCGGAAGCGGCCGAGGCCGCGGCGATCGACACCAGCCGACTGCCCTCGATCTTCACGGCCGCGCAAGGATGGAGCGATCACCTGCGCGCGGCGACCGACGCCGCATCGGCGCTGGAGCAGCTGATCGACCGCGTGGACCTCACGCCTGACGGTCTGCGGGTGTCGCTGACGGTGCCGCTTCCAGGCGGCGACGAGGGCACCGCCGCGTCATCGAAGGGACTCGTGCTGATGCGATTCGCTCCGCTGCGCCTGCGACGGCGCGGCATCGAGATGAGGCTGGTGCTGGACGACACCGCGGTGCCGTTGCGCGTCGACCGCACGCTGCTCAAGACGGTGGCCCGCGCCTATCGCTGGGCAGACGACCTGCTTACGGGCCGGGCGCAGTCGGTGGGCGAGATTGCCCGACGGGAGGGAGTCAGCGACCGGTACGTGTGGCGGCTCATGCGGCTTGGCTTTCTGGCGCCCAGCATCGTTGAGGCGATCGTCGAGGGCCGCCAGCCCGCGGAGCTAACGGCCAGCGCCCTCAGCCAGCGGCTCGATCTGCCCGCCCTTTGGCAGACGCAGGAGGAGGCGCTTGGCCTCGCGTAGCCCACAGGTGTTGGGCGCCGTTTCGCGAAACTGAACCAGCGAAATCGCCGGCAGAGACTTTCTGGGGCTGTGGCGCCGGTCGCGTTGGCGCGGTAGCTTCTCTCGTTCCGTTCCTTAACGGGAAGAGCCGCGACACGCGGCAATTTCGACCGGTTCTGGACGGTACCCTCTACGGTACCGTCTGCGGGGTAGTGGGCGGTTTAAGAGGGAACGGCGTTTGAGCCGTTTCGGGTCTGGACTTTCCCGCCGCCTGCGTCCATATTCGTGGCATGCAAAGGCGCTCAAGGACGGCGGCACGAGACGTTATTCGACAAATTGAAGAGATCGGCATCCAGGTCATTCCCCGCGGCGATGCCGCCTACATCCAGGGACCGCTAGGGCCAGACCAAGCCGAGCAGTTGGTGGCGCTCCTGCCCAAGCTCCGGGAGCACTGGCAGGAAGCGCTCGCCGTGCTGTCGAGCCGGGATGAGTTCGAGGCCGCAGCCGCCACCATGCGCGTGTTCACGGGCCGCACCGAGCAAGGCTCGAAGAATCCCGCAGCGGTCGCGTTGGGGAAGCTCGGCGGCAGCAAGGGCGGGAAGATCCGCGCCAAGCGGCTTAGCAAGAAACGTCGAGTAGAGATCGGCAAGCTGGCGGCAAAGGCTCGGTGGGGCAAGAAGTGAAGGCGACCGCTCGCACATTTTCAGACCCCGAGACATCAGCGACCAAATGTGATTAGAGGATCGAGGAGTTTCAGGACAACGGGTGACCCATGGCTTTACGACAGACGCAGCTCCATTTCTTCGAGTCCGCACTTCCGCAGACGGAGCCCCCGTCTACCCGGTATCAAGGGAGCAAGCTCAAGATCCTACCCTGGATTTGGGAGACTATCGGCAGCTTAAAATTCCAGAGCGTACTCGATGCCTTTGGCGGGACAGCGTCCGTATCATATTTGTTAAAGACCAGTGGCAAAGCCGTCACTTACAACGACTATCTGAAGTTCAATTGGTTCATCGCCACGGCCTTGATCGAGAACTCCCAAACGAGGCTGTCAGAACCCGAGATCGACTTTGTCCTCAGCCGTGATCCATATATTACCTACGATGACTTCATCTACCGAACCTTCCGTGACATCTATTTCACCGATGAGGAGAACCAGTGGCTCGATACTGTCTGCCAGAACATCCCGCGGCTCGGTGGCAGATTCCAAAGGGCGCTCGCGTACTACGCCCTCTTTCAGGCATGCATAGTGAAACGCCCGTACAATCTTTTTCACCGCAAGAATCTCTATATGCGTACGGCTGAGGTGGAACGGACCTTCGGCAACAAGTCCACGTGGGACACTCCGTTCGAGGAGCACTTTCGAACCTTCGCTGCTGAAGCAAACGCGGCCATTTTTGATTCGAGAATCCCCTGTCGCGCGCTTTGCGGCGACGCGCTCCAGGTCCCTGGGCATTATGATCTCGTGTACGTCGATCCTCCTTACGTCAGCACAAAAGGGGTGGGAGTCGACTACTTCGACTTCTACCACTTCTTAGAAGGCATGGTTGATTACACGGCATGGAATCAGCGAATCGACTACGGCAAGAAACACCGACCATTGAAGGGACCCCGGTCGCCATGGTCGTATCCACAGACTACGCGCGCCGCGTTTGAGCGGCTCTTTGAGCGCTACGCCGACTCAATCCTCGTCATATCCTACCGCAGTGACGGAATTCCGTCGGAGGAACAGATCATCTCTCTCCTGCAGCACCAGAACAAAACGGTCCAACGTCATCATTTTGGGCAATACAAATACGCCCTCTCTACCAACGGCGTCTCCAAAGAGGTTGTGATCATCGCCACCTGAAAAGGAGAAATTGTGGAACTTCCAAGCCCCGCACCGATCCATATACTAATGCGCTTTGCCGACAAGCTCCTATCGATCGACGACACGATCGCAGAACACAATCGATTGATCGCACGGCATGGAACGGTCTGGATCGGTAAGCTCGGAAAGCCGCTCGCGGAGCGACACATCATGCGCGTCAACGAGCAGTGCCGGCAAAACATCCCAACTTACCTATATCTCGTCCAAAAAAAGGGGACGGCCTATCAAGCCTACCGCGCAACGGTGGTTCGAATGTCGCGCGCGCTCCCGAAGCGTGAGCAAAACTTGGTTCCGCACTACTATGAGGAGCGAAAGATCACTCGCTATGTAGGCTTTTGGACCAAGCTCTCTGGAATCACACAGATTGAGAAAGGCCAACTCTTTGAGTTACACATTGCCTCTAGCCTCTTCGCCGTACCTGACACGCTCGCACGGAGCATGGCGGCTCTCTTCGTTGTGCGCGAAGGTCAAGGCATCCGTAGCTAGGACTGTCTCTTTTTCCAGGCGAGAAACTGCTCAACGGTTGAGTACGCCCTATCAGATTTCCGCGAAGGAAAGTGCCGCCAGTATTCGTCGCACACGGCCTTCCCGTGTTGCGAAAATGGTCCTATCCCTTCACGGAGGTCCTCGATCCTGTTCGTCGGGAATGAGCCGATATTTGTGGTGTTACCGCTGGCCGGTGTAAGTCCTACGATCCTGTATTTCTCCTGCACGTAATACTCGACAGCAGTATACGGACAAAGCAGCTCGCTCACATCTTCCAGTCGGTAGTACACCTTGGCACCGACCCCCGCTCTGCGAGTGTAGAGGAATCCAATAATCCAGTGGTCCCCATACTGGACATAAGGATACTTGATGTTTTTCTTAGCCCCGGGCGTTCTCAAGAAAGACGTGTACGAACCCAGTGTAAAGCGGAACGGGTGCAAGCAATCGCCCACCCCACGGCGCCGGTAAGTCGTTTTGATGTCGATAGCTATGCGCGGCGGTTGGTGGCTCGGTGGCGTTAGGGTGAAGTCAGGATAGACCGTTTGCTCCGATCCCTCTATCGTGTAACCCCACGCGTCAGCGATCTCTCTAATGAGTGGTGCAGCCAACGCTTCAAAGACCGTGGAAATCACTTTCGTATCGGTCCCGAAGGGATATACCTTCCCATCGGGTGCGTAGAAGCCAACCGCCTCCCACGTTATTCCGTACTCGCCAACTTTCTTCTCAAAGAGGCGCCGGAATGCGTCAAAACTAAGGCTTTCCACCGGATGGGCTTTTCCTGATCGCTCTTTCGACCCCCTCAACGAACTGGGCGAAGGAGATACCCATGGCGCGACAGAAATGACGTAACTCGATCACGTCCAGCCGGCGCTCGCCTCTTTCGCACTTGCTCACGAAGGATTGGCCCTGACGTAGACGTCGTCCGAGTTCCTCTTGGGTAACGCCGACCCGTTTTCTGGCAGCGCGGAGTTCCTTCAAAAAAACTGCGTAATCCCGAGAGAAGAGCGATTTCTCCATGGGCTGTCTTGAGCCATTCCGCGCACGCGCGGACCCCCTTACAGTCCAATGTCGAATAGTCCAAACTGGACTATCGGTTCTCTTCTTCCTGGCCCACCTAGACTGGCCAGCAGAGGGCAGGCTAATGGGGCGCTCGGCGTCAGAACCGCCACTTGGCGCTGACCATAATGCCTCGTGTTCTGGCGGGGCGAGGGGTAAGGGCAGTGCGGCGAATTCAAAAAAGTCCGCGATCGGCACTAGAAATGCTTGACACTTCCTCATTTCCGTAGTAGATGTCGATGCAGGTTTGCACCGGAAGGAGCCCGGTATGGGTGCTGAGGATGTGAGGAAGGCTCAACCGCTCGAAGAACATGCGCGCCGGTTGAGGGCGCTGATGCGAGACGAGCGGCTGTCGATGACCTTTCGGCTAGAAGCCGAGGATAACATGGAACGACTAGAACTCGAACGACCGGATGTTGTTAACGTGCTGAAGGCGTGCGCAGTAACGGACGCCGAATTTCGGGGGGATCGGTGGCACCTGGTGGCTGACGCTCGAACCACAGAGGGCATTCCGGTGGCAGTTGAGCTAGTTGTTTATGAAGAGGAGAAGCGCGTGAAAGTTAAACGAGTATACATCATACAATGAACTTCGAAAGGGGGATGGCAGAAAGACAGGCGTGAAGCCTGGGAGGTAACGCTATGTCTGGAAGATGCGAGACTTGCGGCGGCGATCTGACCAGAGAGATCCTTGAAAACTACGAGGACACCCTCATGGGAATTCCGGTCGTGCTGTACAAATCCGTCATGCAGTCGGCCTGTATTCCATGCCAGGACATCGAGACGACGATACCGAACATGAACGGCCTCATCAGCGCTACTGCGGTTGCGAGAATCAAGGCGCCCATCAAGCTCAGGGGCGTGGAGATCAGGTTTCTGCGGAAGGCTCTTGGAGTATCCAGCAAGAAACTGGCTGAACTTCTTGGCGTCCGGGACGAAACCGTGTCACGTTGGGAGAACGGAAAGGAGCCGATCGGCCCAACAAGTGAGAAGCTGCTCAGGCTGTTGGTCGGCTTGGAGTTGTCGCCTCACGCACCCGGCATCGATTTCGACGAACGCGAGATCGGACAGATGAGCATCAAGGCGGTTCAGTCGTCAGACAAACCCGTGGTGCTGTTCCTCGAATGCGTGGCGATGCGCGTCGACCGCAAGAAGCGGGAAGAGGTCTGGGAGGAAAACGAGAAGCAGTTGGTGAGCGCTAGCGGATAAAATCCCCCAACACCGCAGTGCATACGGAAGGGCCTGGCGGCGGACGCTCCAGGCCCTTCGTTTTTCTCATTTCGCCCCTTGACAATGCTTAGGCGCCTAAGTATAATAATCCCATGAACACACTGAGCCGAGACCGCAAAGCCCAGATCGTCCGCTGCCTGATCGAAGGAAATAGCGTCCGCGCCACCTGCCGGATCACCGGAACCAGCAAGGATGCTGTTCTCAAGCTGCTGGAAGAGATCGGGCAAGCCTGCTGGGAGTACCAGCATGACACGCTCCGCGGACTGACCTGCAAGCGCGTCCAGTGTGATGAGATCTGGCAATTCGTCCGGATGAAGGAGAAGACGGCCAAGCGGCACGGCATCGAGGAATTCGGCGTCGGCGACGTGTGGACGTTCGTGGCGATCGATGCCGACACAAAGCTCGTGCCCTGCTGGCGTGTCGGCCCGCGCGACGCAGGTACGGCCTACGAGCTGATGCTCGACCTGGCCGACCGAGTGACGCATCGGATTCAGCTGACCACCGATGGGTTCGGGGCATACCTGAGCGCCGTTCCTGGAGCCTTCGGCTACGATATCGATTACGCGATGCTCGTGAAGCTCTACGGCAAGGACCCGAATGAACCGGATCACCGATACTCACCGGCCAAGTGCATCGGCGCCGAGGCGCAACGGATCATCGGTTTCCCCGACAGAAGGCACATCAGCACGAGCTACATCGAGCGCCAGAATTTGAACATGCGCATGAGCATGCGCCGCTTTACCCGGCTGACCAATGGTTTCAGCAAGAAGTTGGCGAATCACGCCTACATGATCGCGCTCTACTACATGTGGTACAACTTCGGGCGCGTCCACCAGACGTTGCGGGTGACGCCGGCGATGGAAGCGGGCGTTGCGAATCACATATGGGAGATCGAGGAAGTCGTGGACCTGCTCCCGGTAGAATGTCGTCTCAGCTAAAACTGCCCACTACCGTCTGCGGAAGCCCATTTGTACGAGGCGAGTGGAATTGGTAGGAACGTGTTGGGGGAAGATGCAGCTATCGAAAGGAGGTCTCCGATGTCGCTTGACACTCGGAGGGGTTTTCTGGCGACCGCAGGCAAGCTGGCCCTCGGAGTCGCGGTCCTTGGGTCCACGGTTGCCGACGCTGGCGAACCGCACGCCCACGCTGGGGGTGGGGACGGCATCGCGCTGGAAACCTCGGCCACGAACCGGTGTGCCACCTGCGACTTTTGGGGAGGCATGCGGAAGCTGGCACTGGGCGGCAAGCTTCTCACAACACAGAGCATGGGTTGGTGACCGCCCCTGTACCTCGCCAAAATCCCATCCGCCACATTTTGAGCCAAGACTCGCACGGTTATAGAACCGAGCCTCTACCCGACCGTCGCGTGCCTCGCCGGACAAAACGCG
>Ga0326728_10013678_pt1 | contig 17536 bp, 13 predicted proteins | sample MB3enrmetagenome_FD_207602 | JGI IMG/M metagenome (GOLD analysis project Ga0326728, IMG submission 207602) | Lab enriched peat soil microbial communities from McLean, Ithaca, NY, United States - MB31MN | ecosystem: Environmental > Terrestrial > Soil > Wetlands > Peat | place: USA: New York... | reverse complement strand
CGCCAGAAATTTGTGCAGGCGAACGTTCAAAGCGCTGAGCCGCCGAATCGTTTAATGGTTACATCGTCAGATCGTCAAACCAGGTCCACGATTCAACGTTTCAACGATTTAACGCTCTTATCGTGTTGATGCCAGATCAGACTTCCGGCTTGGTCTTACGCAGACCGGTGATCCGGTCGCCCTCTTTCCACTGGCCGCGTTTCTTGAGCAGTTCCGTGCGTTCAAAGCGCTTGAGGACATTCCGTTTGCCGCCCAACTTGGCAGCCGCTCGCAGACTCCGATGCTGTGACATAATTGATTTCTTGATGGTTAACTGGGTCGCTCCGAGCCGAAGCGGACAGTGTGTATAGCACGGTTAAAGCCAAAATGACAATGGATATTTACGCCGCTGCCGACTCCGGTTTTCCGATTGAACTTCCCGGCAAAATCCTGCACAACTGCACGTGACGTGAAGCTGTTCACGCATGACGTATTGGAACCGGGCGCGGCCATTGGCTTGCGGCACAGCCGCCCGGCACGGAGGTGTAAGGCGGCCTGGTGGCGCTCCTGGTCTTCAAAACCAGTGTGGGGCTCAACAAAGTCTCAGGTGGGTTCGATTCCCATCCACCTCCGCCAGCCTTCCGGGGGTATCGGAGTATTGGAGTATTGGAGTATTGGAGAGTTCCGGTCCGGCAGCACTCCATCACTCCATCACTCCATCACCCCGTTTTCAAATCGAAGACGAGCCCGAGGAAGAATTCTTCACGGCCTCCTTTACCCGCTCTCGCCCTGACCATGTTCCGACGCGTCCCACAACCTCCGGTGAATCCCGCGTTGCGCGATCTCGAGCGCCACGATTTCTGGCCGGGTTTCGTCGCGGCAGCGATTGGCGTGGTCCTGTGTTACTGCGGCGCGCGGCACCTGACCAACGTGGACACCCTTGGGGGCGGCACCGCGTGGGAAACCCAGTTGGTCAAAGCCTTTTCCTCCGGCGGTCTCCAATACCCAAACCAAATTGCGCCTCCTCCGCCGCCCAAACTGGATGACCCGGCCGCTCAAGCCGAGGCGCTCGATCGCTGGGCCAAACAACAGGCGAATGCCGCGCCACTGACCTGGAAGGTGCGGGTAGACACCGGGGCCAAGACTCCTTGTCCTACCTGACTGAAATGATTTCGGCCACACGGCGTGGCCGCCCCTTCTCCATGGAATGCCCTGTGCCCAATTGTCAGCAGCGCCCGCCGACCGCCCTCGGCCGGAAACTTTCGCGCGCCCGCCCGTGGGTGCAGACCGGGTTGCTCGGCGTATGGCTGGCGCCGGTGGGCCAATGGCTTCACGGCATTCCCGGCTGCGTTTTCCACTGCTACTCATGCCCGTGGTCGTCCTTTGCCTGCCCCGTGGGTGTGGCCGCCAATTATGCCGCGCTGCTGCCGGCGGCGTTCGAGGCGCCTTACCTGCTCATTGGATTGCTGCTGCTGACGGGTGCGGTGAGCGGATCATTGGTTTGCGGCTGGGCGTGCCCATTTGGTTTCCTGCAGGACCTGCTCGGCCGGATCTCCAAGAGAAAAATCAGCTTGCCGGGTTGGGTCGGCTACACCCGCTATGTCGTACTGGCTGGCCTGGTAATCCTGCTGCCGCTGATTCTTGGATTCCGCGGGATTCCTTATGATGAGCAGGTGGTTTCCATCTGCCGGCTGTGTCCGGCCGGCGCGTTGGAAGCCGGCTTGCCCTACTCGATCAAAAGCGTTCTCGCCGGCCACGGCTGGCTGATGAGCTGGTTCAAATCGGCAATCCTCCTTTTGTTCCTTGCGGTCGCGCTTTTCGTCCACCGCCCTTGGTGTCGCATCTTCTGCCCCTTGGGCGGTTTTCTCGCGCTGTTCAATCGGTTCAGCCTGTTCCACCTCCGCTTCAATCCCAAGGAATGCGTGGAATGCAATCTCTGCCGCAGCCGCTGCTCCATGGGCGTCAAGGTGGATCAGAAAGTCAACGTGTCGGGTTGCATCCGCTGCCTCGAATGCACCACTTGCGGCGCCATTGAACCCTGTTTTGCCGTGCCGCAAAAGGATTCAGAGCGCATACCGAAGAACCCGGCATGAGTTGTAACGCCGGTCCGGCTCATTCGCGATAGACGGCGATGGACCGGCTGGCGCTGACTTTCCCGTAAAGTTCCGCCGTGTCGTAAAGCACCTGCACGTTGAAGGTTTCTTCCCTGCCGTCCAACTTGAGATCGTTTGGTACCCGCCATGAGTACCCGCAGGTGCCGTCTCAGCCAAAGGGCATGACGCCCTCAGCCACTTTCTCGCCATTGGCCCGCGTGATGATCACCTTGGGATCCAGCGACAGGCTCCGTTGATAGCCCAGGGCCTTGCCCTCGGCATCCTTGGTCTGCTTGTGCGAAGTGTCCTCCAGCCGGCGGATCATAATGTCGAGCTTCGGGTCCGTCAGCACGGCCGCCACCATGAGAGTGTCGCCCGGTTTGACCCGCTGGCTGTCGGTCGGTGACGTGAACATCACATCCGGTTTATTGGAGAAATCAAAGACGAACGGCCGGTCCTTGCGGATCGTTATTCCGTAAACGATCGGCCGTCCGGCCCGGCTCTGGCGTTTGCCTTCCGAATGGTAGTTTTGCGAAAGGGCAATTTGCAGCCGGCCAAACTGCAACGTGAGATATTCCGGCAGGTAGTCGCCCACCGGCACCTGACAACGGCTGACCTTGACCGGCCGGCCGTCTTTGATGTCCCCGCCCACCGGCACGGCCCAATCCCGGGCTTCAAACGAGCCTGACACTCCAAGGTTGGTCAGCGTCCGGGTGCCCGGCCCAATCTCAAAGGTCCCCAGGTCTCCCTGATACGGATGCACGGTCAACTCATCGCCGGCCGGGCTGACCGAAAAGCTGAAAAAGCGGCCGTTCACCTTGTGCATGGCCGATAGCCGGTCGCCCCCCCACCAGTCAAAATAGGTTTTGCCCCCGCTCAACACGAGGGCGGTGCCGGGAAAGTCAAGGCTGGGGGATATGAGATAATCATTCCCGAGCTGGACATGGAATTTTTCGCCCGCGATCTGGATGTCGCCTTCGAAAAGGCGGGTGCGTACGAAAAACATGAACCGGTAGGTTTGCTTTTCGTCCCCGGTGAGGAGGAGGCGCGGCATGATTTCCACAAGGTTGGGGCGGCCGCCGTTTGTGCCCAGGTTCACTTTCAGAAAATCGAAGGTCGCCTTGGCCTTGATGCCGGAGAAGTTCGGGGCATAGCCGTGGTCGGGTGGATGTTGCTGGGGTTTTGCGACCGGATCGTTCCGCAGGTCGAGGTCCCGGTTCCCGTCGAAGTAGAGGCGGTCGTAGCCCTTGCCGGTCCCGCGGCTTTCATCCACGGCAAAACAAAAGAGCAGGCCGGAGTTCGTCTGGTCCGCGCTCGCGCCGAATCGGACCGAGCCAAAAATCGGCGCCTGGGAGGTGAACGCGGGGTAGTTCTTGACTTCCGGGAAGGGTTTGTCCTGGCACCGGCACATTTGCCCCCGCATGAAGCGGTCCTTGCCCGCGTCAAAGACCGAGACTTCGCGCAGCTTGAAGGTGATGTTCTGATTGGTTTCGCCCGCGCTTAAGATTCGGAAAGCCAGGCCGATGCCGATCAGACCGCCGACGAGCAGACCCGGGATGAGTTTCAATTTGCCCGCAGAAAACCGCTTGTCAACGGCGTCTGACATGACCGTAGCCTAGCAATATCTGCGGCGGTTTACAAGGCCCACCGCCTGATGGTAATGACCTAATTTGGGCGATTATCCCTTGACAACAAGTAATCATTGTGGTATGTTTTAGGCATGAAAGAGAAATACACGATCAAACAGTTTCACGCCGATTTCCCCGACGACCGCGCTTGCTTGGACTTCATTTTCAAAACACGTTGGCCGGATGGCGGGACATGCGTGTGCGGCAAAAAGGATTGCTTTTATCCAGTTACGGGCCGTCGGAGCTTCGCTTGCTCGTGGTGTGGTGCTCAGATTTCCCCGACTGCTGGCACGATCTTCCACAAATCCGAAACGTCTTTGAAGTCTTGGTTCTTCGCCATGTTCCTCATGTCCAGTTCCAAGAATGGAGTGGCGGCGAAAGAATTGGAGCGGCAAATTGGCGTGACTTACAAGACGGCTCACCGCATGGGCCACAAAATCCGTGAGCTTATGCAGGGCGATGGTGGCATGATGAGCGGCATTATGGAAGCTGACGAGACTTTCATCGGCGGACTTTCCAAGAACATGCACAAGGGACAACGGAAAGTGCGCGGGACTGGTGGAGTTGGGAAAACGCCCGTCATCGGAGTTTTGGAACGCGGCGGGAACGTCCAAGCCAAAGTTGCAAGCGATGTTAGAAGCGAGACCCTTATACCAAACATTCAGAAGAATGTTAAAAAGGGTTCTACGGTTTGCACCGATGAGTGGTGCAGCTACAACCCGCTTCGTCGTAAAGGATACAAACATCTGACGGTCTGCCACGGAGCAAGGGAATATGTTCGAGGCAACGTTCACACGAATTCACTTGATGGGTTCTGGTCGCAATTAAAACGCTCCATCAATGGGACTTTCCACCACGTTTCGAGGCAGCACCTACCGAACTACGTGAATGAGTTCGTTTACCGCTATAACCTGCGCGGCTCTGAGATGCCGATTTTCCAGCACCTTTCTGAGAAAGTGGCAGAGCAGCACGCTTGATCGTGTTGAAAAACTGAGTTTTGTTTGTGGAAGTAATTGGAGATTTTTTCATATTTCTGAACGTTTCCTCTGCCATCTGACGGCAGCTTTTTTCCGTTTTGTTGCCACCCTATTAACTGTAGCGATCAATTCTGCTTCATACTCAGAATCAAGTTTTCTCTGAATCCTTTTGATCTCGCTTGTGAACTCTCTGACTAAATCTTCTCCATAAAATTGAACTCCGTGCCTCTCTACGATCCCCACTCTTACTGTGCCATCGCAATAAACGTCACTGCCTTTTACCTGTTCAATAACATGAATCGCTTTGGGCACTGCAAGTTCCCATTTGATTTTTTTGAAATGCGACTTGCTCAAATTAAAACGAGCTAACCGGCTTCCAGTGCCGAGCGCAGCATAGGGAAATTCTTTTACAGCGATTGGGGAATAAAGAGAAATAGTCCAGAGACGAGGATTTCCGCCTGTGGCAAATGCGCTCCCCGTCTCACGAGGAACGTCGTAAAAATGACCAATCATCAAAGCGAAGTTGTTTTCCTCGTCGCCAAATAATTGTTTTTGTTCCTCTATCGAATAATCGCGGGGTTGCATCATTGCCAACATTTCACTCCTGACCCTATTGATCGCTTCTTCAGCTATGTTGGCAACACAAAATTCACCGTTTAACAGCCTGTCTTTGGCGATTTCGGACATGAACCGAACCGCGCGTGCGGACAATTCAGTGTTGCCCGCTTGAGCGATTAAGACTTCTTTTCCATCGCTAAATTTTATGGTGCTCATCTTCTGAGCATCGGTAACTTTTTCACCACTACCACCGATTGTGTATTGACTTTCGCAAGCAATGACAATGGTATCTCTGGGTGAGTAATTCACTGATTCTTTGCAAACGATGCCGACAATTTGGGTCATGGGCGGGATTGGTTTTTTGAGCAAGGGCTCATTTGGCGGTTTGTATTTCGGCCAACCCGGTTTGTGACACCGTGGGAGTTTGTTTTCAAGCCTATTCACGCACCCCTCCTTTCGGCAGGCGAAAATGGCCCGAAAATGCCGTTACTTGCTGTGAAGGGATAATCACCCTAATTTGCCAGGTAGGGACGCGCTGCTGCGCGTCCGGCCGCGACGCAGCGCGTCCCTTACCGTTGCATTCATTCGACGCAATTACAAATTAGGCCACTACCCGCCTGGTGGTGGTGGATTGTTTTGATTGAAACCGGCTTGACAAGGAGTGTTTCCATGGAAAGGGCATCTCCATGGAATGACGAACGGCTAAACCATGCCACTGTGCGGAATGACTGATTTCTAAACCATATTCTTTTGACCGCCCTGCGCCTGGCGCAGGCTCTCCTGGTAAAACATTTTCACCGGCGCGCCGCCCATCGCGATGGCGCACCACGCCGCCTCGTCCAGTTCCGCTTGCGTGATCCCCATGTCGCACGCCTTGCGATAATGCGCATCGAAGCACGGGTGACAACGGCTCTGAACCACCAGGCTGAACAGGATCAATTCCTTGGTTTTCTCGCTCAGAACCCCGGGGCCCTGGACCAAACGCAGCATCGCGCCGAAGGCCTGTTGCGCTTCCGCGACGGAATCCGGAGCGGCGGCACCATTGAAAATCCCGGCGCAGCAGCCGTCTTGATGTGAGATGGAGTCGGATGAATTCATGGATTTGTTTTCTGGTTCCTGGATATTGATTCCTTTGTCGGGATTCCCTTTGAAACTGGTAGGGACGCGCTGCGCCGCGTCCGGCTGCTGCGCGTCCAACTGCCGCGCATGCAGGCTGACTTGCCGGTCGGCCGGGACGCGCGGCATCTCCTCCCTACCGGCTTCAGGCGCGGAACGAGTGACGAGAACCCGCCCGTCGGACGAACCGATGATCCTGCCGATGACAAAACCGCCCGCTCTGCGCCGCGCCAGTGACTGCCGCAACTGTTCCAGACGCCCGCCCGGCACGGCGATCAATAATCCGCCGGACGTTTGCGCGTCGAACCCGAGGTTGACCAGCGCCTCGTCCACATCCGGCGCAATGTGAATGGCCTCGCCGGCGTACTCGCGATTTCGCTCGATGGCGCCGGGCACCACGCCCTGCCGGAACGCTTCGACGGCGCCGTCGAAGGCCGGGAGCGCCTCGGCAAACACTTCCGCGGTCAGTTTGCTCTGGCGCATCATGCGCAAGAGATGGACGAACAAACCGAAGCCCGTCACGTCAGTGCAAGCCGTCGCTCCAGCTTCCTTCATGGCTTCGGCCGCGGCGCTGTTTAACGCGCACATCGAGGCTTGCGCCGAGGCCAATCCTCGCGCGTATCCACGCCCGATCTGCTGACAAAACGTGAGCACGCCCGTGCCCAACGGCTTGGTCAACAGCAACACGTCGCCCGTCGCCGGCTTCTCGAGCGCCGCCGCCACCGCCGGGTCGATCAACCCGGTGATCGCGAAGCCGAGTTTGACTTCCTCATCCTTGATGCTGTGCCCGCCCACCAGGGCCACGCCGGCCTGTTCGAAAATTTCCATCGCGCCCGCGAGCAATTGGAACATCAGTTCGTCGGGCAATTTCTCGGTGGGGAACGCCAGGATGCTCAAGGCCGTGCGCGGCTCGCCGCCCATGGCGTAGATGTCCGAAAGACAATTCGCCGCGCAAATTCGCCCGAACACACGCGGATCATCCACGCAAGGCGTGAAGACGTCCACCGTCTGCACCAGACAGAGGTTCTCCGAAATCCTGTAGATCGCCGCGTCGTCGCCTGCAGCCAGCCCCGAAAGCACCGCGGGATCATTCACTTCGGGCAGCCGGCTCAAAACCCCCTCGAGATCAGCCGGAGCAATTTTCGAGGCGCAGCCGGCATTGTGCGTCATCTCCGTCAACTTCACGCGTGCCAAGTCGGCCGGATCGGGCCGTTCCCCGGCGCACGGACAGATGTTCCGGTTGCGCAGCAGATCGCACGGACAAGGACGCCGCACATCGCAGATGCAATGTCCCAGAGCCTGCGACCGCTCCATCACGCGGCGGCGTTTGGCAATGTCAATTTTCATTTCAGCAGTGATTCAACCGCGGATAGGCACGGATAAACACGGATAAACGAACAGCCTGGCAGGGCGCAGCACTCCGTGCGCGCCGTTGTGTGTGGTGGCGCGGGCGGCGGGCAGAGGACTGCCCGCCCTACCGCCCCATCCGGGTCTACCTGTAATACTATCTCGAAGAATCTTATTGTTCTGCGCGAATCTTCCCGGTTGCAGGTTGCAGGTTACAGGTTGCAGGTTACTTGTGGCGAACCAACCTGCAACTTTCAACCTGCAACCTGCACCAGCGGCTCCGAGGCAGTGTATTCGGTTGCGGCTATGCCGCGCCGTGTTCATCCGTGGTTAAGTTTTTTTGAATTGTGGAATCTGGCATTGAAAGTTTCTTCGCTTCGACTCCCGGCGTCCGGTTGTTCCCCGAGCGCACCGTAAAGCGGATTTTATCGAGATAATCCACCAGCGGCACGGCGTATTTGCGGCTGACGCCCAGCGCATCGCGGAAATCCATGGTCGAGAAACTTTGGGCGCGGGCTAAAAGCCTCAAGGCTGTCTGCTTGCCGGCCTCCACGGCGTCCCGGTGCATCCAGACACGTTCGTCCAACCGCACCACCACGCCTTGCTCCGTCAGCAATAGCGCCATCGCGGCGACGCGCGGCAAGGGTTCACCCAGGGACACGGCCAGCTCCTCGAGGCTGGGCGGCGCCCAGCGGGCTTGCTCCAGCTTCGCGGCAACCTGATCGCACAATCGCTGGTCGCGATCGGAAAGTCGCGTGCTCCAGCCGGCGCGCGCCAGCAAGCTTCCACTGCGCTCGACCCGCTTCGCCTGCAGCAGCGTTTCCAAGGCCAAATCCAGAAGCGATTCATTGATGTTCAGCGCGGCCAGCAGTTCACCGCGGCTGATGCCCGTCCGCTGGGCGTTGGCCGAATGAAAAGCTTCGATGGCCGCCAGCGCTTCGCCCGCCGTTTTCTGAACCGCGTCGCGATGCAGCCAGCCCCCGGCGGGCGCCGGGACGGCGCGACCCGCCGCACGCAACCGCTCCACCACGCCGGAGGTTTCCTCGGCGCGCATCCAACATTTCTGCTGCAACTCGGCAAGACCCGCAGGCGAGGTGGCCTCGCGCAACACCAATTCGCACCATCGTTCAGAGTCATCAATGGCTTCGCGCCGCGCCGCCAGCAGGTCGATCGTCCATTGTTTCTTCCGCCGCAGCCGCGCGTTGCTGACACCGAGAATCCGTCCGCCGCCAATCGTCGTCAAACCGGCGACAACGGATTCCGCGAGGTTGGCGCGAATCACAAACCGTTCTCCGGGCGCCAGCGGGAGCGGTTCCTTCAGTCGAAGCTGGATCATCTGCTTTTGTCCACCGGTCATCTCCGTTTGTTCGAGCATTGCCAGATGAGCCGGCACCGCCGCCGTGCCCACGTGCAACTGGGCTTCGATGTAATCCTGGACTTTGGTTTTGACCGAGTCGAGGATCCGCAATTCGGCTTCCGCAATCGTCACCATCGGCGCGGCGTTCGATTCACACAACAGCATGCCGCGCTGGGCCGCCGGATGGTCGATCTCCGGAATGTTCACCGCGACACATTCTCCGGCCCGGCCTTCGATCGCGTCCTCGCCGTAAACCTGCATCCGCCGGACGCGCCCCGGCAAGCCAATCGGCAGCAGGTGCAGGCGGTCGCCGGGCTTGATTCGGCCATGGGTGGGAATGCCGGTGATCACCGTGCCCGAACCGCGAATGCTGAACACGTCCTCTACCCACATGCGAAACCAGCCGGAGCACGGCCGATCTTCACACGTATTCACGACTTGATTCAACGAATCGAAGAAGGCTTCGTAACCTTCGCCGGTGATGTTGGATATGGGGCAGATCGGCGCGGCGGCCAGGAAGGTGTTCGTGAGCAACCGCCGGAGATCCTGAATCACGAAGCTGCGGCGGCCTGGGTCCACGAGATCCGTCTTGGTCAGCGCGACCAGGCCGTGCCGCAAGCCCATGAGGGTGAGAATGTGCAAATGCTCGTGGGTTTGCGGCATGATGCCGTCGTCCGCCGCGACGACAAAGATGACCACGTCGATACCGTGCGCGCCGGCCACCATGTTACGGATGAAGTCCACGTGGCCCGGCACGTCCACGACTCCGACGACGCGCTGGTCCGCGAGCCGGCACGGCGCGAAGCCGAGGTCGATCGTCAGCCCACGCTGCTTTTCCTCGGCCAGCGTGTCGGTCTCGCAGCCGGTGAGCAGCTTCACGAGAGCGGTCTTGCCATGATCCACGTGGCCCGCCGTGCCGAGCATGATGTTCCGGCGTGACGCGGTCATGGGGGGAATGGAGCAACCGAACATCCAACCTCCAACCTCCAACATCCAACATCGAATGCAGCGCTGGGCCTGGCTGATTCCGGCGTTCGGCGTTCGATGTTCGATGTTCGATGTTCGATGTTTCTCTCCTTGGTAACCCTCCATCCCGCCAATCCGGCCGGAGCCTCCATGCCGTTACCGACCCGGGTATTCCTTTTGTCAGGGCACATATTCATTCCGCAATCCGCCCCAGCGCCGCCGCGATTCTCGCGACTTGTTCGTCTGTGACCGTGCGAACGTCCAGGCGGACGCGGTCATTCTCGATCCGGCCAAACACACAGGCTTCATCCATCCGCAGACGGCGCGCGAGTTCGGAAGCGCTCATTCCCGGTGCGGAAACAGCCACCGCGAAGCTGGGAATTCCTTCCGTCGGCAACGAGCCGCTGCCCAGGTAAGCCACGCTTTCGCCGGCCTGCACTTCGACTTGGGGCGCCTGCGCGGCGACCAACTCGGCCAGCATTCGGGCGCGCGCTTCCAGCGCCGCCATCGGCGTCGTGATCATGCGATAGGTGGGATGGTCCTGCCGCAGGCGTTCCGGGTCGCGGAACAGTTGCAGCGTCCGTTCCAAAACCATCAGGCAGGTTTTGTCCACGCGAACCGCGCGCATCAACGGATGTTTGCGCAGCCGGTCAATCAAGGCTTTCCGGCCCGCGATGACGCCGCATTGGCCCGCGCCGATTAGTTTGTCCCCGCTGAACAGGACGATGTCCGCGCCCGCCTCGATCGATTCGCGTGCCGTCGGTTCGTGCGGCAGGCCGAAGAGTTTCAAGTCCAGCAACGCTCCGGCGCCCAGATCATCAATTAAAATCAAGCCGCGACTATGCGCCACCTCCGCCATCTCGCGCAGCCCCACTTCGCTGGTGAAACCAATCACGCGATAGTTGCTGGGATGCACGCGCAGGATCGCCGCGGTGTTTTCGGTGACGGCCTTCTGGTAGTCCTTGAGATGCGTGCGGTTCGTCGCGCCCACCTCGACGAGCCGCGCGCCGCTTTGCGCCATCACTTCCGGCAGCCGGAATGAGCCGCCGATTTCAATGAGTTGTCCGCGTGAGACGATGACCTCTTTCTGCGCGGCGAGCCCGGCGAGCACGAGCAGCGTGGCGGCGGCATTGTTATTGACGACCGTGGCCGCCTCCGCGCCGGTTAGTTCCGTCAAAATGTATTCCGCCAGTTCATCGCGCTCGGCGCGCTCGCCGGATCCGCGGTCCACGGCCAGCGTGCAGCAGCCTTTGAGTTCGCCCATCATCGAATCCACAACCGAACCGGGAAAGACCGCCCGGCCCAGGCCGGTGTGAAGGATGATGCCGGTGGCGTTGATGGCTTCGCGCACGCGGGGCGCGGTGGCTCTTTGCAGCAACTCACGGGCGCGATTGAACACCGCCTCGGGCGTGATGTGTTGAGCTCCGCAGCGCCCGGCAGCGTCGTCGAGAATCTCTTGCCGCAAACCGGCGAGAGCGCCCCGCAGACATCCGGTCACCAGCGACGAAGGTTGCTGCTGGAGCCAGCCGGCAACGGTCTCGCTTTTCAGCAGTTCGGTGATGGAAGGAAGATTGCGGAGCAGCTCCTGTTTTCGATCCAACATAGTTCTTGCGCGGCGTGGCGGTTGTCGCCTCGAAGCGCCACCCACCTAGCATGAGCTTGCGGCTCAAGAACGTCAACCCCGGTTCACGCCGGCCCGGAGCGGAGTTGAGCCTCTCGGAGCTCGCGAAGGGAGAAATCTCCTTTATGTGGTCGGCCTGATGGATGCTGATTGTTGGGCAGTGGCACAGTTCGGTGGGACGAGACTCCCGGCGAGCCGCTGGTCTGGCAAATCGTTCGGTTTCCGGCTCGCGAGGACGCTCGCCCCACCAGCTTTTCGGCTAAACTGTGCCACTGCCAATCGTTTGGAGCCGTTGACAGGAGTTAAGAACTATGCGCAACATTCCTTTGGTCGAACAGGAGTCGCTTATGAGTAAATCGGCGTTTCTTTGCGGGCTTGTTTTCCTGGCCACCCCCGTCCTGGCGTCGGCCAAGGATTTTCCCCTCGATTGGAAGACCCTGACGGCCGAGGAATCCGTGACTTTTCCCGGCGGCGTCGGCATGTCCGGAACCCTGCAAGCCGTCAAACCGAACGGAATCCACAAAGAACCTCCGCCGGTTTCGAAGCATCGGCTTTACGGTCAACTGGGCCGTTCCACCAACGGCTTCCTGTTCCGTCTCGACGAGTCGAAAGGCGACGGCAAGGGATATGACTGCCTGCTGGTGGATTTGAATCAAAACGGCGATCTGACCGATGACGCCGCAGCCTCTCCGGTGGAGCAGCCGAAGTCCGCCGCAAAAGTCGCCGTCTCCGATCAGACGGAAACCATTCTGTTCGGACCGATCCCGGCGCCGGAAAACAGAATGATCGGCGGCCGGCGTCCAATCTATTACGCCAGAATGTATCACTACAAGCAGCGCTCAGGGCTGCTGCAACCGGGCGGGAGCGCCTACCTCGGTTTTCTGCGGCTCCGAGCGGGTTGGTATCTGGAAACCACGGTGGAGCTTGATGGCATCAGGCAAAAGATCGGCATCGTGGATGGTGATTCCGATTTGACGCTGGGCGATCCCAGCACACCGATCACCACTCGTGACGGAAAGGAGTGGTATTTCCAGGGCGGAGACTGCTTCCTGAGAGACTTCAACAGCTCCGGCAAGTTCGAGCGTTCGGCCACGGAAAGCACATTGATCCCGTTCGGCCCGATTCTTTACTTCGGCGCCGCGCCATGGAAAGCCGCCCTGAGTCCGGACTGCAAATCGCTGGCGCTCGAGCCGTGGCCGGAAGCATTGGCCGAGTTGGCGTTGCAGCCGCACGGCGAACAAGTGCAGAGCGTCGAAGTGGCGTGGGAAGCCTCGCCCGGCAAGTGGCAGCTCCTTGACCCCGGCGTCGAGAACGGGAAAGCCAGGGTCCCTCCCGGCAATTATCGGCTCATCGATTGCCAACTCAAGGTCGAGACTGCGGCCGGCCACACCTTGGCTGTCACTGGCGGCAAAATGAGCTTGAGCGAGCCGGTCAAAGCCGGTGTCGATGCGCCCACCCCATTCAAGTGTGGCGCGCCTCTGGAGGTGCACGTCAAGTGCGAGCGCTCTGGACGCCAAGCCGACTCTGAGGACTCAACATCGGGTTCGTTCTGGGGCCGCCTGTTTGGGAAAACCAGCGGTCCGAAACCGGTGGAGCAGCTCATTCAAATTCAAGCGTGGATTGTCGGAGCCGGCGGTGAGACTTACCGCGACTTCACCCTTATCTGCAAAGACCACCCGCGCCAGCCGCCGTCACCGACCTTCACCATCACCGCCGCGGGCAAGGAAGTGGCGTCCGGAAAACTGGAATATGGCTGAGGTGACATCTGTTCGCACTCATGGCGAGTGCCCCAAGAGTTGATCGGTCAAACCGTCACGATCAAAGTGGACGTGGACCTCGCGCCGCTGGAAACAGTCAGTAAACCGGTGGAAGTTCACCTTTAGTTTTCAACGAGCAGGATAGTTAAAGTGTTCGATTCGAGCGTCCGGCCAAAATCGCGGCGCCCAGCGCGCCGGTGAACTGTGGCGACGGCGCGACGCGGAGTGGGGAAGATAAAGCTTCTCCCAAAGCGCGGACCATGCCGGGCTGCAGCGCAACGCCGCCCGTGAAGCAAACCGGCGGAAAAATCGAACGTCCGGCCAGCGCGCAAACCCGGGTGGCGACGGCGTTCTGCACTCCGGCAACGACATCGGGCACCGGCGTACCGTCCGCCAGCAGCCCAATGATCTCCGTTTCAGCAAACACCACGCACATGTTGCTGATGAGGGCCGGCTTTTGGCTCTGACGACCCAGTTCGGCCAGTTTTTCCCAGCTCAAATCCAGACGCGCCGCCAGCATCTCCAGAAACCGTCCCGTTCCCGCCGCGCAGCGATCGTTCATGGCGAAATCCCGGACGCGCCCGCCATCTTCGAGAATGATGAGTTTGCTGTCTTGTCCCCCGATCTCGATGATGGTGCGGACATCGGGCGCCAGGTGGTGAACTCCGCAGGCATGACACGTAATTTCGGTGATGGTCGTATCGGCGAATTTTACGGCGTTTCGTCCGTAGCCTGTCGCCACGACGGCGGAAACCTGCGCGCGTTTGAGTTGCCCGGCAGCCAGAGCCTGGTCGAACAGTTCGGCCGCCAGACGCTGTTGTTCGACGCCCTGATCCGCGATGCTGGAGGCAAGAACCTGAGATCGTTCGCTGTCGAACAACACGACTTTGATCGAACGTGACCCCGCATCTATGCCGCCGCAAATCATAACGAGCGTCCGGCTCTTGCGGTTTCGATGACGGCCTGCAACCGCGAGCCGAGCGTGGGCAGCATGGCATCACAGACGGGCGGAATTTCAAGCTCGATTGTCGGGATGCCAAGTTCCTTTCGCACCGCATCGCGGATGAGCGCTCCCTCCCACGCGCAGTGGCTGGCGCCGGGAATGCGGGACACGACCACCGCTTCGGCGCGAAACGCGCGGCAGTCGTTGACGATGCGATTGGCGCGCTCGGCGGCGGAACCGACCATCGGGTCGGCCAAAGCCACGCGGGCCAGCGCCTCCAGCGGGGGCAGATCTTCGGGAATCAAGTCCAGCGCATGCGTGAACATGTAATCCGATCCGCAGATGCGCCCGCCCCAATCCTCCAATAAGTTCATGGCCCGTAAATCCGCGACCGGGTTCACCCAGAAAACCCGGACCGCGTCCGTGCCAATGACGAATCGGCCTCGCTGGATCCGCAAATTCACCTCTGCGAGCAGCTCGCCGAGCACAGCGATTGTTTCGGCCCGGTCGGAGCAGAAATGAATCGCCAGCATTTCGGCGATGAGCATTTCGAGGGCCGGCAACGGGGCGCCCGGTGCCGAATACACCGCCTTCCGGAGCGCGTTCAGCAGTCGCCGAACGTTGTTGGCCGCTCGAATGCCACCGGCCAGAACAGCCTCGCCCGGATCAGCGCCGGCCAGCTCGCCGAGAACGTGTCCTACGCGCTCCAGTTCCTCGCGCACGCAATCCACCTGGATTTGCGGAGCGACCAGATTCCCGGGCAACGCGCACGAGGTCTCGCGGGCTTCGGGTGCGCGCCGGCGCGGCATTTCCCACCATACAACCGGGAAACCTCGTCTCTCCAGCCGCTGTGCGATGGCCGAGAAGTCGTCACAGACGGCACCGGCGCTGCAAATCAGCAAGTCCGGCCGTGGGAAATGTTCGCCGTTTTGAAACGCGGGCAGCATCGCGCGCACGGGACAAAAGGAGGCATCGATGCCCAGCGCATCGGCCTGTTGAAGCAATTTGTCGCTGCATTCCATGAGGCACGGCGTCCACCACGTGCCATCCGGGTAGAACGCCCGCACCCCCGGCAGCGAATAAGCGATGACCGGGACCGTGCCGAGGTCTTTCATCGTTCCGACAATCTTCTCTCCTCGGGCACGGGCCTGGTGCAGTCGCTCATTTTCGGTGAGGAGGAAATTCCAGAGCCGCAGGGCAGCCGCCGAATCATCAAAGCGGAGGTGCTGCAGCCGGAAGTCGTTACGCTGGCTGACGTGCCGGCGCAGCGGCCCGCCGTAATCCATTTCCACCAATCCCGCCTGCACGAGCTGTTCATAACGCCGATCCCATTGGTCCAGGCTGAGTTTCTGAGGGGGGGCGTTCATCTCAGCGTCTCGATGAACGCCTGGATCCGCCCCAGGTGGCGCGGCGAGCGGGGTTGCGCCTCGTCCGCTTCCAGCAACAGGACCGGCAGGCTGAAAGTTTCGCGCAGGGTTTGCGCTTCCGCACGCCACAGGTCGCAACCCGTGTAAACCCAAAGCACAATGCCGCGAACTGCGCGCGCGGTCAGGCGCTCCCCCAGCCAGGTGTAAAGCCGCGAGTTGGGCCGCTGAAATACATCCACGCAGTTCGCAAAATAGAAACCAGCCAGGGCATGTGCCGGATTATCTTGGACAGTTAAATGTCGCATATGCGTCATGGAATTGTCGCGGCAGGAACATTCACCCGGGAAGGCAGGCAGGAGGCTGCGTTCACCGTTCTCGGTGGCATTTAACACGACCCGCGCGCCCGCGGCCTCCAAGGTGTCCAGCAAATCCCAGTGAGACGGCAGCAATGGCCCGCCTACAATGGCGAGCGGAATGGAACTCGAAGGCGGCGCCGGATGATCCGGCGAACAGACCGAACCGTCCCAGTGGAATCGAGCGATGGCCTCGGCGAACTCGCGGGCCGAACAATGCGTGCTGGTTTCGATCAGGCGTTGCCGGGCTTGGCCGCGTTGCTCGACGATTCGTGCCAGGACCTCAGCGGTCGGCCTGCGCCCGCCACGCGCCTCGAGGAAGCGGCCCAGGCGTTCCAGTTCCGCGCGATAGATCCTCAAGCCTGCAGGGGATTGCCATGTGGCCGGAACGTTGAAAAGGAAAGCGCGATCCCGTTCTGCGGCCGCAAGCGTGTCGAAGCTTCGGCGCATTTGATCGCATGTGGTCGCAAAAATCGCCACCGAGTCATGGTGGTGCCTGACGAAACGTGCCATGGCCTCGGCGAAGGCGCACACACCCGCGGAAAGCGCGAATGCGCCGCGGCCGAAGTCGTCGGCCATCCAGATGCCCCGCGGCTCCAAACCGTGAGCCATGATCCATTCTGCTGGAACCCAGGGGCTGCCGCAAAAAACTTGCATGAGAACGAGGCGACCGTTGCGGGAGCTGGCGGTCTTCTAATGCCCTCTCCCGAACTGTTCTTTATAATGCGTAAATATCACGAACTCGAAAAAGGCCCTCACCCTGTCCCTCTCCCATCGGATGGGAGAGGGTGGTCCCGCCGTGGCGGGAGCAGGTGAATTTGAGGAGTTGTTTTCATGGTATGTTCGTTGTCCGGGCGCGCACCGTTTCCACCAGCGCTTCGACGCGGGCCGTAATTCGCGCCGAATCCGAAGGGGAATAATCCGTTGTGATTTTGAGATAGGGCAGGCGCAGTTCCTCTTCGACGAGCTTGCGAACGTGGTACGATTCGACGTCGTACGTCAGGCACGCCTGCCAGACGAGCTCGATCACACATTGTGGGCGAAACTTTGCCTTCAGGGCGCGCAGCGTCTCCAGCCGGCGCGTGTTCGACGTCATCACCGAGCACGGGAGATGATAATACTTCCGGGCGATGGCGTGGATCGGATCGGTGTCACTCTCGTCCACGTCTTCGAGGATCGGTTTGAGGCCGGTGCAGTTCTCCATGCAGACCACCACCGCCCCGCAGTTTTCGATCAGGTCCAGGACGCGTTCCGCGCCATGAACGATCGGCACACCGGTGAGCAGGACACGGACTCGCCGCTCGCCCTCTCCCTCTCCCATCCGATGGGAGAGGGTGGCCTCCAGCCGGGTGCGGGCTGCGCTTTCCACTCTCGGCTCTTGAGCCTCGACTTCGGCCGCAACAGTGCGGCCCTGAGCATCCCCGGTTGGCTTTTGACTCCCGTCAGCGCGATCGCCAAAAAAACGGATCGCCTG
>Ga0326728_10013677_pt1 | contig 17538 bp, 13 predicted proteins | sample MB3enrmetagenome_FD_207602 | JGI IMG/M metagenome (GOLD analysis project Ga0326728, IMG submission 207602) | Lab enriched peat soil microbial communities from McLean, Ithaca, NY, United States - MB31MN | ecosystem: Environmental > Terrestrial > Soil > Wetlands > Peat | place: USA: New York... | reverse complement strand
GGCAGGCAGGTCAGTGTAAGCAGGTAGACTGTGAGAAGCGCCGTCGCGCGCGAGCACACCCGCCGGGCCAGCAGGTAGGTGAGAACGGAAAATATGCCGCCGTACACGATCAGCGCCGCTCGGGGGACCAGGATCGAATCACCGAAGACTCTGAATAGCAGTGCCATCCAGTAGTACGAGCCGGGCGTATAGAACGAAAAAAAATCGCGGTAGAGCACCTCTCCATTCAGGATGCGTTGCGCTCCTTGGGGAATAATTCCTTCAACAGGATTCAAGGTCGTGTAATTGTAGTAGAGGCGGAAATATAGGCAGCAAGCTGTAAAGATTCCCGCTACAACCAGCAACTCTTTTGGAGACTTCTCGGGGAAGTAAACGGGCTCAATTTCGGCGCCGTGCAACATCCCCCCAGCCCGTTGGGGCTGTCCCGTAGGAGCCTCCCTGCTAGAGTTTTGGACCGGCATCGACATTGTTTTCTCACTGATGGCCCGCCAGGTCGCCCGCATTGAAGGCGCAGAACAGGTCTTTACGCCACCCTTCCATATCTTCTCGGATTGGCGCCCAAACCTCAAGTGTCCTTTCCGTCTGTGTGATTGGCAACCATCCTCGAAACCTCGGAGTGACATTCTCGTTCATTGGCAATGTCAAAGCGGGCCTGCGCAACTCAAGTCCTTCCGCACCATGAATACGATTTGCCAGGATTGCAGGGAGGTGAATGCGGTGCAGGCCCGGTAGTGGGCAAGCATGTACTCGGTGAGCGCGCCTTTTTCCGCCAGCACCTTTATCGGCGTGGCGGGCCAGTTCAGCACGACCACGTCCGAAAAGGACGGCTGGAACAAGATCAGCGAGGTACGGTCCGCTGCCAGTTCGCGAATTACCTGGTCCAACTGCCCGGGTGTATGCATTCCGGGGAACAGGAATTCGAATTGCGTGGCGTTGGAAGTAGCCGACAGGTAGTAGTAAAGCGGCTGATACGGGTACACGAAGATTTTCTGGCCAGGCCGCACTCGGGCTTGCAGCTCCTGGAGGACGGGGTCCGACCTTTCAGCTCTAAGCGCGCCACGCCTGGTTTCGAGCACGGTGTGCGCGTTGAGAGGGCGCCAGAGAAGCACTAGGCCGAGGCCCGTGAAAGACAGGAAAATATAATACTTCAACAGTCGCTGGAAACCCTGCGCAAACTGCGATCTGAAACACGATCTGTCAAGACCCCACGCCACGACCAGGAAAAACAGCGGCGCTTGAAACAGTATGCGGTTGAATTCCGGCCTGCTCGCCACGGTTGAGAGCAACAACCCCACCAGGGTTGCGGAGACCAGGACGTAATAGGCTGCGCGGGCATTTTTCTCCCCCACCCGCCAAAGACGGAGAAGCCAAAAGCCCAGAGCGCCGACCGCCAGGATAGGCAGTGCGGGAATGATAAAGCACGGGCTCAAGAGCACGATAATAGCGAGGCGATAGCTCCACGGCCCCGCCAGGACTTTATCGACTTCTGAGTACGTCACTCCCATGAACCCATAAGGGACTCTGTTCACGGCTGCATAGTGCTGCAAAGGCCAGAGGCAGTCCGCCCGCATCTGCGGTAGGCAGTGCCGTGCGGCAAAGTAGGCCACAGTTATCAGAGCGGGCAGCGTGAACCCTGCCAGGAAAGCCCAAAGATGCGGTCGCACAAATCTTCTTTTGGATTTGTTGCGCTCACTCAAGATCAATGCTCCGAACCCCATGGCGAGGCCCAGGACCAAGCCGGCGCCCTTGGACTGCTCGAAAAGGCACGTTAGAGACGCAAGGGTCCCTGCTGCCAATGCAAGTCCCCAATGTGGCGCCTCCACAAACCGCACGGCGAAGTAAAGAGCCAGGAGCGCCCAAAGGGTGCTGTCCCAGTTATGCAGAGCCATGAATGCGTAGGGCAGGCAGGTGAGGGTGAGGAGATAAACCGTAAACACCGCCATCCAACGTGAGCAGACCCTGCGGGCCAGCAGGTAGGTGAGAGCAGAAAACAAGCCGCCGTACACGATCAGCGCCGCCCGTGCCACCAGGATCGAGTCGCCGAAGACCTTAAAAAGCAAAGCCATCCAATAATAGGAGCCAGGTGTGAAAAAGGAGAAGAAGTCCCGATAGAGGACCTCCCCATTCAGGATGCGCTGCGTCCCTTGTAGGATTACGCCTTCGTCACAAGTCAAATTGGTGTAATCGTAGAAAAGGCGCAGGTAGAGGCACGTCGCGACAAACAAAAGGAGTACAATCCCCACGTCAAGGCGGGATGACTCGCAGATGTAGACTGACGAGTGTTGCGGTCGCCGACCAGCCCCTGGGGCAGGGGCACTTGGCGACGTCTTCTGCGCCATGTCACTGAGGAGGATCATGCCGATCAAAATTCACCTGGATTCTATCAGAACCTCCCTTGCTAAGGATAGGTCGACCGGTTCCAACAAACGTGAAGCATCGAATCCAAAGCTGAAGCTGCTCTTCGCCACTCTGGCCCTGTTCGCTGCGGGGTTCGCCGCCGCCCGGCAGGTGGCATCGTGGCCCAACAGGCTTCGTTATCCCGGCGAACTCGATCCAGTGGAAGGCAGAGTACTGGCGGACACGGAAATGCTGCGCCAGGGCCTGCCCGTTTATACACCCGCGAGGCCCGAGAAGTTCAATGCCCTCATCTACGGGCCGCTCTTCTACATTCTGGGCTCGCGCCTGATTAATCCGCAGAAGCCAGCTTATTTTCCTCTTAGGGTGGTTGCGATGGCGGGAACGCTGGGCTTGGCTGCAGGATTTTCGGTCCTAGCCTTCTGGCTTACGGGGAGTTACCTGGCCGCTGGGCTCGCACCGCTCATCTTTCTTGCGTATGGCTTTACGACCTCGTTCGGGGTGGCCGTTCACTCCGATAGCATAGCCCTGCTGCTGTGGTATTGGGGCTTTCTCGTCGCCTATCGATTTCGAAATAGCTGGGGAGTTTTGCTGGCGGTTCCCCTTATGATCATGGGGGGCTACTACAAGGCGCAGTTTGTAGCGGCTTTGCTTGCGGTCCTACTATTCCTGGTTCTTGAGAAGCGCTTCCGGCAGGCCGCCGCGTTCACCGCACTCATGGTGGCTGGGGCCGTCACCCTGTTGCTGATATTCCAGTTTGTCACATTCCGGCATCAGGCGTTTTGGCTTCACTCCGTGACTTACAACGCAATTCCCTTCGGTCTGGAGAGGGTGATCCCATGGGTAATGTTCTTCGGCATAATCTATGGCGTTCCATGCTTGGTCGCACTGCAATTTCTCCGCGCGTATCCGAACAAGCTGTTGGCTTGCTACTTTGGCTGGTCCGTTGTTCTGCCGGCCTTGACGATAGGCAAGTATGGAACCTCCTTTAACTACTCCTTTGAGTTGCTTCTTCTGGTCTGCCCCGTCTTCGCGGCGTTTTTGGCGAAAGAGATTGCCACCCCATGGCGGGCAACCCTCTTGTTGTGTTTGCTGGGGATCACGCTTGGGGTTGGTGGGCTTTTCAAGGCCCAGAACGACCCACAGCCAGTGGATTTCGCTGAGGATCGAGCGGTGCAAACCTATCTCCGTGATAACTTCCGCCCCCACACACCGGCTTTAGGTGTGTTTACGGGTGACCTTTTGCGGGCTGGTCTGGATGTACCCATCACTGACATTTACCAGTACACGTGGTTAGTGCGGACCGGCGTACTGCCGGAAGAGGGCTTGCTGGCGCAGTTCCGCAGCCGGCGTTTTCAGGTAATCCTCTTGAATCAAGATTTTCGTAGTGAAACGGATCCGTACCAGCAGGATTATATGTGCGTGACTGAACCGCTTCGCCAAGCTATCATTCAAAACTACAAGCTCGACGCCAGTTTTGCGTTCCGCCTCGTTGACAAAAGGCACTATTACGCGTGGGTCCCTCGCCAGCGGGCGGCTTTGGAGCTTCCAGGGCACTAAACTCCCAAGTGGTTGAACCCGAATTCGGAAGTTGAGGGCAAGCGTCGAGAGAACCACCGCTCTGACTCACGGACGCGTCGGGTAGGCGGATAGCTGCGGAGGGGTCTTGTCCGCCTCGAGCAGCCAAACGGTGTGGTGATTGAAATATCGGACCAATTCTTGGTTCTCGGCGTCACCCAAATCGCGTGCCCAGACAACCTTCGACCTATCGATATCTGCTTCGTTATAGACCCACTCAATCAAGGTATCGTGGCCCGGCTTGTAACGGACCAAAACAAGTTGACTGCCGGGTAGGGAGTCAAGATGCTCCAGCACACCCGCCCTTACTGCACCAAATGCTGACAAACCATCGGCCCTTGTACGGGTCGTCAGAATGAGCACATTGACTGCCACCATTAACACGCAAATCAGTGTGACCGCACGCGTGAGAAACAGCCCGCTCGGCTTGCCCTCCCAGCGCCATGCCCTCAGATGCCTCATGCCCTGCAGAATTACTGCCAGAATCACGGCGGTGAGGGGAGCAGCATAATGGGGAATTAACCATGCAACGACAGTCATCCCTACAATGGAGACAGCGCCCGTGATCGCCAGCCATGTGATACGCCGGTCGCGCAGCACCCAGGGAATGGCTAAGAGAGGAACAGTGAGCGCAGGGCCAATATAGAACCCCCAGACCATTGCGATCTTCATGCATGCTTCGCGCAAGAAGCCGCCAATAGAACGGGTCCTCAAGTATGCGGGGAGTTCAATCTTAAGATAGTAGTCGCGTATGGCCGCATGACGATAAACCGGCTGAGGGTTGGAGGATTGCCAACAAAAGTACGGTGCTACTGCGTATTCAGCTCGATCAACTTGGTAAGGCATGCGGAAGGGGCTGCCGGTAACTCGCCAGAAATAGTAACCCATGGCAGCACCCATGAGCGCCAGCAGAAGGAGGAGCGGAAGCAACACTCGCCGGGCCACAACTTGCATCGGCGGCCTCTTCTTTCCCCTCATCCAAACCAGCAGTGCCGCCGCCACCGGCAGGCTGAGCACGAATCCCTCGTAGGGCCGACTGTTGGCCAGGATGCCCAGGCCCAGCCCCATCAGCAGTGCGTCGCGTACCTTCTGGCGTCGCATGATCCGCGGCAGTGCCCCCAAAACCAGCGCTCCCCCAATCGCCGCCGGAGCCCCACCGTAATAGCTGTTATCCCAATAGCTGAAAACGCCGAAGCGCACCGCCGGGAGCAATCCGCCGAGTAATGCCCAGCCTGGCGGCAGCCATGCCTGGAGCATCCAGCAAATGGCCGCGCACATCACCCCCACGCTGAGCCACACCCCCACGAAGTAATGCCCACCGATGAGTTTGCCCGCCGCCAGGATCAAGCCTTGTATGGGCGGATACATGGAGGCATAAGTTGGCCGGAAAATCTCGTGAAAAGTTTCAAAATGAATCCACATCGGATGCGGTGGATTGGCCAGCCGTCCCCTCAAAAACGTTTCAGCCGCCAGTAAATAGCTGAAGTCATCGTGGAAATGGGGAGCTGGAAGCGGCAAAACTGGCAACAGCGCAGCCCGCAAGGCGAGGGCAAGAAGCCCACAGATGAGAATGCTGGTTCTGCGTCTGCGGGCAAGTGCTCCCAGGGTTCGCTCCGCTATGGTAAACCACCTCGAGCCGAGTTGGGGGTAGGTAAAAGCAACCAACAGCGCGAGAGAAGTGAGCAGACTCTCAGTCCCAATGATAGATGCCATCTATTTGCCCGCTCTCGACTTGCCGGAATGTCCGTGATCTTCGGCTGCGACCCTCTCCTTGACGATGGTCCCGCATGCGGATAGCCTCGGAGGCATCTCGTCCGCCTCATTTAGCCAAGTGCGACGTTCTTTGAAGTACTTGATTAGCTCCCCATTCTCCGCTGGCCCCATGTCCCGCGCCCAAACCACTTTTGCGTGGTCAATATCCGCTTCGTTGTAAACCCACTCGGCCAGGGGGTCATGATCCGGTCCATACCGCACGAAAACGAGGTGACCACCCGGCAAGGAGTCAAGCTCCGCCAGGATCTCCGCGCGCTCCACACCCATGGGTCGCCAGATACCGGGCCTGGCCAGCGCTGGCAGCATGCGCACCTGGAGGGGCACCATCAAAACACAGATCAGGGTAATTGAGCGCGTAAGAAACAGCCCGATGGGCTTGCCTTCCCAGCGCCATGCCCTCAGATGTCTCATGCCCTGCAGAATCACTGCCAGAATCACGGCGGTGATGGGAGCCGCATAATGGACGGCAAAGAATGTGGGGAGCTCCATGCCGGCAATGGAGACGCCTCCAGCTATCACCAGCCATCTGATTCGCCGGTCGCGCACCACCCAGGGAAACATGAAGAGCGGGATCAACAGGACGGGGCCGATATAGAATACCCAGCTCGCAATGATCCGTAGGCCCGTTTCATGAATGAAGCCGCCGACCGAGCGGACCATGAGGAATCGACCGAGCTCGAGATGGACATAGAAGTCGCGCATCGCTTGGTTATGATAGACCGGCTGGGGGTTGGGTGACTGCCACCAAAAGTACCGTGCTATTGCGTACGTGGCTCGATCAACTTGGTAAGGCATGCGGAAGGGGCTGCCGGTAACTCGCCAGAAGTAATAGCCCATGGTGGCGCCCACCGCAGCCAGCACAGTCATGAGAGGAAGCACGACACGCCGGGCCACAACTTGCATCGGCGGCCTCTTCTTTCCCCTCATCCAAACCAGCAGTGCCGCCGCCACCGGCAGGCTGAGCACGAATCCCTCGTAGGGCCGACTGTTGGCCAGGATGCCCAGGCCCAGCCCCATCAGCAGTGCGTCGCGTACCTTCTGGCGTCGCATGATCCGCGGCAGTGCCCCCAAAACCAGCGCTCCCCCAATCGCCGCCGGAGCCCCACCGTAATAGCTGTTATCCCAATAGCTGAAAACGCCGAAGCGCACCGCCGGGAGCAATCCGCCGAGTAATGCCCAGCCTGGCGGCAGCCATGCCTGGAGCATCCAGCAAATGGCCGCGCACATCACCCCCACGCTGAGCCACACCCCCACGAAGTAATGCCCACCGATGAGTTTGCCCGCCGCCAGGATCAAGCCTTGTATGGGCGGATACATGGAGGCATAGGTCGGCCGGAAAAACTCTTGGAAAGTCTCAAAATGAATCCACATCGGATGCGGCGGATTGGCGAGGCGCCCGTGGAGAAGAGTATCTGCCAACAGTAGATGACTGAACTCGTCGTGCACTGTTGGGACCGGAACCGGCAAAACCGGCAACAGCGCAGCCCGCAAGGCGAGGGCAAGAAGGCCACAGATGAGAACGCTGGTTTTGCGTCTGCGGGCCACCGCGCCCAGTGCTTGTTCCGCCTTACGAAACCACCTCGAGCTAAGCTGCGGGTAGGTGAACGCAAGCAACAGGGCGAGCGAAACGATTAAACACTCCGGGCCAATTGTGCCAACCATTTACCGAAATAGCTCCCAAGGTCGAACGCCCAGTAGGGCGCGGCCCCTTTTGCCTCTATCCACCTGCCAAGCTGGCTGCCTGCAGGCCGGGTGACGCGCAGGGGGCAGGCGGTTCAAGATGCCGGGATTGTGGGGGCGTCCTTCCGCTCACGATAGTAACCCAGATCGAGTTTCCGACCGGTGGGGCTGAAGAGACGCAGGTGCACGAGGCCGAGGCGCTGCAGCCAAAGCTTGAGTGTGGTGGCGAGAACGCCGAAGCCGTATTTCACGCTGCGCCCAAAATTAACGGAAGAGGCCTCTTCGAAATACTTTGTCGGGCAGGAGATTTCCCCGATGCGGTAGCCGAAATAGATACACTGCGCCAGCACTTCGTTGTCAAAGACGAAATCATCCGAGTTCTCCAGCAGGGGCAGGGCGCGCAGCACATCGCTGGTAAAGGCCCTGAAGCCGGTATGATATTCGGAGAGCTTGGCTCCCGTGAAGAGGTTTTGAAAAGCGGTGAGAAACCGGTTGGCGAGGTACTTGTAAAGTGGCATCCGGCCCTTCAACGCCCCTCCCCCCAGGATCCTCGAGCCCAGAACGACGTCGTAAACCCCCGAGGCCACCATCCCCGCCATTGCGGTGACCAGTAATGGCGTGTACTGGTAGTCGGGGTGCACCATCACCACCACATCCGCACCCGCGGCCAGCGCTTCGCGGTAACAGGTCTGCTGGTTCCGGCCGTAACCGTAGTTCCGGTCATGGGTGAACACCTTCAGCCCCAGGCTCTCGGCCATGGGAACGGTTCGATCCGTGCTGCCATCATCCACCAGAATCTTGAAATCTACGGCCTCAGGCATTTCCCGGACGGTCTGCCCCAGCGTTTTCTCCGCATTGTAGGCAGGCATCACAACCGCGACCCGCTTCCCATTGATCATAGCAGCCGCCTTCCGTTATGAGCCGCGAGTTAACCATGCTCGATGCTCGCCGGTCAAGGAGTTGTTACTGTACCGGCGCACGCGTGCCTCCAGTCAGGATTCCTGAGGCGGGGCCTTGGGCCAGGTAGAGCACCGAGACGGCGAAAACCAAGAGAATGGGGAACATCAGGTAGAGGCCATGCCAGGCCACCAATGCGAAATAAATGGGCGGCATCCACAAGAGCACGAGCACGGTGGCGAGCACCAGGCGTAAAGCAGACCTCCCTGGTTCCGGAAAATGCTTTGCAGCCAGAAGCATGGCAAGCATCAGAGGGCTGAAGTCATGCGTAAACATATGCAAGCCGGTCATCAGAGAAACCGTTAGGGCCGCAGAGAACATCAGGTCGAAAGCGCTGTCGGGATTTCGTCGATCCGCCCGCACCCAGCTCCACGCCGTGAGCAGAATCATGAATACCGAGATGACCGCGACGAGGAGCGTAAGAGCGCCGACGCTCAGCCTGTTTCCCAGGACCGCGTACAAGAACCCGTGAAGGGTAGGCATATCGACGGCCGAACCGTAAGATACGCTGGCGGGCTTGCGGCTGATATTCAAAATCAAACTGACGTAGCCACGTATTCCTTTCCATCCCACAGCTATCAGCGACAGAACGCCCAACAGCGCGGCGCTGAGGAGAAATCCAGCGAGAAACTTCCACCTCCGCCGAAAGAGGTAAATCAGCGCGAAGGGAAGCACGAATTGAAATTTGAACAATCCGAAGCCCAGCCAGCAGCCCGCCTTCAAATCGTGCCCGTGCTTGAGGCTGAGGAACGTAGCCGTGTATACCAGCAGGAGGACGAGGGAGGTCTGTCCTTGGAACAGGGCCACACCAAGGGGCGCGAAGAGCAGCCACAGCGCGAAGTATCCGACCATGTCTTTGGGGACGGGCGCGTGCGGCCGCAGGACGTAGGAAAGAACTAGCCAGATTGCCGTATTCACGATCCCCCAGATCAGATACGCACCGCGAAACGGCAATCCAGCTAGAGGGGTGAAGAGAAGCGCCTCGAACGGCGGATGCTCGTAAACGAGCGGGTTCGGATGCTTGAAGAGGGAGTTCTTCACCCTTTCCTGTTCACGGAGGTCGTAAAGCTTCGGACCTTCTCCCTTGCGAATCATGTACGCGCCGAAGTAGGTGAGCACGAAATCGGTCTTTTCCGTGAGGGGGCCGGTGGCAGCCCAGAGAACAGCCCCCAAGAGAAGAACTGCGACACCAAGAAACAGCGCCCCGTTTTCGTTGAATCCGATCTCGATTTTCGGGCCTGCCACAGATTCGGTCGTGGCAGGGGTTACCGGCAAAACCATCTATTCCTCACTGCATCTCCATTTCACCTTTGTCCTGGTCTCACCCTTTCCAACAACGTTGTGATCTGACCGGTATAGAGTACCTTCCAATCCGGGTTCGTTTTGAGCACGTAGGTAAGGGGTTGCTGAGACGGATAGAGCACATATCGGATCTGGTACTTATCAAGAACACGCACCGGATCACCGAGAGTATGCACTCGGATGTAGTCACCGTACACCCCGGCGTGCTCGAAAATGTCAGCGCGACTATCCACGAAGACTTTGAGTTTGGGATCCTTCCATCCGAGATAGCCGCCCCAGTCATAGAAGTTCAGCATGTTCCCTGAAAGTTCATGGGATTCGAGATAGGGCAGAACTTCAGCAGGATAATGCTCCGCGACCTGCTTCTCGAGTTGAGCGCGGCCGGGGAACTGGTACACCAGAATCGCCAGGATGGCAATGATAATCGCGGCGTTGAGCCATCGCTTATCGATTTCCGGGCGATAAGGCGGAACGAAATAGAGCATCTCAGCGACGATGGGCGCCACGATGATGCCGGCAAGGAAAAGGAAGCGCTCGTAGGTGAGACCGCAGTAGAATCCAAAAAGCACCAAAAACAGGTCTGAAAGCCTCCATTGATACCGGGTCGCAAGCGCCGAGCAGAACAAGCCTGCGAGCAGGACCAACACGACTTTCCCTCTGAGGCCGTGAAAATCCACCGTGGCCCATTCTTGAATGGAATTGATGAGGAGATGCTCACGGAAGGCCACGTCAAGAGGGTATGCGATGAGGCGGTAACCGGAAGGATTCACGAATAACGCGGCGCAAGAGGCAGCGAATGCCACGAGCAGTTGACGCAATTGCCGCGGCGACCAGCGGCTGGCTTTGAGGTTGCCCCACTGGCCATCGACAAGACCGGAGGCGAGGAAAAGGCCTAAGACAATAATGCCAAGCGACCACGAGCCGTGAGTATTGATCCACAGACAAAACAAGAGCGGGAGCGTCCACAGGGGGGCTCGGCCTTTCGATCGGAACCGCTCGAGAATAGCGAGAAGAATAACCAGGCATCCGTATCCAAACAGAATTGTGCGAGGCCCAAGGCTCACCGTCGCCAAGAACATGGCCAACCAACAAGCCAGTACGGAAGCCTTTATATGGCGGCTCCTCTGGTAACACAAGAGAAGGACACCGAGGAAAATTGCTTCCAGCAGAAACAGCATCAGAATCTCAATTCCCTCGAGGCCGAACGCCCGCCATGCCAGATAATAGGGAACCTCCGCAAGCCATTCGAAATCCACCCGGGGCTGACCGGCGACGGTGAAAGAATACGTGTCGAAGTTGGGCAATTGATGATGGATGAACAGGTATTGGGCGTTCCGAAGGTGCCACCAGATGTCAACCTCCGGCAGATTCCGCTCCGCTAGGAGGACTAGGGCCAAGACATTCCATGCCGCCAGCATGACAGGAAAAGAGAATGCCACGCGAAGGATTACTCGGAGCCTATCCATTAGAGTTCTGGATCGATTGCACACCGCTTCCTTGGCGCCTGATCCGGAGCGCCCGGTCTCTTGACCATTCTGGGTCCATTCTTTCAGCGTGCTTGATAACATTCTTAGTGGCCTAGCGCTTACTTGGGCTTGGGACTTTTCGGCAGCGGGATGCTAGGCTCTCCATTCAGATGGTCTACGCTTCGTCCGAGTGTTGCTGTCAAACTTTCTTCATTGTTCCCGGAACCACGGGGGCTGTCTTCCGCAGGGTGATTACCCTCCAAAGGCCGAAAACCTGCTGCGCCGGATTCAACTGTTTTCTTGAGCGGAATCTTATGGATCCGGCCAGTTTCGCCAGCTCCTGCAAATCCCAGGCGCTCTTGGATCAGGTAAAGCGGGCGCCGTTTTGATTCACCGTATATCCGACCTACGTATTCCCCGATGATGCCTAAGCAGATGAGTTGGACCCCACCGAGAAAAAGGATGGCGATGACAAGGCTGGCCCAGCCTTGCACCCAGTTCTTTCCAAAAAGCCGCGCATACAGGGTGAGGAGGATCCCGAACACGGCGAGCGCTGAGACGGCAAAGCCCAGCCAAGTCGCAACTCTCAGCGGCGTGGTTGAGAACGAGACAATGCCGTCTGCCGCGAATCGAGCCATCTTGAACAGCGGGTACTTGGTTTTTCCCGCCAGCCGGGGAACTCGGCGGAAGGGGACAGCCACTTGTGAGAACCCCAGCCAGCTGACCATGCCGCGGATGAAGCGGTCCCGCTCGGGCATGGCAAGCAACGCCTCGGCCACTTTGCGATCAATTAGGCGGAAGTCTCCTGCGTCCGGCGGAATCTTGGTATCAGACAATTTCCCAATAAGCCGATAAAATAACTTTGCAGTCCAGCGCTTGAAGGCGGTTTCCCCTTCCCGTTCCGTGCGGACTCCGTAGGCAACGTCATAGCCGGCCTGCCACAGTTCGACAAACTCCGCGATCACTTCGGGGGGATCCTGCAAATCAGCATCAATCAACACGATGGCATCCCCTGCGGCATGTTCCATTCCTGCTGTAATCGCCACTTGGTGGCCGAAATTACGCGACAGACTCACGACCCGAACCTGGTGGTCGGAACTCTGAATTTCTCTCAGCACGACCATCGTTGCATCGGTGCTTCCATCGTCGATGTAAAGGATCTCGAACTTTATTCCGATCTTGCCGAGCGCATTCGTAAGGCGGCGATGGGTTTCATGCAGAGCCTCTTCCTCGTTGGCACAGGGAACAATCACGGAGAGCAGCGGCGGGTTGGCCTTCTCGCGGGCAGGGCCGGAGTTTTGCGCGTTGTCTTCGTCTTCAACTGCTGGCTTCATCGAATCTCCTAGCGACGGACTTCTTTCCAGATTGTATGCCCTCGGCAGGGTGTTTCAACCAGCGAAAAAAGCGCTTGCATGCCATCATGCCTTGCTTCCTATGACCACATATTGAGCGCCCAGCGGGCACCAGTGCAAGAACGGCTCAAGAGGGCGGAGCCAGCTCAGGAAGCGGGGGAAAAACACGATGTATTCCAGCCGGATCTTCCGGAATTCATTTCGCGAGAAGTAACGAAGCGTTTCCCGAGGCGGAAGCAGTATGGCATGTTCATCGAAGGGGCAGCTCGCAACTGCCCGGCGCGTGAGTGGGTTCGCGGGGTTGTGCTCGAAGATAACCAACTTTCCGTTCATACCTAGGAATTCCGCTGCCCGCGCGACCGTGTCTTGGCGAGCCTCGAGTCTAACGTGGTGCAATACATTTGCAAGGATGACAGTGTCATAATCTCGACCCAACTCACCTATTTCAGAGGTAAAAGTCCCTTGCTTGCGGAGTGTTGGGTCAATGTGATCCAGACTTGCTCGGGAAACGTCGTAGCCGTCGATGCGAGCGCGGGGGAGGTGCTGCTTCATTTGACCGCAAACAAGCCCAATACCACAGCCGTAATCCAGAATCCTGCATTCCGGTTTCGGTGCGACCTTCTCCGCGATGAATCTACCTTTGTAAGACGCAAAGTACTCGCTCTTTTCCCCGGTGATGCTGACGTTCCGATCGTGTAGTTCTCGATAGCCTTCCGAGAACTGATCGAACTCGCTCAACTTGTACTCCTTTGGCAAGCCGACGCAGAAGGGTGAACGTTAATCCCGCTGCACGATTTCAAAATGGCCAAATATCCGTCGTGGAACAGATCGCGGTAAATGGACTCCTGCCCGCCAGATGCAATCAGGATGTCTGGCCAGTAAGGACTCTAGAAAAGGTGCCATGATCTGACCGATCGGGCGCCACCTTGCTTTGCGGCCTCACCAGAACTGCAGTTGTGCTTGGGAGCTCGCCCGCTGCCTATTCACCATCCTCCCGATCTTTCGTCGGGGAAATACCAGATGTCTCCCTAGTCATGGGCGGTTCGCCACCATATGGCTGGTGAGACAGCCAGAGTTTCTTACCCGCGCTGGATCAAATCCTTAAAATAGTTTTCAAACCTATTCAGGGTCCTTGCGATGGGCTTGGTGAGCCAATCGGTGTTCCACGTTTGCACAGTCACCCAGGAAGAGGGCTGGAGCCAGACCCGTTGGAGCCGATGCCAATAGCGGACCCTGGAAGAGGAAACCGGTTCAGATCCAGGAGGCAACTGTGTGCTGGCCCAGAATTGCTCTGGTGGCGAGTCCGGCAATTGTAAGCCATGCGTGTACTTCCACTGAATGACTGTCAATGCGCAGTTCCAGTACTCCCGCGCAAGCCGTTCCTCCGCCTCCCGCTGCTTGGCGCCTGCGGCTGCTGGAATATCCACAAACTGCGGCGGCATATCCGCTCGCAGCCGAACATGGGGCCGAGTGGAGAGATAAACGAACAACGCCGCGGGCACAATCAAGATCAGTAACCGACCAAGCTTGCGGTTATGCAGCATGTGAACCTCATCCCAGGCTGCGTGTTGGCCCCTCAGCTTGCGCTCGGGCTGGTTGCGATTCTAACTGGACCCTCTCGATCACTCAGGTTTCTCGGACTGCCTCGCACGGGGCTCATCCTGACCTGGGGACGAGAGCTCCTTGTCCGAGCACCGTCGAACCCAGTACCCGAACATCTGTCTACCACGCCTTCAGAGTCTCAAGAGGGACGAGCTTTCTGACCTCCGTCGGAGGAATATCACCAACCCTCTCGAACATCAAGCTGGTAGGCCCGCTGAAAATCACTTTCCAATTGCGGTCGTGCCGCAAGAGCACGCTGACCGATTCCTTCGGGGCAAACAAAACGTACTGTATCCTGTACTTATCCAAGATGGCGGTCGTGTTCTCTAAACCAAGGAGGTCGATATAATCCTTGAAAACCCCCGCATAAACGAAAATGTCGGCCCGGCTGTCGATAAAATTCTTGAAGTTACGGTCGTTCCAACATAGATACGCGCCCCACGAGTAGAAATTCAGAACTCGCCCCGAAAGCTCGTGTGATTTCAGGTAAGGAAGAATATCTGCTGGGTAGTCCTTCTCAATGGACTGCTGCAATTGTGCCGAGGAGGGAAACCCACGAATAATGAATGCCAGCATCACCGCCATGAGCAGAGCGTTCAGGACGGGCTTGTCGATTTCGGGCCGGTACGGGGGTACAAAACGAAGGAGCTTTGCCAGCAGCGGCGCGATCAGGAGCGCTGCCAGCATCAGAAAGCGAATGTACGTCATCCCTGCGTATAGCCCAAACAGAACCAGGCCGAGTTCGTATAGCTTCCAACGGTACTGGCTGAGCAAGGCTGCCAGAATTAGGCCCACTATAAGTATAAGCACGACTTTCCCGCGCGCACTATGGAAATCCACGGAGACCCACTCCGCGACATGCGTGATGTTCAGCTTTTGGCGAAAGGCCAGGTCGAAAGGATAAAAGACGAGGCGATATCCATAGGGGTTGATAAAGAGGGCGGCAATACATGCCCCCATCGTCAATAGAAGCTTGCGAAGTTGGACCGTGGACCAGCGAACTGCCTCGATCTTGCCCCATCGCCCTTCGATCAGACCTCCGGCAATGATGATTGCGAAGACAATCAGCCCCAACGACCAGGAGCCGTGCGTATTGATCCAGAGGCAAAAGAGGAGAGGCAGAAGCCATAAGGGTGCCTTCCCCTGCAATCGGAAGCGCTGCAGCACGATCAGGAGCAATACCAAGTAGGCGTATCCAAACCAGATCGTGCGAGGTCCGAATGTAACAACTCCGAGAAAAATTGCAAAGTAGCATGCGAGGGCCGACGCCTTGATGTTGCCACTTTCTTTCCAGCAAATGTAAAGCAGCCCAAGGAAAATCAGGACCGGGAGCAGCAGAGAGAGGGCTTTGATGCCGGCCAGGGCGCAGGCGCGCCACGCAAGGTAGTAAGGAACCTCGGCAAGATATTCGTGATTCATCCATGGCGAACCGCCAACCGTAAAGGAGTACATATCGACCTGGGGTAGTTTGTGAGTCTTGACGAGGTATTCAGCGTTGAGCAAGTGGAACCAAATATCGGGATCTGAGAGTTCGTTGCGACCCATCGCGAAGACTGTCGTGACCAGCAGAACCCCCAGGAGAGCAGGGAAGGAGAATATTCGACGCACCGCCATGGTCCATTTGCCAGGCATGGGAGCGGCTGGGGAAGGGCTAGAGGGAGGGGGCGGCAGTTCCGATGTCGCGGTATCAACTTCGGTTTTGTACACGCCATCCATTACGTAGAGAGTACTCTCCGCCTTCATCAGAAGCAATTGACCTACCAACCAACCTTATGATAAGAAATGGGCCCCAATTGTGAGATCCCCACGGGGTGTATCGACAGGGACGTCCGACGAAATGAACGCGTCACGGCCCTCTGCGGCCAGGGCAGCTAATCTGGTCATAACAAATTGAAGAGGTTCTTGCACCTAGAACGTGAGCGAAGACAGTATCATCACTAGGGTTTGAACTGCTACCATCTGTTTACACGGGTCCTCTCGGTTAAAGACTCTCAAACTTCGAGGCGTGTATGCGACAGTTAATGACGGACTGGTTCTTGACAGTCGGTGCCTGGGCGTTAGGATAGTGTGTGGTCCATTTGCTATGCGGGTAGCGGCAAGTCCGGAACTCCACTGACAACAATCGTGACCACATCCCGTGGAGAGGGAGCCTCGGGCAGTGTCAGGAAATCCCCGGCGGCGGTTTTGTACAAAAGGATACACTTCGTTTTCTCCTTTCCCCTCATCGCGTTCGACGAGGAGGGGTAGTACTTTGGTGCCCTTGCCCCGGAACGGGCGTAGTGGGAGGCTAAAGGCCTCAGAACCGCCAGCTTCATCGGTGGGACCTGACATGGTAAACAGCGATGACGACGTTGAGTTTGTCGCTGGGCGCCTTTTGGCCAATACACACTAGGTGGAGAAAATGCTATTGACAATGGAACAACAGAACACACCGACCAAGCGAGTTCTTTTTGTCGATTCGGACGAGGCCTTCGGAGCAACCCTGAAAAACGTATTGGGCTCAGGGTACAGGCTTTTGACCGCCGGGAGCGTTGAAGAGGCAACCCAATTCCTCCATTCTGGCGGGATTGACGTTGTTTTGCTTAACTGGGATCAGCCCAGTCGTACCGACCATTCGGGCTGTCTGGAATTATTGAAAGAGTCCCAGGAGTTGGAAGTCTCACCCCCGGTGTTGGGGTTCAGTTGGGATGGACGACGTGAGATCGCGATGGAGGCCATGAGACAGGGTGTATGGGACTTCTTCTTCCAGCCTCTTGATGTCAGGGAACTGAAGTTCGCCTTGGATCGCGCTCACAGCCGAATGGTGTTGTCCCGCGACTTGAGTGCGGCGCGCAAACTGATTTCGGTACAGCGTGTTGACGGGTTGATCGGGAATAGCAAGCAAATGGAGCGGGTCTACGAGATGATCCGAAAAGTGGCAGGCGTCTTCACGACAATCCTGATCACCGGCGAGAGTGGAACCGGAAAGGAAGTTGTTGCCAGAGCTATTCACCATCTAAGTCCCAGGGCTCTGAAACCCTTCGTGGCTTTTTCTGCGTGTGCGCTGCCTGAGACTCTTATTGAAGACGAGCTCTTTGGTCACGAAAAGGGTGCATTCACGGGCGCTTCGCACAGCCGCCGAGGGCGATTCGAAGAAGCCCAAGGGGGCACCATTTTTCTGGATGAAATTGGAGATTTGGCGCTTTCCTTGCAGGCCAAGTTACTGCGTGTCCTGCAGGAGCGGAGCTTTGAGCGGCTGGGCTCGAATGCCCCTGTTCCTCTGGACGTTCGTGTGATTTGTGCCACGAATCGGAGCCTGGAGCAGATGGTGCAGGCGGGTACGATAAGGCAGGATCTTTACTTCCGTATTTCGGTCCTAAAGATCGAGCTTCCGCCGCTGCGCGATCGAACCGACGACATCCCGGTTCTTGCCGAATACTTTCTGCGCACCTTTGCTTCCGCGCACGGCAAGTGTATCCGGGGGATGAGTCCGG
>Ga0326728_10013675_pt1 | contig 17538 bp, 18 predicted proteins | sample MB3enrmetagenome_FD_207602 | JGI IMG/M metagenome (GOLD analysis project Ga0326728, IMG submission 207602) | Lab enriched peat soil microbial communities from McLean, Ithaca, NY, United States - MB31MN | ecosystem: Environmental > Terrestrial > Soil > Wetlands > Peat | place: USA: New York... | reverse complement strand
GTCGTCACTACATTCGGTTCCAGGAATTTGGAAAAAATCGCTCACGCAATAACAACAACTTACCGGAAGTCTGGCGCTTGAAGAGGGTCAAAACTCGTTAAAAAAAGTTCCAACTGCGGAAGTTGGGTTAGCCTTAGAGCACTGGAAAGGAAAAGGATGGAAAAGCTGATATGTTATTGTTTCGGCTACACTACCTCCGACATTGAACGGGATGTCCTGGCAAATAATAAGTCCACCATCATGGAGAAAATCATGTTCGAAAAAAAAGCCGGAGGATGCCAGTGTGCTACCAAGAACCCTAAAGGTCGCTGATGCCTTTCCGACGTCCGCCAGGTGGTGGAAGATTCAATGAGACGCAATGGAATTACACCGAAACTTCTTTGAGAAACCGCCTACACCAACTCCTACCTTGTCCTCACAACCTAATCACACGACCCCTCGATCATCGCATTTACCACGGCGCCTTCACTCTTTCCAGCCCTGCGGAAATCAGTCGGGGATGCCAATGATTTGTGGTGAAGCGAAATGGGGGCAACGAGAAGCGAAGAGAAGGAAAAATCGCCTTGCTCTTGGCCCAGCAGCTAGAGGCCAATTTTACCATTAGCCGGTTGGCTCGCGAGGTATGTACATCTGCCCCACCCCAACCTGATCCGTGGGAAAGACAACAAGTTCTTGAACGTTGACATGGGGCGGTCGATCCAGACACCAGATTACAGCTTCCGCTATATCTTCGGGCTGGAGCGGTTTTAATCCCTTATACAAAGCTTCCGCTTTGGCCTCATCTCCCGTCCGTACAAGGAAGAACTCTGTCTTGACCATACCCGGCTCAATGTTTGTCACCCGGATTTTCTTTCCCATTAAATCCATTCGCAAACCGTCGGTAATTGCCCGTACAGCGAATTTTGTGGCGCAGTAAACTGCAAAGCCTGGAAGTGTCCAGCGCCCTGCGACTGATCCGATATTTACAACGTGTCCCTCATTGCGCTTGACCATGTGTGGGAGAATGAGCCGAGTCATATAAAGCAGACCCTTTATATTAGTGTCTATCGTCTCTTCACAATCGTCGATTGACGCCTTATGAAACAGTGCAGCGCCTTTTCCCACTCCTGCGTTGTTTACGAGGATCGAAACCTTCGAAACCAAGTCCTCCTTCTCTTTAAAAACCGCCTCGCATTGCTTGAGATCACGAATGTCAAATACCAGAGGTTCCACCCGAACGCCATGTTTGCTGGAAAGTTCTTCCTTGAGATCCAATAGTCGGTTTTCCCTGCGCGCATTGACCAGAAGATTAACGCCGCGGATAGCCAACGCTTGAGCAATAGCCCTGCCCATACCAGCAGAAGCGCCGGTAACAAGCGCCCATGAACCCTTCATAACAGGTCTCCTCTCATTCCGGAGTGCAGTCAGTACGTTTAACCGGCCTGAGTCCAGGCTTCCAGCGGCAGGCCGGAATCATGCGACCGGTTTTTTCCGAATTCTCGTCTGTTTCGGTTTGCCGGCAGTCACTGTCTTTTTTGCCTCTTCAGGAGCTGATGCTTTGGCCCTCGCTTGCCTTTTCGCCTCAATCGCCTTCTTCAGATTCTCAGGCAACCCTCTCTTCTTAGCTGCTTTGCTTCTCGCTTTGGTCAGTGTCTTTGCCGACAACGAGGTCCGCATCGTGAACCCAAATTTCTTCTTATACTCCCTTGCGGTCAAACCATGAGAATCCAGATGCTTCTTAGTGAGCTGTTTCATCTCAGCGCCGCATTCGAGACAGATTACTTTGTCGTTCCGTATGGAATCTTCCGGTGTGAGTGCTTTAGCCGGCGCCGATTTTTGTGCTTCCGGCAGCTCGGTCTCACCGGACTCTGCCCGCTGCATTTCAAGGAGAGTGCTGAAGACTGTCCGCAAGGATGAGGCAATTTCAGATGCAGTCATAGGGGTTAGAGCAACTTGGGTCCGTACGATGTATGATGCGATTTCGATGAGTTTTGGCATTCGCAAATCCTTCGGCATGAAATAAATTGGAAACTTCAAAGTTCAGAACTCTGCAATTTTAATAAGTTAGGACATGAATGCAATACTTTTTCGAATATATGCTGTAGATGATGCGATTAAACATAAGGCAGTTCCACTTGCGCGTATTGATCGGGATATTTATCATTTGTGGACTTTGCGCGTTCCAAGGGCTTTTTCTGGTGGAATTTGATTCCAAAAGGCTCTTCAGGATCTGTCGATGGTCAAGTTTACACGTTATTCAGATTTTGGCGCCTAATCGCAAACCATTTGAAGGAGGAAGGACATGAGGGTTTTTGTGTGTGGTGTCGCCGCGGCGCTCCTCGGCCTTTTGTGCATCATTATCTGGCATCATGATGTTCTCAGGGTTATCGGAGGTGCGATTCCCCTTATCCTGCTGCTCGGTGGATTGATGGCCGTATATCTCGGCTACGATGACGTAAAGGATAAGCTCCCCTTCTGTAAAACCTGCGGAACCACAGAACCGTCAAACGATGTCAAACTCAGAGAGGAAGCCGAAAAATTCAAACAGGAAGCTCAAAGGCTACAAAGCGAACTGGACAAGACCAAAAGCAGTTAGGAAGTTCCCCCGGATAAAATAAGGCTGCCCCGCCTAACCTGTTTTAACTTGGCGGGTCTTCTATTTTTTTTCATTTTATCTTACATACTCCAAAATCGCCTTCAGCAACGAAGCACTATGCCCAAGCTGCACATAGGCTTCCTCTTTACTAGAGGTTTCCAAAATGCTTCATGGTGAAATCGATGTCAAGTACAGTGAGTTCCCCGTCACCTTCAACTGAGCAGCTATGAAAATACTTTTGTCGCTTGGGTCCCTTGAATTTTCCATTGATTTCCGTCCCTAATGAACTTAAAAGTTATTTCCCAAACTTCGGGGTGTTGATTGTATTGCTTTTGTGTAACACGCGTGAAGGCGGTAGCTTCATCTTGTTCAACAGATATCACATTAACGTGATCTATTATATAGAATTCGGTATTTGTTGTATCGACTTCGAGCCGTTTGCGCTTAATTGCTGACCGCTTTTCGGATGAATAACAATTCATGGCACAATCAATGTCGTGCTTTTGTAATAATGCATAGTATTTTTTCACATTTGCCCTGATTGTGTCTATATCACCGAAAGAAATAGGCGAAGATTGTGAGCTTTCCATCTGCAACGTACTCTGTTCTCCTAATTTTACTTCGGATGGTTGTTTATAGACGTAATAATTATCGACTACGTGTAACTCCGACAAAATGAAAGTACACTTATCATTGTCAATTGTCCAGGAAGATATATGTGACAGAAAACTTTGCCCTAAAAGTAGGGAGCTATGTGCTGATCCGATGAAGGCAGGAATATTGTAGAATTTATGATTGCCAACTTCCAATTCTCTAATTATAAAGCGCGGACTTTTTAAGGCGGAACCATCAGCAAGAAGATATGTCTCGCCTTCTAAGAAATCACTATTATTTATCGTCCCTGCATTAACTAGGGTGTATACTACATCTACCGGGATGCTTACTTCTGCAGCCCCGCTGTCCAGAATGAAATTGCGAGTGATAACACCGTTAATCTTAGCCGGTAGCTCGTAAACACCACCGTTGGTCATTAGAGGAATCTCAGCAGCTGTTAGGAAAGATGCAGTACAAAGGACAATAACCAAGCTGAATAACAGTTCTTTTTTTATCATTCGTAAAAAGCCTCTCCGTTAGGCAGACAGCTACTCAGGTCTGGTTGGCTATTCGGAAGCTGCCAAATTTTGGTCTTACATTTTAAAACATGCGATAGAGCATCCTCTCGTTTCAAGCATGGAGCCCAATCGATTTATTCACAATGCGTGCAGATATCCTAAAACTAAATCAGCATGCGTCAAGGAGGATTTAACGGGGGATGAAGAGGGTAGGAAATATACACAGTTATGTCAATTTCTACCTACATTTCGTCATCTTAGAATAATGCTGCCCAACAGGAGAGGGCAAGACAGTATGTGTCTTAAAGCAAATTGTGATGATTCCGTACTTTGAGCCATACAGTGCCATGAGCAATACTGTGTTCTTCGATCTTCGCAATACCTCTCTATGTCCGGATACGAAGTGCGGTTTAATGCCCTCACGCAGGATGGCGGCGCAGAAAAACCGGTTCTGCCAGCTTCCATGACAAAAGCCGTGGGAATGATTATTATTCACGGCAGAAGTGTTGGGATTAAAAAAGAAAAGTATCAACTGGAGGAGATATGTCATGACAAGCGAAAAATCCGGTTGTCACTTCAAGGGTAGAACTTTCCCCGAGGGGATAGATATTGCAGCACATGGCGGGTTGTTTGAGTGTATTGACGGAAAGTGGATTCGGGTGATTTTGATCAGCGGGATCTGAAATGTTTTTCCGAGCTAAATTCAAAAGCTATAGAAGGGATGCCGGTGCGGTGTCCCTTTTGTCTTTCAGGAAACTGGCGCCGCCTCGTGGTTGGTGGGCAAGAGGGCTTTACACCGAAGGGCAAAAAATCCGGTCCTGGTGCTCATTTGCTTAGAATTCCCGACGGGTCTCTACAGGTGACTGTGAGCTACGACGGTGCATGACAGGGCTGGCGGCTTACCCGTTAGTAAGCAAATCCAGAGCATTACAACTCAAACTGTATCGACTGAGGCGCTGCTCTTGGCTTAGGGCAATTCGTCAATTCTTGAGCGCTTCGGCTTTGATCGTCACTTCTTCTCGAACTTTTTCCGTAAACTCCTCCTCGTTTAGCTTCCCTTCAACATAGTCGCTCCACACGAGGAATTTATCAAAAAAGAAGGAATGCAATCCGACACTCTTGCTAATGTCTCTGAAGATCTCATTTGCACGCTTCGCTCTTTTACGCTTCTGCTCTTTCTCCTCATTGTCCGAAAGATTATCTCCCCTGGATGTCAGAGAATCCCCGGTTAATTGGGAATACTGCTCAATTCCAGGCCCAAAGCCATTTAGCCCTGGCTCGGCCCCCATCCCCATTGCAGTGTTGATCACGGGGGAGAGTTCGAACTCGGAGAAGGAACTCGAAGAATGGCGGAATTTAGATTTTGTGAGGAACACAACTGCACCACCTTTCATCCCAGCCGAATTTGGGTATCCGGCGAACATTTTATTGGCACTCTCTAGTAACGAGTGCTAGCGAAAATGTTAAATCCGGGGTCAGCCAAAGTCAAGTAGATGGGCCGGAAAAGCAGTTTGCAGCTTATATTACAGGCGAAGAGGCCACTCAAGGACGGGCGGACTTTCCGTAAAAAGTGGCGCTCATTAACCTTGCAAGTCCCACCGAGACTTGGATCGGATAAGCAGTACGGATCACTTCAATGCAGAGTTCCTGACATACACGGACAAAGATCCCTCAATCGCCTGGATGTCCCGTTTGTCGAGCGACTCCCTCTCGTTATTAAGAAATCCAGGCAAAAGATCGGGATTGAGCACCCAGACCTCACAACCTTTAGGCTGGGGCTTTACAAGCCAACCGGGATAAAGAACAACGGGCTGAACCGGCAAATCCTCAGCGGCCACCTCCTTCAGGAATCCCTTGACCCAGTTGGCCTGCGCCTTTGCTTTGACAATCGGATTGCGGACCGGGGTAAAACCATTTACGGTAACTGTCTCCCCGTCATAAACGATCTCATATGGTCCTTTTGCCGGCTTGCCGATCGTCTTCGTCTCGATGGTGTAAACGCCTGTAGGCCCGACGAGCACATGGTCGATGTTGAATCCATCGCCCACGACATCATGCAGAACACGATAGCCGCTCTCCCTAAGCCTCTCAAGGAACTGACCCACATATTTTTCTCCGTCTCTCGCCTGCTTCAGGATTTTGAAATCCTGCCTGGCCTGAAGAATTTTTCGGATACCATAAAAGCAGGCCAGTACGGCAAGAAAGGTGTAAAATTTTGGTTGAGGAGGAGAATTGAAAAACGATTTGGACCATTCCAGCAGGGCCATCAAGGACGCTAAAACCATCAGTATGACCGGCTCCAATGTTTTCTCAAAGCGCCGGTCGATTTCCTCCTGGAGGGATTGCCCTGGTAATCTCAAAGGTCTCATTTTCAGGGGTGACCGTTTCGTTGCCTTTTTTCGATAAGAGAAGTCCATCCTGTGCTCCAGGTAGGAAATAAGAGCCGAAGTGCATCAGGCGACACCTTATGGTTCGGCAGGAACCGGCTTGTTGATGAGGTTTTATCGGCAGGCTGATGAGGGTGAGGAGAACGAAGTTTCCCCTCCTTGACATTTCCTATGGGCATGTTTAAAATAATTAAGAACCCCAAGAGGTCGGAGGAAGTAGCCCGGCAAAAATGCTCTGCCGAAATACTCAAACTGAAAGAAGAAAGCGCAATACTTTCTTCAAGGAAGTTGAGATAAGCAAGCGGAGATGAACCATTTCGGTGAAGGTGGGCATACTGAACGGTCACTTGGGGTTCAAACTTTTTTGAGGCGGTGCTTTCCTGGCGGGCATGCCTTTTGATACGACATTCGGTATTTCGCTCCCTTGCCTAATCCCTTCAAATCGATTTCGAGGCATTAATCCGGGGGTATGAAGCACCTGCGAACATGTAACTATACTTGGCTGTGGACCCTGAATCGGCGCAACATAGCGCACCGGTCTTTTTCTCGTGAGAAGTCGGCTTCCGGAGGAGGGGTGCGATATAATCCGGCGCGAATAAGTCCGAACTCACTCTCCGGGGGGGCGCCGACCGCGCGCAAACAGCTAGCAGCGTTTCAGCGCCCGTCACGGAGAGATCGATTCCAGGCCGATAGACGCCCCTATCAAGTTTTACGAAAATCTCGAGTGTCCATGCAGGCGGCGTCTTCATCCGGGCAAATCAACTGCAAGTTTTTTCACCGGAGCCGGTGGCTTTCGACACTTGGCAACTGAATGCCCGAGCGGGGGCCGGGATTTGTGTCAACTTAAGTTGCAGCGGGTCGGGAGCCATAGCGCAGCAGCTCGAAACAGGCTTCGCGTCAGCCGCGTAGAAGATAAAATTCGAAGTTTGATCGGGCGCCAGGACGGGATTGTCCGTCAGCATTGCTCCAACGAGGGCCCCCGAACGGTCCGTCGCATACAAGTAAACACCCGGAATATCAGATGGAGATCCGGTTTTAGATCCGACCTGGCCCGGCGCCATTTCTACGTCGACGCCCAAAACAGTCGGCCCGCCAAGAATATAGTCTTTAGCGGCGTCAGAGTTGGTAATCAAAACAATGTCCCTGCCGTCGAACCGTTGAGTGAAGCGCCCGCCGGCCAATTCCACAAAAGCGGGTGGAGACCATGCGCCATCAGGAAGACGGGTCACGATGATTCCTTTCAAAAAACCGTCACCGATAGATTCGGAATCGTTTGAAAATATTGCTATCGCCTTGGCGTTGCCGAGAACACCGGATGGAATTTTCCCCGGCATTTCGTCAATTAGGCGGGTTGCAGATTGGATATGATCCAGTTCTCGCGGAGCGGCCGCAGCATTGGCGGCGATTGAGCCCGACAGGAGAAACACGCTGATTAACACCGGCACAAAAAAATATTTCATGGCAATCTCCCTTTATGGTTTATCTTTTGGACGCAATACGTTTTGTCAGTGGGTTTAAGCGTAAGCGTCTGGAATAAATGTAATCATTCGGAATTGGTTCAAGTAAATGACGGGCATTATCTACTGGTGGTCGAAGAAGTTCATTTTGTACAAATTTGTCCCGCGCGGCAAAACGTTTTTTCTTACCTTACATGGAAGGACATAGGTCTGACAGTCAGCAGCGGGGATTGGCGGACTTTTTGCTCAAAGATTCCTGAAGGCAATCCGCTTTTGAATTCCGCGCGTGCGCTTCACGTGCGGCCAGGCGAGGCACAATATGCGAAGTGATGAACGAATAGCGGAGCTGGAAACCGAACTCAAAGACCTGCGCTTCAGGATCCGGGAACTGGAATCGATGGTGCAGGGCCGTAGCGAGGTGGAGAAGACTCTGCTGGATCAGCTCCATTTCCTCCAGACGCTGATCGACACAATTCCCACCCCGATCTTTTTCAAGGATAAAACAGGTAAGTACCTGGGATGCAATAAGGCATTCGAGCTGCGCATAGGATTGGTCAGGGAGAATATCATAGGGCAATTAGCCTCCGACCTTTTTCCATGGGAGCTTGCCGCCAGATACGAACAGCACGATGCCGAGCTTTTCAAGCAGCCCGGCGAAAAGGTCTACGAAACACGATTGAGATATCCGGATGGACAGGACCATGACGTCATCATAACAAAGGGAATCTTTACCGATTCGCGGGGCAACGTTTCGGGATTGGTGGGGGTCACACTGGACATAACCGAGCGCAAGCGGGCCGAAGAGGCATTGCAAAGAGCGCACGACGAACTTGAGAAACGCGTGCAGAGCAGGACCGCTGCCCTGACGGAGGCAAATCTCAACCTGGAAAAGGAAGTTGCCGAACGGATAAGGATCGCCGAAGAACTCGTTATGAGCTCGGAAAAGTTGAAGATATTTGCCTACTCCATTGCACACGATCTGAAAAGTCCATCCATCGGAATTTACGGGCTAGCCAGGTTGTTAAAGAAGAACTTCCGGGGAGTTCTCGATGTTAAAGGCGCCGGTTTTTGCGACCAGATAATGAGGGCATCCGAACATGTGGCCTCCCTGGTCGATGCCATCAATGTGTTTATCGCCACAAAGGAAACTCCGCTCAGAATAGAGGAGATAAATATTGAGGAGATTTTTTGCACGTTGCGGGAAGAGTTTTCGGCAAGACTAAGGGTGCGCCAGATAGAGTTGTTTGAACCCGAAGGGATTCAGTTTATACGAGCAGATAAGACTTGTCTTTTGAGGGTCTTTAGAAATCTGATTGACAATGCTGTTAAGTATGGAGGCGACGGACTCTCCATTATCGAAATAGGCTACGAGAAATTAGGAGATTTCCATCACTTCACGGTTAGAGACAACGGGGTTGGCATCGAGGCTACGGAGAGCATTGAATTATTCAAATTGTTCCAGCGTCAGAGAACGTCGGATAAGGTTGAAGGAGCGGGTCTGGGGCTGGCGATAGTAAAGGAAATAATCGAACTGCACAAAGGCGAAGTCCGAGTGGAGAGAGGCAAAGCGGGCGGAACAGTCTTTCATTTGTTAATTTCAAGCGGTCTCTGACTCTACGGGTTGACGCCGGCCTTCATCGGCAAATGCGACGTAAATGTTGATGTGGCCGTCAAGGCCGGCGTTGCATGCATGATGATTTCCCAATGATCTGCCTCCCTGGTTGTGGCTCTGTTCCGGTCGATGCCGTTCCGGATAAACCACTCCGCAGGGGGCAGATCACTTTTTTGATGCCCTTTATGGCCTGGCCCCATGGGAAACCGAGCTCGATTTCGTGTTGCCGCCGTTAAGGGCACAGGCCGGGTTCGGAGCCTATAAAGCATTGCACGAGAACGGGCGATGAGCTGGAAGCGGCGGCGGCCCCGGCTGCCGCACCAATGGCGGCCCCGGCGGCGGCGCCTCCCCAGCCGGGCCCGTAATAAGCGTTCCAGTTCCGGTTAACATTTACGGACGAACTTCCGCCGTAATAGCTTCCGCCATGGTAGGCGCCTCCGTATGCGCCTGATGCATAAGCGCCACCGGGCGTCTTTACTGCTGAGCCATATGGGGTGGCGGCAGCCCCATAGCCTCCGGGTCCTTTCTCGGCCACACCGCCCTCAGGACCTCTGGCGGCAGCATAACCTTCGGGTCCCCTCGCAGCCTCGCCTCCATATGCACCATGCGCATATCCGCCTCCGTGGGCGCCTTCAACCGCGTAGCCCCCTCCAGGGCCTTTATACGCGGTGCCGCCGCGAGCGGTTTGATACTCGGAGCCGCCGTGAGCACCCTGAGTAGTGGTAACGCCGTGGGAACCGGAGTATCCTCCGCTGCCGTGAAAGCTCTCACCACCTCCTCCGCGAAAACTGCCGCCGCCAAACCCGCCGGTGTGAGCGCCTCCAAAGCCTCCTCTACCGCCGCCAAAACCCCCCCTGGCGTCGGCCTGCTGCGCGAGAAGCGAAAATCCCAGTAAACCTCCAACGAAAATAGCTGCCATAAAAAACTTAAGACCGGCCGATCTCATGACTTGCCTCCTGTTTTCTCTTTCTGAGTCGAGGTTTTTCCGGCGGCAAAGAACTTGACCTTTTCAACCCCTGAAGGTGGGACGAAACTGAACATGGCATCCTCCATTCGGGCGTCGGTTTTCCAGTCGCCGAGATACGCCGTCCACTCGGGAGAACCTTTCACTCGTATATGTTCGAGAACAACTTTCCGAGGCAGAGGGTTTTCGCCTGCGTCGATCCATACCTCGAGATGAATGTTGCTGTTGTCGAATGCCAGATGATGGCAGGGGACGCCGTGCACGTCGGACATGCCCACATAAAGAGAGTGCTTTATTTTATTGGAGAGTATGTCCCAAAGTTTAGGGCTGGCAAGATCGGTCAACGCCACCCTTACGCCGAAGTCCCTGTTGGCTTTTTCAAGTGCTGCCTCGATATCGGGAGGCACTTCCATGGACGCATAGATTTTTGCATTCTTGTCGTAGAGAGTGATTGTCTTGCCGTCGAAAAAGAACTGCCTGTTCACCTCGTCGCCGTCGGCATTTACTCGAAGCATGTCGGGCCGCTTGACGAATGTGTCCATGTCCATTCCGTATCTAAGCTTCTTGCCTTTGTAGTAGACTTGGTCGTAGGTGACCTCGCTGTGAAAAGAAAATTGGTTGAGAGATTTCAGGTAATCGCATGTCTGCTTCAAAACCACCATGGGGTCCGGTTCCTTCTCCGGGGCCGCCGCCTGTTCCCCGGTGGCTGCAGCCGCAGAACTCATCAGGAACACGCCCATGATGGCGACCTTCCAGATTGCATTTGTTCGCATTGAAATATTCCTCCCTAAATTTCGAAGTTGCATATATTTTAACGATAAGAATTCACGTCGCGGTTTGTACGCATCCGAAAAGATTGAAGAGCCATCATTTCCACGGCTGAATTGCTTGGGTCATGGAACGGTGGAGCAGGTACGGTAGCGTTGTCCCCACAGCTTTTCATTTTCCGAATCGATTTGCTGCGGGTTTATTGAAGATTTGGCAGGTTGGTGAAACTCAAATTGCCCGTTCAGAGATCGATCTCGCCTTTGAAATAAAAGCCTGGAGAGATACGATGCCTGCCCCCGCATGGGCTTTGATAACTTGAGCGGGCATATCCAGGCTGAAGTCCGAAAACTCCGGCGGTTGATCGAAGGTGCTTGTCCCGTTTTGACCGGCATATTTACTTACATAAGGATTGTACGTACTGAAATGAATGATGTTTTTGTCCATGTCGAATTGCATAAACCGGTACCACCCGTCGCCGCCTCCGCTTCCTAAAGAAGTATTGCCCTGGTAGTCGGTCAGTACCTGGTAGACGGGGTGGCCGGCTTTATTTTTGTCAATGCGGATGTTTTCCCCCTTTGAAACTCCGTTTGCATTCGTGGGAGTCCACGCATGCCCGCAGAGGACAAGGAAGACCTGATCGTTGGGAGCGACGAGCTTGTTCCATATTCCATCTGCGCCGTTCCAACCGCCGGGAGAACCGGCCAGATAAATAGCGGCGTTGCGTACCGCCGGTTCCACTAAAGGCAATCCGTCGTCGCCCCAGGGTGGCGGGCTTAGGTATGAGTGAGTAGTGATGATGGTAGGGCAACCAGGATGAGAATCGATCACTCCCTGTGCCCACGCGATTGCTCTGTCCCCGGGTTCCAATTCCAGGGAGATGTGCAAAAATTTTCTGCCGGAAGCCGAGAACGTCTGGTAGCTGGATAATCCGGGGTTCACGGCCAGATTGTCAGAGGCGCCGCCATACCAGGACTTGCCGGCGAAATAGGTTGAGCCGGAGCCAAAGTATTTTTTCCACCAAACATTGCTCTCGAGCGGCAGGTTGCCTGTTTTGTAGCTGTAGTTGTCGTAGTCGTGATTGCCGATGCTCATGCCGAAGGGCAGCCCGGCGTCAGCCAAAATGTCTATCGCCGACTTGGCATTGACCCACTCGCCGCCGGCGCCGTATGAACTGTTACCCGAACTTCCATTGGTTCCGTCGCCGTGCTGGACAACATCGCCAACGTGCGTAACGAACGCCAGGTTCAACTTATTAATGTTGTCCGCCAAGTATTTGGTCTGAGATAGAAAAAAGTTCACGTTGAACGGTTGCTGGTGGGTTACATCGACATAATTTTGAGTATCCGAGATAACGGCGATGGTGAAAAAATTGGAGCCGGGTGAGGCGAGTGGCAATCCCCAGCCCAACATCGGGAAATTTACCGCACCGGCGACTCCCGCCATACCGGCAGCGCCAAACCTTAGAAAATCTCTTCTGGTAAGGTTTTTCACATTCTCTTCCTTTTTAAGTTCGGGCCGCCTGCTCAAACCTTCCTCAGTGCTCCAAAACAACTTAAGGACGCTTTACCGGAAAAAACACCATAGTCTCCAAAGTGGCAATTCTCATTGCCTGCTGCAGCTTAAGAGGCTTTGCGGCGGGTAAGGAATGGTTCGCAAGTCCGGCAGGCCTCGGATCATAAATCCGGGAGTAGGCACTTCTTATTTGACGATCAACTGCTCCGACTTGGCCTGTGCCAAGGGCAGGCGGATGAAAAATGTCGAACCTGCCCCCGGCTCGCTCTCAGCCCTGATGCTGCCTCCATGCAGTTCGACTATTTTGCGGCATATGGCGAGCCCCATTCCGGTTCCTTCATACGCCCCGTGACTGTGGAGTCTTTGGAAGGGTTTGAAAATTACTCTTTCATACTGCAAATCGAACCCGATGCCGTTATCAGTTACGGTTATGTCGCAAAATCCCCGTCCGTCATCATTGCCCCGGATTCGGATGAACGGGGATTCGCTGCCGCGGTATTTCAGGGCGTTTCCTATGAGGTTCTGAAAAAGTTGCAGCATTTGAGTCTCATCGGCCTCGATAACAGGCATGTTCTCTATGCGGACGACGCAGTGCGTCTCCATAATCTCTTTTTCAAATATGTCCGCCGCCTCAAGGGCTATCTCATGGAGATCGACTTGCTTGAACGGCGCCGCTTGTATGGCCACTCTTGAGAATTGGAGCAAGTCGCGCAAAAGTTGCCGCATTCGAGACGCCGAACTCAAAATGCGCTCCAGGTAATCCTGTCTGGTCTCGTCCGGGTCGGGTATGCACCTGGTCCTGGCCATGTCGCAAAAAGTCTGAATCTTTCGAAGGGGTTCCTGGAGATCGTGCGAGGCTACGAAGGCAAACTCCCTTAGTTCTTCATTTATCCGCTCGAGTTTTGCGGAATAGATTGTCAGTTCCAGATTTGCTTTTTCCAGTTCAGCCGTTCGCACCTGCACCAATTCTTCGAGATGGGCGCGGATTGATCTCAACTCCTCTTCGGTCTTCAAGTGCTCCTTGATCTCCAACTCCAGTCGATCCAAGGTCAGGCTGAGCTGGCGGGTGCGATCCGAAACCAGCTTTTCGAGATGAACGCGGTGCTCTTTCAGTTCGGTTTCCGAGACGAGCCTTGTAACGGTGGCTGCCGCCAGGCCGGCAATTGCCAGATAGACGTTCAGCACGTCATTTGAAACCGATTCGGTCTCAACATGGCCCACGAACATTACCCGGCTCACCTCATTGCCGATGGCGATGGGAAGGAAAATGACGGTACACGGCGCCTCGCACCGCTTCACCGGACGCCAGGCAAGGAAACCGGTTTCGAAAACCTCGCAAATGGTTTCCTCCATCTGTTTCGACGATATAAAATCACAATCCCGCCTGCATGATATGACGTGGTGAAACTCTATTTCGCCATGGGCGCCGCGTTTTGCGAATCCGGCCGCAGCGGCGCCGTAGAACTTGACTATCAGTTCTCCAATGTGGCGCCACACGTCCTCATGAGTGGTGAGACCCGCCATGTACTGTGCGGTCTTCATGAAGGAACGCAGCAGTTCCCTGTCGCTGTGAAAACTTTCCATAAAACCTTCACTGCCGATCCACGTTGTGACCGGCCCATCTGCCGAGGTAGAGTCCTTCGAGGAAAAAATCGTCGAATTCCTCGCATTGCGCCAGGTTGACGATCCTAGCCCTGTTTCGCAGGTCCTCGATAGCATCGGCAGCCCCCGGAGACATAAGAAGTTCTTCGCAGCCCTTTAAAGCTGAGTTTCCGCAAAGTTCAACGGCGCCTTTCGGGGTCTTTTCTCCCAATTCGGGCAAAAGCCCCACGGCCGCCGCGCTTTCCCTGTTCAGAAAACGTCCGAAAGCGCCGGCTACAAAGACGCTGCGGATTTCCCGTTCGCTCATCGCCGCCTTGGCCAGCAGCACCTTGACCCCGGAAAAAATGGCGGCTTTGGCCCGCTGAAAGACATCGACGTCCCTTTTTGTCAACTGTAATGCCTGTCGGTCTCCATTGAGCAACAAGATCGTTGCGTTGGGAACCCCGGACGAAAAACGGCCCATTCGCGTGATCACTCCGGATTCCAACAGGCAGGCTATAAGGTCGATAATGCCGGAGCCGCAGAGGCCCAAGGGATTGTCGTCATCTATCGTTCTAAATTCGAGATCAAGCCCGGCGGCATTGGATTTAAAAACGGCGGGAACGCAGCCTGAACCATCTCGTTGCGCCAGTTCGGGGCCTGCCTGCCCGGAAACGCACACCCGATAAATTGCTCCCGGCTCGGCGGGAGACCCGCAACTGATGCCGCATCCTTCGAAGGCCGGACCGCCCGCAGCCGAAGTCACCCACAGGGTTTCGCCGTCCCACAGGGAAATCTCCGAATTGGTGCCAAAATCTATAAAAAGTTTGCCGGGTTCATCTTCGATGAGCTTCTCAGCGAAAACGCCCGCCAGAAGATCCGAACCGACAAAGCCGGCCAGGGGCCGCAGGATCTCCACCTGCGCCTCGGGATGGATTCCCCAATCCGCGCGCAGCTCCCCCGGATCTTCGGGAAGACAGTCTATAGGGCGCATCCAGTAGGAGGGTTGGAGCAGCAGGTGGGAGTTCCTTCCGGACAGCAGCCCCAGCATCGCCGTGTTGCCGACGAGGGCCGCCTTCACCACCTGCTCGCCGCATATACCTTCGCTGGTCGCGACGTCCATGATGGCCGAGCCGATCGCATCGACGACCGACCTTCGCAGGGCCAGGGCGGTCTCGGGAGATTCATGGGCCGCGACAAGCCTGGCCATTATGTCCGTGCCGTGAGTTCTTTGCGGGTTCAGCCCGCGGCGTCCCGCAAACCATTGACCGGTTGAAAGGCAGTAGAAAGATATACTTATGTGGGTCGTACCCAGGTCTATGGCCACTCCGTAAGGTTCCCCCGGACATTCGGGCAGGCTGGATGAAACAACCGGGAAGACGCGCGAACGTGCGGCCATCGCCCTCCAAGAGGCGGCAGACTCACGGCGGGGAATTGAAACTTGCAGATTTCCCTCGGGCCAAATCTGACAGGCTAGTCGCATTCCGGACGCTATTTGCTTCTCGGAGAGATAAATCAGTTCCGCCGGATTGGGTTCGGCCGCTCCGTCACCTATAATTTGCACGCGGCATAGACCGCAAGCGCCTGTTCCCCTGCACCCGGACCTTACCCGAAAAGGAGTCGAATCCAGAACTTCCCGCAGGGACCGGCCGGATTCGAATTCAATATATCGGTCACCTTCCGCGGCTTTGATCGTTATAGTCGGCAAATACTACTTCTCCATCTCGGGACACGCGCAGTTAACGAGCAAAAAAGTCGTGCCCCTCGCAAGCGACGCCGCAGCCTCGCGTCCGGGCCCACTGACGCCGGCGGCTAGCCTGCAGTCGCACCGGCCGGCTCGTATTCACGCGCAGCCGCAACGAGGGCGGCGATATTTTCGGGTTTAGACCCTGGCGGGATTTCGCACCCCGACGAAAGGATAAAACCTCCCCTTGCGGCAAACAACCCCTCAAGCCTGATCGACTCTTCAAAGATATCCTTGGGCTGCGCGGTCTCGAAATCGAGCGGTTTTATATTGCCGTTAAAGCACAACCTGAGTCCGGCGTTCAAAACATCGCCGGGATCGACGCAGTAATCGAAATTAACTATGTTGGCGCCCATTTCTCCAAAAAGAGGAAGGGCCGGGCTGATCGGCCCCGCAATGTGGACCCAGCCGGCCATAGCCCCTGCCGCTTTCAATGCTTTGAATATTTCGATCAGCCTGGGCAGCTCGAACTCCCGGAAAAACGATGCGGGGATAACGGCCATCGAAGCCGCCGGGTCGAACACAAGGGGCACATGCGCCCCGGCGCCGACTTGAGCTTCAGCGAACCGGACGATCGTCTTCGAGCAAAAATCCAGAAGCCTTCCGAAACCCTCATGGTCATCAACGGCATAGTACAATGCCTCTTGAATGCCCAGGAGCTGCACTGCAAGCGTCATCGGACCCAAAACACAGCCGACGACGAGTACCTCCCTTCCTGCTTCGCGCCGCAATATTCGAAGCGCTTCGAGTATTTCCGGCATTCGGGCGGCGCTTCGCGGGTCGGGTATTGAAAGAGCTTCCAGGTTTGTGGTCCTGGTGAAGGCGTGGTCCTGAACGTACGGATAGTCGTGGGAGCGGTAGGTAAGTCTGGAACCGAGGGCCTCCGTTTCGACATTTACGTCCATGACGGCAAAAACCGCATCATAGCCGTACCGTTCGAGAGCCCTGATCTGGCAATCTGCGAGCACGCTTCCCCTGCTGACATAGTCATGAATTGTCTTCCCGGCTACTACCGCAGTGTGCCCGAACACCTGCGCGATAACCGGCAGCCGGTCGGCGCGTTCGAAATTGACGACGGCTTGAATCCTTTCAATGCTTTTCACGTTATTGCCCAGTCATTGTGCGAGTGCGTCGCGAGCGAACAGTGCGCAGCGGATTGGAATAACACATCGGCTTCCCGGTCCTCAGTCTTGCTTTTCAAGGTAGCGTGCCCCGTCGAAAGCCGTATCGGCCACAAAATCCACCTTGAGGCCATCCGCCGTCGCCTGCTTGAGTGCAGCTCCTCCGGCGATGATTTTTGTATGCATGAGCCCGCGTTCAGCCGCAAGGTCCCTTACTCGTCTGACCTGCGGAATGACCGTGGTGACCAGCCCGCTTATACAGATCGCATCGGCTTTGTGCTGTCCGGCGGCCTCGATCAGCTTATCCACGGGGCAGTCTTTCCCGCAGTCTATTACATTGTAGCCTTTTGCGGTCAGAACCATTTTAAGAATATTTTTCCCAAGGTCGTGCACGTCGCCTTCGAGACTGCACGTGATCACCGTGCCGCGATGGGGCTTCCAGGTTTCACCCTTGGGAAAAAGCTCTTTGATTACGCCCATCACTGCGCGGCCCACAAGCATAATTTCGAGCAGGTTGAATTGATCGATCGTGCACTTGGCGTCCAGTTGCTCTACGGCCTTGCCGATACCGTCAACAACGATCCGTTCGACTTCGGCGCCTGCTTCCCGAAGTTTTGCCGCCTCTGTCACCGAGCGGGCCTGGTCGCCTTCCAATAATGCATCAATCAATGGACCCATGACCGAATTGCTCATACTCTTGCTTTC
>Ga0326728_10013673_pt1 | contig 17543 bp, 8 predicted proteins | sample MB3enrmetagenome_FD_207602 | JGI IMG/M metagenome (GOLD analysis project Ga0326728, IMG submission 207602) | Lab enriched peat soil microbial communities from McLean, Ithaca, NY, United States - MB31MN | ecosystem: Environmental > Terrestrial > Soil > Wetlands > Peat | place: USA: New York... | reverse complement strand
AGGTCAAGGTTACGGTCAACTACACTTATAGTTCGCTGATTCCTTGGACGGGCGTTCCCGGCACCATTCCGATGTCCTACACGGCCACCATGCGCAACCCCAGCGGGAGCCTCTGATGCGTGACAACAGGATGGGCGAGCGCCTGCGCCGCCAGGCATGGAGCGGAATGAGAAGACTGCGGCGCGGCCTGGGCGACGAGCAAGGCAACGCCGAAGCCGTGGAGTTGGCCTTCGCACTGCCGATACTCCTGATGGTAGTCTTTGCCATTGTTGTATTCTGCCAGGCCATGTATGCCTACCATTTTGTCTCCTACGCCGCCCAGGAGGGCGCGCGCTACGCCATCGTGCGCGGCAACGATCAGACGGGCGCCTGCGCGACGACTACGAGCTTCGGGTGCGTCGCAACAAGTGCGAATGTGCAAAGCTATGTCCAAGGCTTGGCCACTACCGGGATTATCTCCAGCAACGTGACCGTGGACACCACCTCGACCTTCCTTTGGCCAGGCACCACGCCGTGCACGACGGGCTCGGGTCGCACCTGCCCCACCTGCACCCCGGCCGCCAACGCCAATAGCCCCGGCTGCTACGTCCAGGTGCAGGTGCAATATACCTTCAACTACTTCGGGCCGATATCCAAACTTGCCCCGTTGACCATCACCGCTACATCGGAGAAGGTAATCCAGTAGTTGTTCGCGGAGCGCCGGTAGCCGCAAGCGGGAGAGAATTGGAGGGGCCGGGCGGGGGGTGCGGATCGCCGGGGGGGATGGATGCCGGACCGGCCCTTGGAACAGGGTTGAAGATCGGTTTTGCCAAGAGCGACTGCAGGTGCTTCGCTTCTCCCCCTGTGAGCGAGTGCATTTGATCCTTAAAGCGGCGGTTCCGCTGCTGGCCGCAATGCCCAATTCTTGATTAGACATATATTCAACAAGGACTTGTCATCCTTAATCTCGCCTGGACCTTCGCTCCGCCCATGCGCATGAAAAATTGCTGTTTGTTCTACCGGCGAAGGATCTGCGCCTTTCTGCTCTCCCATCGGGCGATGCCGGCGACCCATACCCTTCGTTTCACACAGGATGACAGATTGTTGAAATCAAATTGCTTGTTCATATAGCGAAAGACGGGATCGGAAGCGACTGCCGGATTGATGAGATGAACATAAGCCGCGAAGCTACTAGCCGCTTCTCCGCGGGCGACGCTAAACGGAACCGGCGAGAGTCGTAAACTCCGTCGAGATGGAGGTGGCAAACACGCCGATGCCGGAGATGGCAGCCAGCGCGACCAGGGCGATCACCAGCGCATACTCGACCAGATCCTGGCCATCTTCCCCGCGCTTCAGATCGCGGAGTTTCATGGCAATGGAAATTAGCATGAGTTTCATTTGGATTCTCCTTTTTTAGATGGCAAAGAACCGGATCTTTGCCCAAGGCGCCCGGCCGGGCGGCGCAATTCAAAACGCTAAAGGCCATCTCCCAGACTCCTCACGGTTCGTACTGAGCGCTCGCCGGGGCTAAAACCCCAACTTCGTCTGGGCTTATTGCGGCTCGGTTAAAGCCCTGCCCTTTCAAAACAGTGATAGGAGACAGCTACCTACAGCGCGGGAGTTCCGACCCGCTGACAGCTCCTGTCAACCCGAGTTGAAATATGGGCGAGAAGGTCTGCTTGGCACGCCCTTTTCCCGGAAGCGTGCGGGGTGGCGAGGTCGCGGCGCAGAGAGAAAGTCTGCGGCGAATAGTGCCGGGCCGGGATCGACTTTGCCTCTCCATGCCATGCCCTTGCATGCAGCAATTCGCCATCCAAAGATATTACCTTAGGAAACACCATAGTACCGTGCGGCGATTTACAACTTCCGTTCTGCCGCAGTGGACTTCGGTGCAATGGACCGCAGGCTGGGCGAGGAGAAGAATGAGGATGAATCCAACTTCCCGCTGCGGGAAGGGGGAAAGGAGGCGAAGGGTGGCAGGGAAGAGTCCTTCTCCCTCCGCCGCGGAGCCTGTAAACGGTTCACTTCGCGCCGGGAAGCACACCGTAAACGGTTGTGTACACTAACCGGAATTTGGAGTGTAAACCTCTTGAATCGGTCTGTTTCAGTTTGGCAGGGCAATTGCATCAACGGAACCATCTGCACGGATTCGATACAATCCCGGAGCGCCGGGGGAAAGGAAGCGCATGCACTCCTTCGCATGGTGGCCGACAGCGGTAGTGGTAGCCGTGGCTACGTACACAGATTTGCGCTTCGGACGCATCCCCAATTGGCTGGTGCTTCCTTTTCTAGTCGCGGGGATGGTGGTTTCGGGATGGCTTTTGGGCTGGCCGGGGCTGGGTCGCAGTTGCGAGGGGATGGCCATGGGCGCGGCGATCTACGGTTTTCTGTTCTGGATAGGCGGCATGGGCGCGGGCGACGTGAAGTTGTGCGCGGCCATCGGCGCCTGGATCGGTCCCAGCCAGTTGCTGATCGCGCTGGTGGTTACGGGACTTGCCGGTGGGGTCATGGTGCTGGCTTGGGCGGCTTGGGGAGGGTTCCTGGGCGAGCTGTTTGGCGGTGTTGGGGATCTGCTTTTCGGCTGGAAGAAACGCGGTATGCGCCTGGATCCGGCCCTGCGGCTGGACAATCCGGCGCGGCGCAGAATGCCCTATGCGCCGGCCATCGCGATTGGCACGATTCTCTCTTTTCTTGGTCGATGACTACGGAGCAAGCTCTTTCCTCGATGGATGACAACGGAGTAAGCTAATGACACATGCAATTGGATCGCGTCGCATTTCAACAGGTGGCCATGGATCGACTTATGTGCACGCCGCGTCGCACTCCGCACGGGGTGCCAGATCGATGAACTCATATTCCGCGGAGTATTCCGATCCCGCTTCCGACGTTTCCGCCACCGGTTTCGGCGCCCCGGCGTCGATGGCGGCGGAGGTTCGCCAGCCCTCGGCGCCAGGCGCGGAAGATCTTTGGATCGCGCTGATTGGCCCGGATGAAGAGCGCCGCACCGCGGCCGGTGAAGTCTTCGCCGAGTGCCATGCTGGGGACGTGCGCAAGTTTTCTTCCTATCCGCCCGCCTTCGACGAGATGCCGCGGGTATTGAACCAGCAGTACGATGTCATCGTCATCGATTTGGATAGCGACCCGGAATACGCGCTCAAGCTGGTGGAAGGCATCTGCGCTGCCGGTTCGGCCACGGTGATGGTGTACTCGGCCAGCGCCGATCAGCAGATGCTGATTCGCTGCATGCGGGCTGGGGCGCGCGAATTTCTGCCGGTTCCGTTTGTACGCAGCACCGTAGCCGAGGCGTTGGCGCGGGCTGCGGTGCGCCGTCCGGCCACCCAACTGGCCAAGGAAAGAACCGGCAAGCTGCTGCTGTTCATGGGATCCAAGGGCGGCGCCGGGACCACCACGGTGGCCTGCAACTTTGCCGTCGCGCTGGGCCAGGAGCCGGCGCAGAAGACCCTGCTGATCGATCTCGATCTGCCCCTGGGAGACGCGGCTCTGAATCTGGGCATCTCGGCCAAATACTCGACCATCAACGCCCTGCAATCGGCCAGCCGGCTGGATTCCAGCTTTTTGGCCACCCTGCTGGTGCAGCACAGTTCGGGGTTGTGGGTGCTGGCGGCGCCGGGCAAGTTCTCTCCCTTTCACGCCGAGAGCGAGGCCATCATTCGCCTGCTGGAGGTCGCCCGCCAGGACTTCGATAACGTGGTTGTCGATCTGGGCACCCGCTTCGACATCACCGACGGCGCGCTCTTCGATATGGTCAGCACCTGTTACCTGGTCACCCAGACCGGCATCGCCGAGCTGCGCAACTCGAATCGTGTGATCACGCAGTTTTTCACTACCGAGAAGCGCAAGCTGGAAGTGGTGCTCAACCGCTTCGAGTCCAACTCCATGGGGGTCAGCGAGGAGCACATCGCCAAGGCGCTGAATCGCCCGGTGCAGTGGCGCATCCCCAACGATTACGTCGCGGTGCGCAAGATGCAGATCAACGCCGCCCCGCTGGTGCTGACCGATTCGCTTATCTCCCGGCAGATCCGCCGCATGGCCAAATCGCTGGGCGGCGAAGTGGAAGCGGAGGAGACCAAGAAGCGTTTCCGGCTCTTCGGATGATGCTAAGGTAGAAGTGTTCGAGCATCATTGGAAGGTGACGTTTGGAAGTTCTCAATCTGGAAAGGTACAAGTCGGATATCCACCGCATCCTGATCTCCAAGCTGGATTTGGAGAAGCTTTCACGGGTCAATTCCAGTCAGGCGAGGCAGGCGGTCTCGGGCATTATCAAGGAGATCATCGCCGAACAGCGGGTGCCGCTAAGTTATGACGAGCAGGAGCGGGTGCATGCCGACCTGCTTGACGAAGTCTTTGGACTGGGGCCGCTGGAACCTCTGCTGCGCGATCCCAAGATCAGTGACATCCTGGTCAACAACAAGGACCAGGTCTTCGTGGAAAAGGGCGGCATCCTGCAACGGGTGAACACCAGCTTTCGCGACGATCGCCACTTGATGCAGATCATCGACCGTATTGTTTCGCGGGTGGGCCGGCGCGTGGACGAATCCTCGCCCATGGTCGACGCCCGCCTGCCCGACGGCTCCCGCGTCAACGCCATCATTCCCCCGCTGGCCCTCGACGGGCCTTCGCTTTCTATTCGCCGCTTTGGCACCGGACCGCTGGCGGCCGGGCAGTTGGTGCAGCTCAAGAGCATCTCCCCGGAGATGATGGAAGTGCTGGCGGCGGCGGTCAAAGCGCGCATCAGCATTCTCATCTCGGGCGGCACGGGTTCCGGTAAAACCACCTTTCTCAACATCCTTTCCCAGTACATTCCCAACAACGAGCGTCTGGTGACCATTGAGGACGCGGCTGAGCTGCGCCTGGCGCAGGAGAATATCGTGCGCCTGGAGACGCGGCCTCCCAACATCGAGGGCCAGGGCGCCATCAAGCAGCGGCAACTGCTCATCAACTGCCTGCGTATGCGTCCCGATCGCATCATCATGGGTGAGATCCGCGGCGAGGAAGCCTTCGACATGCTGCAGGCCATGAATACCGGCCATGAAGGCTCGATGACCACCATTCACGCCAACACTCCGCGCGACGCCATCTCCAGGCTGGAGTCGATGGTGGCCATGGGCAACATGAATCTGCCCGAGAAATCGGTTCGCCAGCAGATCTCCTCGGCCATTACCATCGTCGTGCAGGCCGCCCGCATGAGCGACGGATCGAGAAAGGTGACCAGCATCTCCGAGATCACCGGCATGGAAGAGAACATCATCACCATGCAGGAGATCTTCTCTTTCGTCAAAAAAGGCATCGGACCGGAGGGCAAGGTGGTAGGGGCATTTCAACCCAGCCGCATCCGGCCTCGCTTTCTGGATCGGCTACGCGTCTCGGGAATTGTGCTTTCGCCCAGCCTCTTCGAACGGGAGACGCTGGTCAACTGAGAGGGAAGCAGGGAACGATTATGGGACTGATAATTGGATTGGTCTTTCTCGGTGTTTTTGCGGTGGCGGCGCTGGTTCTGCTTGCCATGGGCGGCGGGTCGGCCCAGCAATCCAAGCAGGTGCGGGCTTCGCTGGAATCGGCCCTGGCCTCGGAGAGCCAGGAGACCCGCAAGCAGATCCTGGATCTGCGCAAGATTGAGACCTTCAGCGGCATCCCCTGGCTCAACAAGCGGCTGCTGCAGTTCGAGTTGGCGCCGTATTTGCACAAGCTGCTGCAACAGGCCAACGCCAATTGGACCGCGGGCGGCCTCATGTTGATGTGCGGCGCTGCCTATCTGGCTGGTGCGTACCTTGCCTACTGGCGCACGCATACGCTGCTGATCGCCATGGGATTTGGCCTGGTGCCCGGACTGGCGCCCTGGATGTGGGTGCGCTTTTTGCGCAACAAGCGTTTCGCCAAGTTCGAGCAGGGATTGCCGGAAGCGATCGACCTGATGGTCGGCGGCCTGCGCGCTGGCCACAGCCTAGTGGCGGCCATGGGCCTGGTGGCGCGGGAATGCCCGGACCCCATCGGCATCGAATTCAAGACCTGCTTCGAGGAGCAGAATTATGGCCTGGACATGAAGCTGGCGGTGGACAATCTGATCGAGCGGGTTCCTTTGCAGGATCTGCGGATCGTGGCCACCGCCATCATGATTCAGCGGGAGAGCGGAGGCAATCTGGCCGAGGTGCTGGACAAGACCTCGCACACCATCCGCGAGCGTTTCCGGCTGCGCCGCCAGGTCATGGTGCACAGCGCCCAGGGGCGCTTGACAGGGATGATCCTTACCCTCATGCCGGTGGTCCTGGGGGTGGTTTTTTACTTTATCAATCCCGCCATGATGAGCCTGCTGTGGACCCGTCCCATCGGAATCAAGCTCATTTGGACCGCCGTGGGCATGATTGCCACAGGCGGCCTGATCATTCGCCACATCGTCAATATGGATGTCTGAGGGGGAACGATGGCTGTTGGGATGATTGTCTTTTTCGTCATGTTCCTGATCCTGCTGGCGGGAGGCGGGGTGCTGTTCTATCGCGAGACCATGTCCCGCCGCATCTCCGATGTAATCTCTTCGGCTCCGCGGCAGCGCACCATGCGGGCCACGCTCAAGGAGACCGGCTTTTCCCTGGTCGGCATCGTCAAGCGCTTCGAGAACCTGCTGCCCAAGAGCAAGGCTGAGATATCGGTGACGGTGCAGCGGCTGCGCCGCGCCGGTTTTCGAAGCGATTCGGCGGTGAACGTCTTTTATGGCTCCAAAGTTCTGGTTCCGATCCTGCTGTTGGTCGTGGCCCTGGTCACCGGGCTGGTTGACAAGAGTCCGTTTGTGGCCATTGTGGGCTCGCTGGGGATCGGTTTCCTGATCCCGGATTTCTGGCTGGGCAGGCAGATCACCAGCCGCCAGAGCCGCATTCGGCGCGGTCTCCCAGACATTTTGGATCTGATGGTGATCTGCATCGAAGCGGGGTTGAGCATGGATCAGGCTACGCTGCGCACCGAGGAGGAGATGGTCAAGGCCTACCCGGATCTGTGCGACGAGCTGCACGTCCTGACCCTGGAGCAGCGCGCCGGCCGGGCCCGCGCCGAGGCTTGGAAGAATCTGGCCGACCGCACCGACGTGGACAATTTACGCAATCTTGCGGCGATGATGGTACAGTCGGATCAGTTTGGCACCAGTGTGGCCAAGACCTTGCGGGTGCACGCCGATACGCTGCGTACGCAGCGGGTGCAGGCGATCGAGGAACAGGCCTCCAAAACTTCTGTCAAGCTGGTTTTTCCGCTGGTTTTGTTTATCTTCCCGGCACTTTTTCTGGTTATTATGGGCCCCGCCATCATTCTTATGATGGAGTCATTTAGTACACTCAACCACTGAAGGAAGATTGAGGGAAGGAGGGGTGGAAATGGACAGTTCTTTAATCATCCGGATTGCCGCAGGCGTTCTTTTCGTGATCGTCCTGGTCATTCTGATTCAGCGCCGCCGCACCCGGGTCAAGTAGCTCGATGGGGCGCAAACGCCCGCAGCTCTGCCCTCCTCCCTCCCCAGGAGGGCTGGGAACGGGTCTTGATCGCAGCAGAGAGGCAGCCTCGGCGACGAGGTTATCGCTCTGTTCTTAGTTCCGCGCCGGTCGCGGAGAGATGGCAATTCTTCACCGCAGGGAAAGGTTGAGAACATGGACATGGGTTTGATCATCCGCATCGCCGCTGGGGTTTTATTTATCGTTGTTTTGGGAATTCTGATTCAACGCCGCCGCACCCGCGTCAAGTAATGCAGTCGAGGCGGCGAGAGAGCGCCGCCTCATATCTTTCCGCTAGCCGGGGATACACGCAGGGGGCGCCGCAGGTGCCTGGCGGTTGTCCCCGACGCGGCGCATCGATTGCGTCGGCAGCGCATTCCCCTGGATATGCACTGGGGCGGTGGAGCATTTTGACGAAATATGCCTGACGAACAGGACGGTTGAAGCGACAACCGGGAACGGGTAACAATTCTCGTTTGCCGCAGGGATGCTGCGGGCTGGAGCAAGTATGGAATCACAGAAACATTGTGCATTCAACCAGACGCGAGAGTGTTTCCTGGGTCTGCATGTTACCCTTGGCGATCTCTCCTACGTGCGCCTGCGCGATCTCTTGGGCTCCCTGGCGCTGAAGGCGGACGAGGGGTTGTGGCTTGCGCCCTTTCGGGGAATCCCCTCCGCCGATTTGCGCTTTCCGGTCGATCTGATCTATCTGGATGGCGATGGCCGGGTACTGGATCTAGTCGAGAGCTTCCCACTCAGCACGCTCTCCTCACCGCATCCGCAGGTGGCTAGCCTGCTGGTTTTGCCCGAACAATCGGTTGCTTCTTCGCAGACCCGGACCGGCGATCAGTTGCTCATCTGTCTTGCCGAGGAGATGCAGGGTAGCCTGAACCGGCTCTCCGGCGTGGACAGCGATGAAGCTGCCAGGCAACCATCTCCGTCTGGGGCACGGTGGCAGGTTGGCGAGGCTATCGACGTTCGCCCCGAAGAGAATCGCTCCCCAAAGCCCTCCATTCCCTACGCAGGACGGGAACCGGACTCCGAGGAGGCCGGGAAGAGCACCTACAAGCGGCCCAAGAATTGGCTGGAACGCTGGTTGGCGCCAGACCCACGGCGCGCGGACCGGCGCGCCGCTTCCCACCTTGTTGCCTATTACTGGAATGGCTCCCAGCCCGAGGCGCGCCCCATCCGCGATATCAGCGAGACGGGGCTTTATCTGTTTACCGAAGAGCGCTGGTATCCGGGAACCGTAGTGCTGATGACGCTGCAAAGAACCGACTGCGAGGAAAGCGACCCGGATCGCGCCATCACCGTGCAGACGCAAGCCATGCGCCAGGGCAAGGACGGCGTGGGCATGAAGTTTCTTCTCTCTAACTACAAGGATTCTCGCCAGGGACCGGGTCCGCTCAGCGATGGTGTGAACAAAGAGGAATTGGACCGCTTTCTGCAGGTTCTTTACCGGGAATAATAGGTGAGATCCGGTTTGGAACCATCTGCCGCGTGGTGGCCATCGAGGATGGCCGGCGGCTTCAGGGCAGGCTTTGCGACGCAAACCGGGGCTGTAGCGAAGCAGCCATGCAACGGCAACAGCGGAGACCATGCTTTGCTTCGGGGCCGTGAATCCCTTGCCGTAGAGCCGATTTCGGGCGCGGGCGCGGCATTGGATATGGTAATAATGTGAAGATGTCAAATGGGGCTTTTTGCGGTTAGCAGAAGAGGGAAGTCTCAAGGCTAGATGGAAACACGCTGGGTCATGGGTGAAGATGATTCAGCTAGGCGGAAACGCCGGGGGAATTATATGCGCTATCGTCCTTGCCTGGTCGCACTTTTGTTCATTGGTTCGCTGCTGCCGTTCATGGGTTGCGAGGCTCCTGCTTCCTTATCGTCTATCCAGATCAATCCCTCCACGCAGACCATTGCAGCGGGCGGCACCACCCAGTTCACGGCGATAGGGACTTATACCCACGGCACTCATCCGGCGGAGACCGAAGATATAACCAGTCAGGTGACCTGGGCCTCCAGCACGGCGGGAGTAGCCACCATCGCTTCCTCCGGTCTGGCCACGGGAGTGGGCGCGGGGACCACGAATATTACGGCCTCGGCGGCCGGTTTCACCGGGCAGATCAGCGGCAGCGCCACGTTGACCGTGACCGGACAGACCAAGTCCTCGAGCCAGGATGTGGTCTCCATCGTTGTCACCCCCGCGGCGCCCACGGTCTCTTCGTTGAATGAGACCACGCAATTCATCGCCATCGGCACCACCAACGGCGGCGCCAGCGTCAATCTGACCGCTTCCTCGGCTTGGAGTTCCAGCGATGTGAAGGTGGCGACGGTATCCACCTCCGGTCTGGCTACCGGGCTGAGCAGCGGCACCAGCACCATTACCGCCATCTTCACCAACCCCGACGGCTCTGTAGCCAACGGCTCGGCCACCTTCAAGGTAGCCCCGGCCGCCGTGCAAGAGCCTCTCATTTCGCTGACTATTGTTCCCGCAGCGCAGACCGCGCTGGCGGTGAACCAGACGGCCCAGTTCATTGCCATCGGCACCACCAGTTCCGGCACTTCGGTGAATTTGACCGCGGCGGCGGTGTGGAGTTCGAGCAATTCCGCCGTCGCCACGATCGCCGCCGGCGGCCTGGCGACGGCCCACTCCTCCGGCACGGCGGCCATCACCGCCATCGCCAGCAACCCCGACGGCACCGTGGTGAGCGGCAGCGCGGCTCTGACCGTCAACATCCCCGCCAACAGCGAGCCCCTCGTCTCGCTGTCGATCATGCCCGCGGCACAAACGGCACAGTCGGTGAATGAGACCATCCAGTACATCGCCATCGGCACCACGGGAACGGGTGCCACGGTCAACCTTACAGGTTCGGCTACCTGGGGTTCCAGTGACGCCAAGGTGGCCACCATCGGCGCCGCCACCGGCCTAGCCACGGCGCTGGCCTCCGGCACCACGGCCATAACCGCCATCGCCTCCAATCCCGACGGCACCGTAGTGAGCGGCACGGCATCGCTCACTGTCAACATCGCCGCCACCAAGGAGCCGCTGGTCTCGCTCTCCGTGGTTCCGGCGGCGCAAACCATTCTGGCGGCCAACCAGACCGCGCAGTTTATCGCCATCGGCACCACCAGTGCGGGTACCACCGTCAATCTGACCACGCAGTCAACCTGGACTTCGAGCAGCCCGGCGGTGGCCTCGGTCAATGCCGCGACCGGCGTGGCCAAGGCGCTGACCTCGGGCACCACCGCCATCACCGCCATCGCCACCAATCCCGATGGCAGCGTGGTGAGCGGCAGCGCGGCGCTTACGGTCAACATTCCCGCCAACACCGAGCCCTACGTTTCGTTGTCCATCATCCCCGCGGCGCAAGCGGTTCTGGCGGCCAACCAGTCCGCCCAGTTCCTCGCCCTTGCCACCACCGGGACGGGAGCCACGGTCAACGTCACGAATCAGGCCAGCTGGTATTCCAGCGTGCCGGCGGTGGCCACAGTCAACCCGGCAACCGGCGTGACCCTGGCGCTGACCTCGGGCTCGGCGGCCATTACCGCCGTCTTGACCAACCCCGACGGCACGGCGGTGAGCGGCAGCGCGGCGCTGACCGTCACTATCCCCACTACTCCGGAACCGCTGGTCTCGATGACCGTGCTGCCGGTTACGCAGACCGCGCAGTCGGTGGGCGAGACGGTGCAGTACATCGCCATCGGCACCACCGGAACAGGCGCGACGGTGAACCTGACCAGCAAGGCCACCTGGAGTTCCAGCGATGGGACGGTGGCTTCGATCGGCTCGGCAACCGGCCTGGCCAAGGCGCTGGCCTCCGGCACCACCGCCATTTCTGCCATTGCCACCAATCCCGACGGCACGGTGGTGACCGGCAACGCCGTGCTCACGGTCAATATATCCGCGATCGCGGAGCCGCTGGTCTCGGTTTCGATTGTGCCGGCAGCGGAGACGCTGGTAAGCGGCCAAACGGCTCAGTTCATCGCCATCGGCACCACCTCGAGCGGCGCCTCGGTCAACCTGACCAATCCGACCACGCTTTCCGGCAAGAGCTTTACCCCAGTCTGGGGTTCCAGCAACGTAGCCGTGGCGACGATGAGCGCCACGACTCCCGGACTGGCGACGGCAATTGGCGCCGGCGCCACGGCCATTACCGTGGTGGTAACCAATCCCGACGGCACGGCTGTGAGCGGCAGCGCGGCGCTGACCGTGACGGCAGCCAGCGAGCCGCTGGTTTCGCTGGCGATTCTGCCCACAGCGCAGACCGTGACCGCCCTGACGCAGACGGTGAGCTATGTTGCCATCGGCACCACGGCCTCGGGTGCGACGGTGGATCTGACCAATCAGACCGCGACTCTCAACGGCGTGGCCTACTCCGCGGCGTTGTGGAGTTCGAGCGTCCCCACCGTAGCGGCCATCGATCCCAACACCGGCAAGGCTTCGCCGCTGGCCAACGGGAGCACGGCGATCGTGGCTCGCGTGACCAACAAGAGCGACGGCACGGTGGTGACCGCCTCGGTTGCACTGACCGTCAATCTGTCGGCGATACAGGAGCCGCTGCTCTCCATGGCCATCGTTCCCGGTTCGCAATCGGTAGCGGCGGTGGGCCAGACCAGCCAGTTCCTGGCCATCGGCGACTTTTCCTCGACTTCGTCCACGCCGGGCTATCAGAATATGGCGGGCGTAACCACCTACAAGGTTGCCTGGAGTTCCAGCAACCCCAACATCGCCACCATCGACGCCACGGGCAAGGTTACGGCGGTGGGGGTGGGCAGCATAGCGATCACCGCCTTGGCCACCAACACCACGGACAACAGCGGGGTGGTGGCTACAGCGGCCTTCTCGGTGCTGGGACCGGCGCCGGAGCCGATCTCTACCATGTCGATCTTCCCCGCAACCCAGGCGGTTACGTTGCCGCCGGCCAACGGAGCTCCACAAACTGCGCAGTTCATTGCCATCGGCACGAATGGCAGCACGGGGCTGCAGACGGATGTCTCCAGCCAGGTGGCGTGGACCTCGACCAACCCGCTGGTGGCCACGGTGAGCGCCACTGGCTTGGCCACGGCGCTGAGCCAGGGCACGACCATCATTAACGCCGTCGCCCACAACGCGGACAAGAGCGTGGTGACGGCCACGGCGACGCTGACCGTGAACCCGGCGGCGGCCGAGCCGCTGCTCTCCATCGCCATCCTCCCCGGCGCGCAGACGCTGGAGGCCAAACAGAGTTCCAGTCTGATCGCCATTGGCTCCTACTCGACCAGTCCCGCCACGCAGGTCATTACCGGCTCGGTTACCTGGGCTTCGAGCAATGTCGCGGTGGCCAGCATTACCAGCGGCGGCGTGGTGAAGGGGGTCGCGCCGGGAACCGCCGTGATTACCGCCATCGGCTTGAATCCGGATGGTTCCCAGGTGGCCGGCACGGCGACCGTTACGGTAACGGCCGCCAGCGAGCCGCTGCTCTCGATGAGCATCCAGCCGGGAACGGACTCGGTAGCGGCGGTGGGCCAGACCAGTCAGTTGCTAGCCATCGGCGACTTCTCCTCGACTGCCTCCGCGCCGGGCTTCCAGAACATGGCTACTGTGAGCGGCTACACCCTCGTCTGGTACTCCAGCAATACCCAGGTGGCGACGGTTGACGCCAACGGCAAAGTGACGGCCGTGGGGATCGGCAGCGCGGCGATCACCGCTACCGCGACCAGCGCGGCGGACAACAGCGGCGCCACGGCCTCGGCAACCTTCACCGTCAACGGACCGCCGGCCGAGCAGATTTCCACCCTGTCCATCTTCCCCGGCAGCCAGACGGTATCGTTGGCGCAGCCCGGCGCAACGTTGAACACCATCGGCTATATCGCCTTGGGGACGAACGGCACTACCGGCCTGGTAAGCAATGTCTCCGGGCTGGTCAGTTGGTCTTCCACCAACCCGCTGGTAGCGACCATCACCAGCGGCGGCGTGGCGACCTTGCTGACAGCGGGAACCACGACCATCACGGCGACGGTTACCAATACCAAGGACGGGAGCGTGGTGACGGCTACGGCGACGCTGACGGTCACCGCTTCGGTCGAGCCGCTGCTCTCGCTGGCCATTATCCCGGCCAACCAGAGCATCGGAACGCCGGGTGTAACGGCGCAATACTATGCCATCGGCACCACCAGCAGCGGCGCCACCGTGGATCTGACCACCAAGAGCGCGGTGATCAACGGGGTAACCTACTCGGCGGCGTTGTGGAGCTCGAGCATCCCAGGGGTGGGCACCATCGGGGCAGCGACAGGTACAGCCACGCCGGTGGGCATCGGCACCACGGCCATCGTGGCGCGCGTGACCAATGCTTCCGACGGCTCGACGGTTGCGGCGGCAGCCACCTTCACCTCGAATATTCCCCTGGAGCCGATTGTCTCGGTGGCTGTGGTTCCCGGAACACAGACCGTCGGGACGCTCAATCAGACGATCGTCTACCGCGCCATCGGCACTACCGCCGCGGGCACTACGGTGGATCTGACCAACTTGGGATTCAGTACTACCTCCGGTTTGGTTTCGGCGGCGGCGTGGACATCCAGCGTGTCGGCGGTTGCCTCCATGAATCAGGACCCGGTGAGCAAGAAACCCACCAATGTAGCCACAGCCCTGGCCAACGGCGTAACGGCGATTGTGGCCACGGTGACCAATCCGGACGGATCGACGGTGACGGGTTCGTCGCTGCTGACCGTTGCCGCCTCGCCCACGCCGGAGCCGCTGACATCGATCGCCATCGTGCCGGCGACGGAGACGGCGCAAGCGGGTCAGACGGCGCAATTCATCGCCGTCGGCACTACCTCGACCGGCGCCACGGTGAACCTGACCAATTCCACCACGATATCCGGGAACAAATACACGCCTGTCTGGGCTTCGAGCAACATATCGGTGGCGACGATGAGCGCGGCAACCTCCGGCCTGGCGAATGCCGTTGGTCCGGGCGTCACGGCGATCACGGTTGGTGTTACCAACCCCGATGGCACCTCGGTGACCGGCAGCGCGGTGCTGACGGTGACCTCGACCAGCGAACCGCTGGTCTCGCTGGCGGTCTTTCCTGCCGCGCAGACGGCTTCCAGTCTCAACCAACAGGTGCAGTTCATCGCTATCGGCACCACGGCGACGGGCACCACGGTGAACCTGACCAATCAGACGGCGACGCTCAACGGGAACAAGATCGCGGCGGCGCAGTGGAGTTCCAGCACCGCGGCGGTAGCTTCCATCGACCCGGCTCTGGGCGCCGCTGTGGCGCTCACCAACGGTGTCACCGTGATCACGGCGATCGCCGCCAATCCCGACGGCACGGTGGTGACCGGTAGTACCACACTGACCGTGGCCATCCCCGCCAACAAGGAACCCCTGGTTTCAATCGCGGTGGTTCCGGCGGCGCAGACGCTGTTGTCGGTCAATCAGCAGGCGCAGTTCGTCGCCATCGGCACCACCGCGTCGGGAGCCACGGTAAATCTGACCGGCAAGAGCTATACGCCGCCGGGAAGTTCGACCCCGATTCTAGCCGCGCAGTGGACCTCGAGCAGCAGTTCGGTGGCCAGCATCGACCCCAATACGGGCATCGCCAAGGCGGTTGCCAACGGCGCCGCAGCCATCACGGCGGTGGCGTACAACCCCGACGGCACGGCGGTCAGCGGCAGCGCGGTGTTGACGGTTACGGCGTCCACGGCCGAGCCGCTGGTTTCGCTGACGGTGTCGCCCACCAGCCAGACGGCTACCAGTATCAACCAGCCGATAGCCTTCATCGCCATCGGCACCACGGCCTCCGGCGCCACGGTCAATCTGACCAACCAGAGCTACACCCCGAGCGGCTCCAGTACCGCAATTGCTGCCGCGCAGTGGAACTCCAGCGGGACCACGGTAGCCAACTTCCTCACTCCCGCCAGCCCCAACGTGGTCACGGCGCTCGGCAACGGCGCTACCGCCATCACCGCCATCGTCACCAACCCCGATGGCACGGTGGTTACGGGATCGACCGCGTTGACCGTGGCCATCTCCGCTACCCCCGAGCCGCTGATCTCGCTGGCCATTGTTCCCGGTACGCAGTCGGTAGCGGGGGCGGGTCAAACAGCTCAGTTCCTGGCCATCGGCGACTTCACCGCGACGTCCACCACCCCCGGCTTTCAAAACATGGCCAATGCCAGTGTTGCCGCGAACTACACGGTGACGTGGAACTCCAGCAATCCCAACGTCGCCACCATCGACCAAACCGGGCTGGTTACGGCAAAGGGCGTCGGCACCACTGCCATTACGGCGCTCTCCACCTTTACAGGCGGGGACAAGAGCGGCGTACTGGCCACGGCAGCCTTCTCGGTGACGGGTCCGGCTGCCAACCAGATCTCTTCGCTGTCGATCTTCCCCGGCAGTCAGTCGTTGACGCTTCCCCCGGTGGGATCGGCGTCCCCCACGGCCAGCTTTGTGGTCATCGGAACGAACGTTTCCTCTGGCCTGCAGACCAATGTGACCGGTTCGGTCACATGGACTTCTTCCAATCCCCAGGTTTCGCTCGTACCCGACGGGACGGGGAGTGTTACCGCCCTGGGCGCGGGTACAACCACGCTCACCGCGAGCTACCTCAACCCGGCGAACGGCGGAGTTGCCGCCAATGTGGTCACGGCCACGGCAACCCTAACCGTGACAGGGCCGGCCTCCGAGCAACTGCTCTCCGTTGCCATTCTCCCCGGCAACCAGACCCTGGAGGCCAAACAGAGTTCCAGCCTGATCGCCATCGGCTCCTATTCGACCGGTTTGGCGTCGCGGGTCATTACCGGCTCAGTGACGTGGGCTACGAGCAATACCTCTGTGGCTAGCATTACCGCCGGCGGCGTGGTTTTGGGCGTGGCGCCGGGAACCGCCGTGGTCACCGCCATCGGCAAGAATCCGGATGGTTCCGTCGTGACCGGCACGGCTACCGTTACCGTCGTCGCCGCGAGCGAGCCGCTGCTCTCCCTGACCATTGCGCCAGGATCGCAATCGGTGGCGGCGGTGGGCGAAACCGCCGACTTCCTGGCCATCGGCGACTTCACGCCTGTCTCCGGATCGACGTTGAGCGGCTTCCAGAACATGGCGAATGTTTCCACCTACACCACGGTCTGGTATTCCAGCAATGCGTCGGTCGCTACCATCGACCAGACCGGAACAGTGACGGCTACGGGCCAGGGCACCACCGCCATCTCCGCCATCTCCACCAGCAAGGCCGACGGTAGCGCCTCGACGGCCGCAGCTACCTTTACCGTAGTGGGACCGAACACGGCGGAGATTACCACCCTGGCGATCCTTCCCGGCGCGCAGACGGTTACCTTGCCGACCGTGGGCTCGGCGGTTACCGCCAACTTTGTGGCCATCGGTTCCAACTCCGTCACGGGGTTGAGCCAGGACCTGACCAACGCAGTTACATGGAGTTCCAGCGTTCCCTCGGTGGCTACCATCAGCACCTCCGGCGCCACTGCCGGTCAGGTTACGGCGGTCGGCGCGGGCACGACAACCATTACGGCGGAATACACTAACCCCGCCGTCGGTTCCACTCCCGCCAACGTGGTCACGGCCACGGCAACTTTCACGGTGAACGGCGCTGCCTCTGAACCGCTGCTGTCCCTGGCTATCCTGCCGGGCTCCCAAACTGTTTCCTATCCCTCGCAATCGGCAGTCTTCACGGCGATTGGGACGTTCTCCTCGGCTCCCTTTACCCAGAACCTGACCAATGGAACTACCGCCAATTCAATCCAGTGGATCTCCAGCGATCCCTCGGTGGCCACGGTGGGCAGTCCCGAAAAAGTTGGCACCACTCCCGGATTGGTCACGGCTGTGGGCCAGGGAACCACTGCCATCACCGCTATCGCCAAAAACACCGATGGCACGCTGGTGACCGGCGCAGCCTCCTTCACCGTGCAAAACGGCACGGCAGAGCCGATTACCGCGCTGAGTATCGTTCCGGGAGGGCTGTCGCTGTCGGCCACGGGTCAGCAAGGCCAGTACCTTGCACTGGGCACATCCGGACTCACTGGCCTGGTGGAGGATGTGACCAACTCGCCGCAACTGAAGTGGAGTTCGAGCAT
>Ga0326728_10013671_pt1 | contig 17543 bp, 15 predicted proteins | sample MB3enrmetagenome_FD_207602 | JGI IMG/M metagenome (GOLD analysis project Ga0326728, IMG submission 207602) | Lab enriched peat soil microbial communities from McLean, Ithaca, NY, United States - MB31MN | ecosystem: Environmental > Terrestrial > Soil > Wetlands > Peat | place: USA: New York... | reverse complement strand
CTGCCGGTACCCAGGGGGATCACTTCGGATTGCCGGTAGAGGACGGTAACTGGCGGGCCGTGGATCTGGCCGCGAGCTTAAACTGGCGTCTCGTACCAGGCACCTATGACGCCATCACCCAACCTTTGGGGAATGCTGCGCCCCTGCACATGCGAATCCGCTATCGCCCCATAGCAGCCTTTCAGGAAAACGAACCCAGTTGGCCGGAGGAAGAAACCGCCATGCCCGTCGGCCAGCTCGAGCTGCAAGCCGATGACTGCACGATTGTGGGGCCCGGGGAGACTTGGTATGTCGGCCCTCTGACGGATTGCGTGGGCATCGCGGCCATCAAACCGGCAGGTTCATTGAACACGCCGGGGATTAATAAGCAAATATTTCTGTATCACGTGAATGGTGGGTGGGTCGGCGAAGGAACGGCTGCCCATGCACAACTAGTAGCGTTTCTTTGGGCGGGGGGGAACCGCGGCGACGCCGATTGGGTTTTTGTTCACGGCGCCTCGTCCAAAACGGACATCTCAATCACGAGTTTCTATCGTCAGCCTTTTTACGCAAACCTCGTCGAAGCCAAGAATACGATCGACAGGCCTCATATCGTCAGGAACTATTCCGGTGACAGCCTTCAGATGAATAGTCAGGGTGATATTGTAAACCGGCGACGGCTGATTGAACTTCCCAGTCACATCTGAGCAGGCGACCGAACGGCAGCAGCGTGGTGCGCCCCGAAAGGCTCGCCGGGGGTGGGGTAGTGTCTCACTGCCGGTGGCAAATTCCCGTGCTGCTGTTCAGGTCATCCTGCACCGGTCGTCAGCATCCTTCTGGAAGCTCTTTACTTCCGTCTCGCCTGCTCCCAGGGTGCGGCGGAGAAAGGCGTGTTCATCCAGGGTGTAAGGGTAGATGGAACTCCCCACCCAGGGGCTGGCGCCGGGGCCGCCGTGGTCCGCCAGCATGCGTTCGATGCGGAGCCGCTTGTAGAGGGCCTCATCCATCAGTCCTTTCTCCCTTAAAACCTCTTTCAGCACCACGATATCGTGCACGGCGCTATTCAGTGTGTGATGCAGATCCTCGATCCGCTGGTTCAATTCCTCAATGGACTTGGATGGCAGAATCATCCGGAACAACCTTTCATTAATCCAGCTCACGTTGCCCTCCTGCCGGTCGGAGAATGGATGGTACGCCCTCTGCCCATAGTGTATCGCGATCGGCGGCTGAAAACATTCGGCATTGATGGGCAGGCGGAGGCGCCCTGCACGTTTTTGTTACCGGGGCGATGTTACCCAGGGAGCGCTTAGCGGAATGCCAGCGGAGTGCGGGAGTTCTCAGGGAAAGAGCGATGCGCTTCCCGGGGAGAAGCGGGTTGCTTCGGTTCGATTTTGACCAACCGGTTACGATAGTCAATCGTGATAATAAACGGGCGCAAGGCAGGAAAACCAAGAACTCCGACTACCTCCAAGCCATAGTGACGGCTCAAGTTGGAGAGATCCAAGGCCACAACCTCATCAGGTATGACGTCCTGGTCTGCAATCGCGAAATGTACAGTGGATGAGACGCGCTGGCCGGTTGCCGCGCCCGTCCCTGCTGAAAGGCGCACCTCCGGCATCATCGGGAAGCCCCGCAAAGTGCGTGCGGCCTCGCGTGAGATGGCGCTGCAAAAAGCTCCGGTATCTACCACTACATACCCGTTTTGCTTACCGTTCAACACCGTGGCGAGCAGCAGCAGATCGTGTTGTGCGACGTCGCGGGTGGGCGGGGGCGCATCGTCTTCTTCACGCGGATAAGGAATCAGTCCCAGCGTCTTATCAGGCAGATCCAGGCGTAATCGGAAGGCGGAGAATAAGCTCAAGGGAATCACTCCGTCAGCTCCTTCAATTACTTTGCCCTTCACAAAAGCCACCCGGCAGTTGCGGAAGGAGAGCGGACCGATCTCCACGGCCTCCGCCCGCCCCACCCTGGCGGCCCTGTTTTCCAAACCTACCAAATCCATTTCTGGTCCTGGGGTAAGTCCCACGGAGCGGGCATCTTTTGCCCCAATCACCATGAATTCGGCCCCACTGTCGAGAACCAAGCGTAGCGGCCGACCCCCATTGATGCGCACGTGCAGAAGGACGCCGACCGGGCAGCGCGGCGCCGGAGAAAAGGCGGCAAGTTTTAAGTCATACTGCTGATAGGGGCTTACAAGCTCAGGAGGCGCACCCAGAGCCGGGGTCGAGCTATCCTCACCTGCTCGAACGCCGCCCAGAACCAATCCGCTTAGTAGAATTGCCGATGCCGCACTGCGCCACATCCCTTAAACTCCAGGTTACGGCACTATTACAGAAATATTACGGCAAGGTTACAACAGGAAGGGACACCTGGCAACCATAAAACGCAAGCTCTTCACCCCCCTTTCAAAACATCGGCTGATTCCTGCTTTCACATGAGGTTGGCTGAACCCATCAAGCGGAACTCTGATGCTCCGTCTGCTGATTTGGGCAGAAAATGCTTCCCACACTTCACGCTACCTTCATTGATGCTTCATGCCTGCTTCATCCAAAGGCGAGATGCTTGCGTTGGTGTTCCACAAGTTCCATCGCGATGATGGCTCACCCCTAGCTCGCAAAAAAACTTGCTCGAATGCTGGATTTCATGCGTCGGGAATCTGGTCATATTAGGAGGAATCATTCATGAGTTTCAGATGTCGCTACATATCGATCCTGCTTTTGGCAAGTTTCGGATTCGCCGTGCCCGGGGCACTGGCCCAAATCGACCGGGCCAATCTTAATGGAACCGTCACCGACCCGAGTGGGGCTAGTGTTCCTAACTCGCAAGTTGAGATCGTTGCGCCCGACACGGGCTACAAAAGGCAGACGACCACCGGGAGTAGTGGGGTTTACAGCATCAGCAGCCTGCCCACGGGAAGGTACGATCTTACGATCTCCAGGGAAGGATTTAAGACCTTCGCGATGGAGGGGATCCAGCTTTCCGTTGGCCAGACCCGCACCGTCAACGTGTCGCTCGTGGTGGGCGCATCAAACACGACGGTCGAGGTGCGGGCTTCCGCTCAGGCGCTCGATTCGAACGACGCCGAGATCTCAACCGTTATCCGAACCGGACAAGTGGAGGACATCCCCCTGAACGGGCGCGATTGGGCCACCCTGATGACGCTCGCCCCGGGCGCGGTCAACCTTGGCGCCGGTGGCCAGCGGGATCTGCGATTCGTCGGGCGGGGCATCGATGACAGCAACTACACGTATGATGGAGTCGATGCCACGGGCGTCCAGGAACAGAGTCAGAAGGCGGGCGTGCGCCTGGGCATTTCGCTGGAATCGATCGCGGAGTTCCGCGTCAGTTCCTCGGTCTATACTGCGGATCAAGGCGGATCAGCCGGGGCCATCGTCAGCATCGTATCGAGGGCGGGCACGAACGCGTTTCACGGTTCGGCTTTCGATTTTCTGCGCAACAACGTCTTCGACGCGCGCTCGCCCTTCGATGTGAACATCCCGCCCTTCCGCTTGAACCAGTTCGGCGCCAGCTTTGGCGGGCCCATCAAGAAGGACCGCACTTTCTTCTACATGGATTACGAAGCGATCCGGCAGCGCCTGGACACAACGGTGATCGGGTTTGTACCGAACGCTACGTTTCGGGAAAGCGTGACCAATCCCGCTCTTACCCCCTTCCTCGTCCAGTGGCCGTCCACGGGACTGCTGATCCCCGTCGGTGACGGCATGACCAACGAATGGGTTCAACCACAAAGTAACAACATCCGCGAAGACAGCGGGATGTTCCGGTTGGATCACACCTTCACCGATCGAACCTCCATCTTCGCCCGGCTGAACATCGATGACGCCACCTCCACCGCACCGCTCGACACCCTGGGCGGCCTCGATAACCCTCTCATCCGCCCCTCCAATTATGTTGTCCAGTTAACGCACACTTTCTCGCCGACCATCATTAACGAGCTCCGCGGGGGAATCAACCGCTCCGCCTTGCACCACTACCAGAATGGAACGTGTCCCCTCTCGGCCGCCGGCAACGGTCTGCCGGGCACCATCTGCGCGGACGTGAGCGGCCCCTTCGATACTCCCAGCGATAGTCAACTCGACACGGAAGTCGGCACAACGATTGATGGCTACGACGACCTGAGCATTGTTCGGGGACGGCACACCATTAAGATGGGAATCGGCGTGGAGCGCCACCGGCTGAACAATTCGGACGAAAGTATCGCCAACGGGGACCTCTCCTACGACAGTACGGACGATTTCCTGAACAACGTTGTGGACGAATATTCCTACGTCGGGCCGTTAACGCTCGGCGGCGAACGGCGCACTTACATCATGCCCTACGTGCAGGATACGTTTAAGGTGCGGTCCAATCTCACCCTCAATTACGGATTGCGCTACGAGCATTACTCGGTGTTGAAGGAGGCGTTTGGCCGCCAGGCCGTGGTGAAGGTTTCGTGCGGTGGTTTTTGCCCCAAGGGCACGCCGCTGTACTCACCGTACTACAAGGACTTCGGGCCACGGGTCGGTTTGGCATGGGCTCCCGGGGGAAATGCAGGAAAAACGGTTATCCGCGCAGGGTTCGGGATGTATTTCTCACCGAACCAGATGGACGACTTTACCGACGGGCACGAGAGTACGGACGTACGGTTTGATGTTTCGACAGCGGATGTGCCCAATCTCGCCTGGCCAATTCTTCCCTCCCTGCTTCCTGCCCCGTTATACTCGCCCAAAGCATGGGATCCGAATCGCCGGGACGGATACTTCGAGAACTGGGATTTCACCGTCGAGCGGGTGCTCCCGGGTAATTTTATCGGCCAGATTGCTTACGACGGCAGCGAGGGGCATCGGCTGTTCGGCAAATTGCAGGCCAATGTCATCGATCCACTGACGGGTGAGCGCCCCATACCCACATTTGGCCAGTACGGCTACAAGAATAACCTCGGCAACAGCAACTTCCACGCTCTTCAGGTATCCTTGCAGCGCCATCTCACCAGTGGATGGCTGTGGGGGACGCAGTACATGTGGTCGCATGGTTTGGCGGACGAAGGGTTCGGAGCGGGCGACACCACGAACATTCAAAACGTGTCGTGTATCCGATGTGACTATAGCAGTTCGGACATTGACATTCGCCAGTCCCTCTCCGTCAACTCCGTCTATGAGCTGCCGTTTGGACGCGGCAAGCATTTCTTAAGCAGCGGCGGCGCCGCCGGAAAGATCCTGGGCGGCTGGCAACTGAGTGGGATTGCGTCGGCAATGAGCGGCCGCCCGATTGACATCGAGATAGACCGAAGCGCGAAAGATTTGCTCGACGGCAACAAGAAATCTCAACGGCCCGACTTCGTACCCGGCCAGTCCCTTTACTCGGCGCCGCGAACGATCAACAACTGGTTCAATCCACTAGCCTTCGCGACACCGGCCGTTGACACGTGGGGGAACCTGGGACGCAACGTTGCCCGCGGCCCCGGGTACTACGAAATCGACACCGCGCTCCAAAGGGACGTGCCCCTCACCGAACGGCTGAAATTGGAGTTCCGCGCCGAGGCGTTTAATCTGTTCAACCATCCGATCTACGGCGATCCGGATTCCGATGTCTCGGATGGGGCCGGCGAGTTCGGGGTCATCACCAGCGAGCTAAACACCGGCGCCACCGGGATCGGCTCGTCGCGACGCCTTCAGTTCATGCTGCGCCTGGAGTTCTGATACGTTCGGAGTTTTTCCCATCGTGCGGCAGTCTAATGGGGCGCTCGTTTCCCGGGCGCCCCAGGCGAATAGCCCCGTATTACCAGGATCGACTCCATGGGGGTTCTCCGCCCCGCAGGCTCTGCCTGGCGACTTGGTTCTGCCAGCGGATTATTTCGGCACTCGGCCGCCCCTCATTGTCCGAAAACGCCAACTGCCTCTCGTCCAAGGGCAGCCCGGCAGTCTATGATATTTGCCACGACATACGATCATAAATGGCGGATTTCCATCCGCTGACGTTTTGGAGGACCGGGTATGGGTCGATCTCGCCATTTTCTGCTTTTGATTTTCATGGTTGGCGCCAGCCTCTTGGTGGGCATTGGATTTGAACCATGCATTACCACGCTTGCGGCTCCGCCAGCAGGCGCGGACTTCCGCATCAGCGAGAGTGACCTCTCCCACCCCCTGCGGATCATCGCTTACGGCGACATGCGCTTTACGGATCCCCTCGAGGTCAAGGCAACCAATCCCAAGGTGCGGCGGTGGTTGGTGAATCAAATTGCGTTGGAAAAGCCGGATGCCGTGCTGCTGAGCGGTGATGTTCCCTGGCATGGCAACCAGGTGGCCGATTACGATGAGTTTCGCCGCGAGACGCAGAGCTGGCGAGATGCCCACCTGCGCATATATCCTGCCCTCGGTAATCATGAACTCTCGGGCCACGCGACGGAACAGGAATGTCTTGAGAACTGGTGGAATGCTTTCCCCGAGTTGCGTGGACGGCGATGGTATTCCGTACAGATGGGAAGTTTCGTTTATGTTCTCAACCTTGACAGCAATTCATCCTTAATGGCAGGCAGTGAGCAGATGGGCTGGATACAAGCTCAGCTCGCCAGCCTTCCCGCAACGGTGCGTTTCGTCTTCTTCAACCTCCATCATCCGCCCGTTGTGGATGTGCAGGTGAATGGGGATGCCAGCCACAACGGCCGCCCCAACGAGCATGCGCTGGCCGAATTCCTGGCCAAGGCGCCCGAAAAGTCGCGCGTACGTTTCATCGTGACCGCGGGACACATCCACAACTACGAGCGGTTCTTGCGGGATGACATTGTTTATTTGGTTGCAGGCGGCGGAGGCGCTGGTCCGCGTCCTATCGTGCGCCTCCCGGCGGATCTATACCAGGACTCCGCATTCCCGAACTACCAATACGTGCGTTTTGTCCTCGATGGAGAAAACTTGACCGGCACCATGGTTCGGGTTGCCGACCCTGACGCCGCCACTCCCGTTTGGCAGGAGAAAGACCACTTCGAGATCCGGGCGGCGGGCGGCGCTGGGCTGCCGGGGAAATAAACCTGGAATCTGGTTGATGTCCTTGTCAACCCTTTGTGGGGAGGATTTCACATGAAACTGTTATGGCGTCTCAGCCGCCTCGGATGCGGCGCGTCTGTCGTCTTGGCATATGCTTTTACTCTGGCGACTGCGGCTACTGCGGGTTATCACCTGCTCACTAAATATTCTTTCGGGGCGGCCGAGGGCAGCACCCGGGAATATTTCGACTATATTACGGTGGATTCGGCGGCGCGCCGCGTCTACCTGTCGCATGGCACGGAGATTAAAGTCATCGACGCCGATACCGGCCGACTGATCGGCAACATCACCGGATTGAAACAGGCCCACGGAGTTGCCATCGCCAGCGAGTTCGGCCGGGGATTCATCACCGACGGAGCACAGGGAAAAGTCATCATCTTTGACTTGAATACCCTCAAGGTGACGGGGGAGGCGAGGGCCGATGACGACGCCGACTCCATTGCTTACGATCCGGCCTCCAAGCGGGTCTTTGCCATGAATGGAGGACCCAACAGCTCCACTGTGATTGATGCCAGGAGCGGCGCCGTGTTGGGGACTATCAAGCTGGGTGGACAACCTGAATTCGCCGTCGCTGACGGGAAGGGGACGGTTTTCGTCAATCTGGAAGACAAAAGCGAGATCGTCGCCATCGATTCCCAGGCGCTCACCCTCAAGTCACGCTGGCCGGTTGCCCCGGCGGGAAAGCCCACCGCCCTTGCCATGGACTTCCAGCACCGGCGGTTGTTCAGCGCCGGCCGCAGTCCGCAGATGCTCGTGGTGATGGACGCTGACAGTGGGAAGGTCATCCAGTCGTTCCCGATCTCGGCAGGAGTGGATGCCGCCGCTTATGAACCCGAAACCGGCATGATCTTTGCCTCCACCCGCGAGGGGATGGTCCATATCTTCCATGAAGACTCCCCTGACAAGTTCAGCGAGGTTGAGACCGTGAAGACCGAGTTCGGCGCCAAGACCATGGGGCTCGATACCAAAACCCACAACTTGTTTCTGGACACGGCGGATTTTGGTGCGCCATCAACCCCTGGAGGGCGGCCCGGAGCGGCCGTTCCGGGGACGTTCCGCGTTTTGGTTTATGGGCGATAGGGGGATAGCGCAAGGAGGACCGAATGTTGGGATTGAATCGTAAAATCGTGTTGAAACGCCTCCCCTCGGTGCTTTTGATCGGGGTGGCGTTGGCAGTGGGCGCCGGGATGATGCCCGCCGCCGCGCCGCCGCAGTTGCGTTATGTGGTCATCATCACCCGCCACGGAGTGCGCTCGCCCACTTGGACTTCCGACCGCCTCAACCAGTACTCCTCTGAGCCCTGGCCGGACTGGGGAGTTCCTCCCGGCTACCTTACCCCCCATGGCCGCGATCTTATGCAGCTTATGGGGGCCTACTACCGCGAGTGGCTCACGAGTCAGCATCTGCTGAGCCCGCAGGGATGCGGGGATGCGGGGCGGATCTACATTTATGCGGATACGGACCAGCGAACGCTGGAGACCGGCCGCGCGCTGGCGGAGACTTTGCTCCCCGGTTGCACCATCACCGTCCACTCCGCTCCGGAGGGCAGCCATGCCCCGCTTTTCGGCGGCGCCGGCAAACCCGATGTGGACCTGGCCGCTCAGGCTGTGCAGGAACGCCTGGGAGCCAATTCGAAGGACGTACATCGAGCTGCGTTTATGGCGCTTCAGGAAGTGCTGGCGGGGGGAACTACGCCCCAGAAAGTGCTCGAAATTCCGGAAGAGATCACCGTTTCCGCTTCGGGAAAATCCGTTCAACTCAATGAGTCGTTGAGCGTGGCATCGACCCTCGGTGAGGACCTCTTGCTCGAATACACGGACGGAATGCAGGGCAAGGACCTGGGTTGGGGCCGCCTCGATGCGGATAAACTGCTGCGCATTCTCGAACTCCACGCGCTCGCTTCGGATCTGACCCGCCGCACCCCCTATCTCGCCCGCGCCAGGGGCTCCAACCTTCTGGAGCATGTTCTGTTGTCGATGCAGCAAGCGGAAACCGGGAAGGCGGCGCCGGGCGCGCTGGGCCCCCCCGGGACCACTGTCCTGATCCTCGCGGGCCATGATACCAATCTGGCGAGTTTATCCGGCATGATGGGCCTCACCTGGCACTTGCCGGGTTATCAGCCGGACGACACCCCGCCCGGAGGTGCGCTCATTTTTTCGCTGTGGCAGAAGCCCGGCACGGCAAAATACTTCGTGCGCGCCGAGTACCTCGCTCAGACGCTTCAGCAGATGCGCAGTTTGACTCCCCTTACCTTGGCCGCGCCACCCGCCCAACAAGACGTCGCGCCCGCCGGGTGTGAATCCGCCGCCCGGACCATGGGTTGTTCCAGGGAAGCGTTTGAGAAATCCCTTCAGAAGGCAATCGATACCCGCTTTGTCGCGATGTAGCCGGGAAAGCCCGCTTTGCGGGCGGAGGGGCCGAACGGAATCCCAGCGTTGGCGCTCGCGGCAAGCTTCTCCCCGGTCATGGGCAGCCGCAAGGCTTTCGATGCTTGCATGACCCCCGCCCACGAATTTTTCCGTCCACTGCGGCCCTGGCGGCCACGGTGATTTCAAAGCTGGACCTCCCAAAGGGAGGACCGGGCTACGCGGCCTTACCCGCAACGGCCCCGGGGGCTTGCGCACCTGAGCTGCGAAGGAGGCGGTTGGTCTCCTGTAGTTCTTTGATGACTCTCTTGATCATGAACCCCATATAGAAGAACCAAATGACGCACATCAACCCGACGCCACTGGCACATACACCGAATGCACCTAACATCATTTCATCCTCCTCATCCTACCTTGGGGCCGTCAACTCTCCGGGGCTTAATCTTTTCGGAAAGTCAACGGTAGTTCAATATCACAAGAAGACCCTCAGCAAGACATATTGTTCGATTATTATAACCGGGCAGCCGGCGCGTGTCTGTTCCGTATTGCTCACACCCTTGGCCAAGGTTGTCCCGGCCATTTCATGTCATCTCCTGCGTGGTAGACTTTTTTTATCGGCACTGCCCGGGGAAGAGTTGAATCTATTTGGGCTCTTTTTCTCGTTTAGGGACCACGTGGCGCGGCATGAGAAGGGGGGCGCCGAGCCGGGTCCGGCGCGGCCTGCCCGGCAGCAAGTGTAGCTTCGATGTGCTGGCGTCACAGCAGCCTCGGAAAGTGCAAATACGCTACCATGCCGCTGCGCACACCCCAAAACCGGAGTAGAATGCTGGGGGCGAAAACAAGGCGGCGCGAGTGGTAGCGGGATTCCCGGCGCGCTGGCCGGCGGGCCGCTGCCCCAGCGCGATACCGGCGAGTGACCGGTCAAATACCTGGAAAAGGAGACACATCATGGCAGGGACTTTTAAAATCATTGAGCTGGTGGGGACGTCGCGGGAGAGCTTTGCAGAGGCCGTGCGCGCCGCCGTCGATGAGGCAGCAAAAACCGTGCGCAACATGTCCTGGTTCGAAGTGGTGGAACAGCGCGGACGCATCGACGCGGCCAAGGTGGCGGAATTTCAGGTGACCCTTAAGGTCGGGTTCAAATTGGAGAGATAGGGGAGCGAATGTCCTGTTGCGATCTTCTGGAAGACGCGATTGAGCGCGGGGCGTTCTATTTTGGCCCCCAACATCGCATTGATGATGGGCGAATCGTCAACGACGTGAATACGGAATATTTTATCCGGACCGCGTCCGCGCGGGGGTTTGATTATTGGGGGGTCAACTATTGCCCGTTTTGCGGCCGCGCCCTCTCCCTCGGCCTCTGGCAGGCGGAAAAGAAGAAGTAGCCGCGGCGGAAGGGATGAGGCTGCCCCCCGCGGTCGGCGGCCCCAGGTGATCCGATCCGTGATCCAAAGATCCGATGACGCGATGAGCCGATGGTTCGCTTCATTTGATTTGACATTCACAACTCAGTTTTCTATTCTCAAATGCTGCGGCTCAACTGCTCAGGACGCACGGCAAACCACACCAGTTTCCGCCCTGGTTTTTCCGGAGCCACATACAATCCCCAAAGGAAAATGATCATGCCTGGCATCATTAAAGAACGGCTCTTCACCCCCGGTCCGACTCCGCTGCTGATGGCGGCGCAGGCGCGCACTTTGTCGGCGGCCAATGTTCACCATCGCACGGAGGCGTTCCGCAAGATCATGACGGAAACGCTCGAGCTGCTGAAGTACTACTACGACACCCAGAACGATGTGCTGATTTTCGCCAGTTCCGGCACCGGCGCCATGGAGGGCTCGGTGTCCAATCTGCTTTCGCCCGGCGAGCGCATGCTGGTGGGCACGGCGGGAAAATTCGGCGAGCGCTGGCTGGGACTGGCGCAGGCGTACGGCATTGAGGCGGTCAAGGTGGAGTCTCCCTACGGCCAGCCCGTGAACATTGAGGCGATGAAGCACAGACTGGCGAGCGACGGGCCGTTCCGCGCTGTGTACATTCAAGCCACGGAGACCTCCACGGCGGTGATGAATGACGTGCGCTCGCTCGGCGAGGCGGTGAAGAATTATCCGGAGACGGCGCTGGTGGTGGATGCCATCACTGGCCTCGGCACTTCCGACCTGCGCATCGCGGCGTGGGGGCTCGACATCGTGATTGGCGGATCGCAAAAGGCCGTGATGATTCCCCCCGGCCTGGCCTTTGTGAGCGTCAGTGAAAAAGCCTGGGGCCTGATCGCCAAGTCGAAGCTGCCGCGCTTCTATTTTGACTTCACCAAGGAACGCAAGAACCAGGCGAAAGGTGAGACCGCCTACACGCCCGCCACCACGCTCGTCATCGGCTTGCATGCCGCGCTGGAATACATCAAGAAACTCGGGCGCGAAAACCTGATCGCCAATGCCGCCCTGCTGGCGGAAGCGTCGCGCGCCGCCGCCCAGGCGCTGGGGCTGAAGCTTTTTGCCGAATCTTCACCCGCCAATGCCGCCACCGCGGTCTGCGCACCGGCGGGCATGGATTCCGGCGCCATTGTCAAGGAATTGCGCACCCGCTTCGGAGCCATCATCGCCAACGGCCAGGGCAGTATGAAGGGTCAGATTTTCCGCCTGGCGCACCTGGGGTATTACGACATGGCGGATCTGTTTGCCCTCTTGGCCGCGCTGGAAATCGCGCTCGTGAACCTTGGACAGGACGTGGTACTCGGTTCCGGCGTGCGCGCCGCGCAGGAAGTCTATTTGCGCCACGCAGAATGAAAATCGTCCTTGGTCCTTGGTCAGTTGTCCGTTGCCTCACCCCTCGCCCTCCCGGCACACCTCCTCTGCAAATGGAGGTGAGGGAACAGATGGCGGAATGCGTAGGCGATAGATAGAAATGCAGTGGGGGGGCGCAACGGACCAAAGGTCAAGGGCGAAGGACTAAGGACAAAGGACCAAGGACAAACAATGAAAATTCTGGTTGCGGACAGCGTTTCCGAACGGGCCGTGGAGATCCTGCGCGAGCGGGAATCATGGGAAGTGGTTTTTCTGCCGATGAAGGCGGGCGCGAGTGTGGCGGAAGAAATTTCCGACGCGGACGCCTTGATCGTGCGCAGCGCCACCAAGGTTACCGCAGCGTTGCTGGCCAAGGCGGACCGCTTGCGGGTGATTGGCCGCGCCGGCACGGGCGTCGACAACGTGGATCTGGATGCCGCCACGCAGAAAGGCGTGGTGGTGATGAACACGCCGGGGGGCAACGCGGTGAGCGTGGCGGAGCACACTCTGGCGCTGCTGCTGGCGCTGGCCCGGCGCATCCCGCAGGCCGATGCCTCGATGAAGCAGGGCCGGTGGGAGAAGAAAAAGCTGGAAGGAATGGAATTGCGGGGGAAGACTTTGGGTTTGATCGGCTTGGGCCAAATCGGTGCGGACGTGGCTCGCCTCGCGAAAGCCTTCGAGATGCAGATCATCGCCTACGACCCCTACGTTTCCACCCTTCTCGCGGGTGAGTTGGAGGTGGAGCTCGCCTCGATCGACGAGGTCCTGAAGTCAGCGGACTTCATCAGCCTGCACTGTTCGGCCACGCCCGAGACTCGCCACCTGCTCAACGCCCGCACGCTGTCGCTCGCCCGGCCGGGCGTGCGCATCGTGAACTGCGCGCGCGGCGAACTGATCAATGAAGCGGACCTGCTTTCGGCCCTGGAGAGCGGGCTGGTGGCGGGCGCAGCGTTGGACGTTTTCGAGACGGAGCCCCCCCGGGATTCAAAACTGGTGATCCATCCCAATGTGATCGCCACCCCACACATTGCCGGCTCCACTGAAGAGGCGCAGGAAATTGTGGGCATTCGCATTGCGGAGCAGGTGCGGGATTTTCTGATCACCGGGGTGGCCCGCAATGCCGTCAACCTTCCGGCGGTATCTGCCGAGGAATTCAAAAAGCTTGAACCCTACATTCAGCTCGCTGAAAAACTGGGGGCGTTTCTGGCCCAGATTGCCGGGGAGAGAATCCGGCAAGTGCGCATCAGCTACGACGGGGGACTTGCAGAACTGAACACCCACCTGGTGAAGAACGCGGTGCTGAAGGGAATCCTCATCCCCGCCCTCTCCGAGCAGGTGAACCTGATTAACGCCGGAGCCCTGGCGCAGAAGCGCGGCGTGGAAGTGGCGGAGTTGCGCAGCGCGCGGCGCGCGACGTTCTCCAACTCGCTGGGCGTCGGTATCTACACCGAGGGCGAAGCCGCCACGGGAGTGGGCATGGTGGGCATGCAGGGCGCGCTGCGCATTCTGGGACTCAACGACATTGATATCGAAGCGCCGCTGCGCGGCATCATCATTTTTATCCGCAATCAGGATGTGCCGGGCGTTATCGGCAGGGTGGGCACCATTCTGGGCGACCGCAAAATCAATATCGCCACGTTCACACTGGGCCGTAACCCGCAAACCCAGCAGGCCATCGCCCTGGTCAATGTCGATGATCAGGTGCCTGACGAGGCGCTTCAGGAAATTCGCACCATTCCCGCGGTGAGGACCGCCCGGGTGGTGGAGGTGTGAACGATTGCGGGTCTGGGTTTTCAAAATCAATACCAAGCGCGGATGGGAGTTTGATGAATACTTTCGCTCCCGTGCGCGTGGGATCTACGCGATGGGTGACGAAGGCTGGATTCGCAGCGCCTCCAGCCTGCGATACCTGCGCGAAGAAGTGAAACGTGGCGACCTCTTCCTTTGCTATGAGGTTGACCGCAAGCAGGTAGTGGGCGTGGCCCGCGCCGCCTCCGATGGCCGTGACGCCGGCCAGGGTTCGCTCCTCGATTTCTGCCCGCCGCGCGAGGCCGTGCGCCTGAAAAATCCCCTGGCGCGCCAGCCCGACCTTGACCACATTCTTGCCTTCAGCCCGCACCGCGGCCGGGGAACGGTGCAGAGAATCGATGCCGATGAGTTCCGCCGCCTGCGCGGCATCATGCTGGGGAAGAATCCCGGGCAGAGAGAAGCGTTGAAACGGCTGTTCAACTGACAACTTCTATGACCCGCATTGCGAATTTCTTCAAGCTGCACGAGCACGGCACGACTTTCCAACGCGAAATCCTCGGCGGCATCACCACATTCCTGGCGATGTCTTACATCATCTTTGTGCAGCCGGGCGTGCTGGCGGTCGCGGGAATGAATTTCCAGGCTGTGCTTACCGCCACGTGTCTGGCCGCGGCGCTTGCCACGGTGCTGATGGGGCTCATGGCCAACTACCCGGTGGCGCTGGCGCCCGGCATGGGAGAGAACTTTTTCTTCGCGTACACGCTCTGCGCCGCCGTCTCCCTGGGGGGATTCGGCCTCACCTGGCAGCAAGCTCTGGGGGCGGTGCTGCTGGCGGGGATTTTCTTCATCGCCATCACTCTGACCGGCCTGCGCGCCCGCATCGTGAATTCCATTCCGCATTCTTTGCAATGCAGCATCGCCGCGGGAATCGGCCTGTTCATCACCTTCATCGGACTTGAGTATGGCGGGCTGGTGGTGGCTTCGCCGGGCACGCTGGTGCACATGGGCGACCTGCGCCACCCCGTGGTGCTGGCCACCGTTTCCGGCCTGTTGCTGATTATCGTGTTGCTGAGCTTTCGCGTCCGCGGCGCCATCCTGATGGGGATTCTCGCCACTACCGCCATCTGCGCAGCCATGGGCCTGGTGCATTACCAGGGGCTATTCTCGCTGCAACTCCACTTGGCCCCGACCTTCTGGAAATTCGATTTAGTTGGACTGCTGAAGGTGCCGCCGGCACGTTTGGGGGCGGCGATTTTTGTGCTTTTCTACCTGGCGTTGTTTGACACGGTCGGAACCCTGGTGGGCGTAGGGCAACAGGCGGGTTTGGTGCGGGACGGCAAGCTGCCGCGCGTGGATCGCGCGCTGTTTGCCGATGCGGTGGGGACGACGGCAGGCGCCATCCTGGGAACTTCCACCATCACCTGCTATATCGAATCCGCGGCGGGCGTTTCCGACGGCGCGCGCACCGGCCTGGCCAGCGTCGTGACCGGAATCCTGCTGGCCGCTTCCCTGTTTTTCAGCCCGCTGGCTTCCATGATCGGGGGTGGGGTGAAAGTGGGCGCGTCGGTTTTTTATCCCACGCTGGCCCCGGCGCTCATCGTGGTGGGTTCCATGATGCTGAGGCCCTTGCGCGAACTCAAATGGGATGACCCCACGGAATACCTTCCGGCCTTCCTGGTGCTGGTGGGTATCCCTCTAACCTTCAGTATTGCCGATGGTATTGCCTTCGGACTTATATCCTACTCGGTAGCGAAGCTGGCCACTGGCCGCGGGCGCGAGTGCCCTCCGCTCACCTACGTTTTTGCCGCCCTGTTCATCGTACAATTCCTGATTCTCTAGGCGGGGGAGGGGTGCTTCCGCCCATAGCTTCAGGCGGACGGCGGCTTTTCTACACGGCCGCTTTGGCCGCGATGTTGCACGCGCCGCGCATCTCCTTCCAAAGGTCAAGGTAAGGCTTGAGCTGCTGCATCATGGCGCGGAACTGCGGAAAGTTGAGGGACTGCGCTCCATCGCTCATGGCCTTTTCCGGGCAGGGATGGGTTTCCACAATCAAGCCGTCGGCGCCGATGGCCACGGCCGCGCGGCACAGGGCGGGCACCAGGCTTTGCCGGCCAGCCGCGTGGCTGGGGTCGATGATGATGGGAAGGTGGGTCAGTTCATTGAGGACGGGCACGGCGGAAATATCGCAGGTGTTCCGCGTGGCGGTCTCAAAGGTTCGAATGCCCCGCTCGCACAGTATGACGTTGGGATTGCCGTGGGCGGTGATGTATTCGGCCGACATCAGCAGTTCCTTGATGGTGGAGCTCATGCCGCGTTTCAGCAGCACCGGCCGCGGGCAGCGCCCCAGTGCTTTGAGTAGCGCAAAGTTCTGCATGTTGCGCGCGCCTACTTGCATAATGTCGGCATACTCGGAGATCATCGGCACGTCCTGCTCGCTCATGACTTCGGTGACAATGGCGAGGCCGGTTGCCGCACGCGCCTGGGCGAGCAATTTCAACCCCTCCTCCTCCATCCCCTGAAAGTCGTAGGGGGAAGTGCGAGGTTTGAAGGCGCCGCCGCGGAGGATCTTTCCGCCCACCGACGCCACAAACTCGGCCGCTTGCATAATTTGCTTCTCGCTCTCCACCGAGCACGGTCCCGCCATGACCACGAACTGGTCGCCGCCAATGGAAACGCCGTTGATGGGGATCTGGGTGCGTTCCTGCTTGAATTCCTTGCTCACGAATTTGAAGGGTGAGGAGATGCGCACGGCGCTGGCGACCCCGGGAGCGACCTCAATCGCTTCCAGGCAGGCGCTTACGTCACCCACGCCGATGACGCCAATGACCACCCGCTCTTCTCCCTGGATGGAATGTACCTTGTAACCAAACTCCCGGATGCGCTCGCAAACATGATCGATCTGTTCCGGGGTCGCATCCGGTTTCATGGAAATGATCATTGCTGCCTTCCTCCCCTTAAATGAAAAAGCCCACTCGTGGGAGAGTGGGCTGGCCTTCCGACATTGCCTTTTGGGTTCAGACCAACGCCACTCTATCGGTTTGGAGCGAAGCTCCAATACCGATAACGAAAGTACGTAAACGAGTTGGCGCAAGTCGTGACCATTGAAACCGGAGTATACCCCAACCTGTAAAGGGCTGCAAGGCTTCTTTGACAGGCTTCTTTGACAGGCCGCCGCCGGATGCCGTCTTCTTGTCAAAGGAGAAACAGTTTGGCGCCCGCGGCGAGGTTAGGTAGGCTCCTGCCGCCAGGGGTGGTACATAAGATTATTGACTTACCAGAATCTAATAGCCTAAAAGGTAGTAGGGACTTAGTTCCCCCTCCGGCCCGCAAGCAACGATCGAATGCTCGGATACCGGGGCAGAGATGAGGTGGAATCACTGTCGTTTCAGGTTTGGGGACTTGAAATTGTTCTCCCCATCTCCCCCTGCGGGTCGCCGGACCAGATCGGGAAAAGGGGAAATGCCAACTATGAAAACGACATCCAGAAGCACCCAGAAAATGGCTCGTCGGGCATTTGGGTTATTGCTGGAAATGCGCGAACGGCAAGACGCGCATCAACTCCTGACCAAGGCTCTCGCATTTCTGGAAGTACTGGCGCGGGAGAAGGACGGCAATGCCGCGCCCATCAT
>Ga0326728_10013670_pt1 | contig 17544 bp, 14 predicted proteins | sample MB3enrmetagenome_FD_207602 | JGI IMG/M metagenome (GOLD analysis project Ga0326728, IMG submission 207602) | Lab enriched peat soil microbial communities from McLean, Ithaca, NY, United States - MB31MN | ecosystem: Environmental > Terrestrial > Soil > Wetlands > Peat | place: USA: New York... | reverse complement strand
CCAGCGCGAAGATCCGATTTACGCGGCGACCATCGTGGGGCCTCCGCCGATGGAGGACTACTACATGGGCAAGGCCATCGAGCGCATTTTCCTTCCGCTGATGCGGCTGCAATTGCCGGAAGTGCGCGACATCGCCATGCCGCCCGAGGGCATCTTCCACAACCTGATCCTGGTGGCGATCCGGAAATCCTATCCCGGCCACGCGCGCAAGGTCATGCATTCCATCTGGGGCACCGGGCAGGCGATGTTTTCCAAGGTAATCGTGGTGGTGGACGAAGCCGTGGACGTGCAGAACTACAGCGAAGTGGCGTGGAAGGCGCTCAACAACATCGATCCCGAGCGCGACATAGAGTTTGTGCTGGGGCCGGTGGATTCGCTGGATCATTCCAGCCGCCTGCCGGACTACGGGTCGAAGATGGGGATCGATGCGACGCGCAAGTGGCCCGGCGAAGGGTTCACGCGGCCGTGGCCGGGACTGATCGAGATGACTCCCGAAGTAAAGCGGCGGGTGGACGAGTTGTGGAATAAGGCGGGATTGTAGGCCGCCGCGCTGGCCATCGCCGGCTCTTTTTGCCATACTGCGGACATGACACGTCGTCAAATGCTTGCTGCGCCGCTGGCGGCCGCGGCGTTCTCCGCCGCCCGCGCGCAATCCAGTCCCCGATTTATAAAGGGAATCTGCTCCATCATCTTTCCGAGGGAGATGCCGCGGGCCGAGTGCTTCGCTCAGGCCAAGTCAGCGGGATTCGATGCTATCGAAATGTCTATCGGCGCGGACTTCCCTTTGGACATCAGTCACGATGACGCTCGCCGCCTGGCCGACGACGCCCACAAGGCGGGCATCACGATTGCCACCATCTGGTGTTCGGACCCGCTGCATCGCGATCCGCTGAACTCCCCCGATCCGGCGTCGCGCGCCCGCGGCGTGGATGCCATGCGCAAGGCCATCTCCATCGCCACCGATCTGAACTGCGGCGCGGTTCTTCTGTATGCCGTGCGCCTGGGCAGCGGCCCCAAGCTGGAGTTCGGCTCGCAGGAAACCTGGGATCGCTTCAGCGCGGAATTGGCCAAGGTGGTCCCGGACGCGGAGCGCGCCAAGGTTTTCCTCAACCCCGAGAACGTGTGGAACAAGTTCCTGTTGAGCCCGCTCGAAATGCGCACCTTCGTCGACCAGTTCCACAGCCCCTGGGTGGGCACTCATTTCGACGTCGGCAACTGCGTGCAGTACGGGTACCCGGAGGATTGGATTCTCACCCTCGGCCAGCGCATCAAGCGCATTCACTTCAAGGATTACAAGCTGGGCGGCCGCGGCCAGCAGGCGGGCTTCGCCGACCTGATGGAAGGCGACGTCAACTGGAAGGCCGTCATGGACGCCTTAGTCAAGGTCGGCTACCAAGGGCCCATCTCGCCCGAGATCGGCCGCCGAGCGAACCAGCCCGACCAATTGAAACAAGTCTCCACCACGCTGGATAAGATTCTGGCGCTGGCCTGATCGGGAGCTTTCAGCGGTCAGCATTCAGAAGCCGAGCAAAAATCACTACTGAGCCACGGATGGACACGGATGCACACGGATAACTCCTTTGCTTTTTGATTCGTGTTAATCCGTGTGCATCCGTGGCTATTATTCTTGCTCACGTTCTCGGCGGTCAGCTTTCCCATCGCTGAAGCTGAGAGCTGACAGCTTGTTATTCACCCCACCACCTCTTCATACCGATGGCGCCACGCAATGGCGCCGTCGGATTGAAACACGGTCAGCGCCTGCTCGTAGAGGTCGCGCGGGATTTCGATGCCGCCCTCCCAGCAGCCCAGTTTCTGGTAACGCGCCACGGCGCCGGCCAGCACCTCCGGCGCGATTCCCGGGAACAAATCCGCCTCGGCGGCAGCCACTTCTTCGGCCGGAGCCGTCCGAACCCATTCCCTGGCGCGCTCGTATACTTTCAGAAACGCGCGGTACTCCGCGGTCTTCTGGTACTCGCGCGCGCAGCACAAACTGCTGAACGCCACCGGCGGCGTGTCCGCTCCGACCGACGTCACGATCTCGCCCGCCGTAACGGGCGCCTGCAGGTGAACGTAGTCGCCCTGGCCGGCGCTGAAGGCGGCGGCCATCTGCTCGGGCGTGCCGGCGTCCACGATCTTGATCTTCTTCCAGTCGGCTCCGTTGTACTTGACCGCGTACTTCAGCATCACCAGCGGCTGCTGCCCGTGGTCGGCCACGAGCGTGCGGCCTTCCAGTTTCTTCCACCCGAACGCGGCATCGGGTTCGCGCGCCGCGAGAAAGAATCCGTCGCGCCGGTTGATCTGCGCGAAATGCACGGGGAGCGGCTCGACTCCGCGTTCCCTGGGGTTCCAGTTCGACGATACCGCCGATTGCATGATGTCGATCTGCTTATCGCGGATGAGGGCGTAGCTGCGCTGTCCGGGGCCCAGCACGCTGTAAGTCACCGCGTGCCCCTCGTCTTTGAGGAATCTGAGGCTCGCCAGCAGCGGGCTGTAGAAGGCGGAGTGGCGCGAGGCCATGATGCGAAAAGTCATGCATCCTATTCATACCGCAATTCGGATGGCAAGAACAAAACCGGTGTCTCAGTTTTTCAGGTCTGTTATTCTGTTGCTAAAGGAGGTCTCATACATGGCGGCCATCAAGCTGACAGTCAATGGAAAAACCAGCAGCGTCGACACCGAAGCCGAGCGCCCCCTGCTCGAGGTATTGCGCGAAGACCTGGGGCTGACCGGGACCAAGTACGGCTGCGGCGAGGGCCAGTGCGGAGCCTGCACCGTGCTTCTCGACAACAGGGCCACGCTTTCCTGCCTGACCCCCGTGCGCGCCGCCGAGGGCCGCAAGATCGTCACCATTGAAGGCCTCGCCCAGAACGGCACCCTCCATCCCGTGCAACAGGCCTTCCTCGAGGAAGGCGCCGTGCAGTGCGGCTATTGCACGCCGGGCATTATTCTGCAGACCGTGGCGCTCGTCGAAGCGCATCCCAAACCCACGGATGCCGAAATCGTCACCGGCTTGAACGGCAATCTCTGCCGTTGCGCGGACTACCACCGGATCTTCGCCGCGGTGCGGCGCGCCGCCGACGCGGCGGGAAAGAAATCATAGGAGGCGCGAGATGAACCGCAGAGAATTTGTCGAAATCGCGGGCGCGGGTCTCCTGATCGTAGTCACGGCGCCCTTGTCGGATGCCCAAAGGCGCGGCGGCGACGCTGGTCCCGCCACGCTCGAATCCCGGCTGCATATCGCGGAAGACGGCACGATCGCCATCCTGAGCGGGAAAATCGAGGAAGGCCAGGGCGCGCTCACGGAACTGGCCATGGCCGCCGCGGAGGAACTGCGCGTGCCGCTCGACCGCGTGCGCATGGTCATAGGCGATACCGAAGGCACTCCCAACGACGGCACCACCGCCGGCAGCGGCACCACGCCGCGCACCGCGCCGGTGGTGCGGAAAGCGGCGGCCGCGGCGCGCGAGTTGCTCCTGGCTGTCGCCGCCCGCCAGTTGGGCGCGGATGCCGCCCGCCTGGAAGTGCGCGATGGCGCAGTCCAATTCGCCGGCAAGCGGTACAGCTACGCCGACCTCGCCCGCTCGCCCGAACTGGCCGCCGCGTATAAAGATGCCCTGCCCGCCGGCGCGGCGCTCACGCCCGCCCGGGACTGGCAGTTATTGGGAAAGCCCCAGGCGCGCCTCGATACCCGCGACCTGGTGACTGGCGCGCATCGCTTCCCCAGCGACATCGTGCGGCCGGGCATGCTCTACGGCCGCGTCCTGCGGCCGCCCTCCTACGGCGCTACGCTCGCCGGAGTCGACCTGTCGGCGGCCCAGAAGATGCCGGGAGTGACCGCCGTGCGCGACGGCGAGTTCGTGGCATGCGCCGCGCGCACCACCTTCGCCGCCCGCAAAGCGTTGGACGCCATATCGCCCACCGCGCAATGGAACCGCGTCGCCCAGCCCTCCAGCGACGACCTGTTCGCTCAGCTTAAGCAGCACGCGAACCCCAATGGACGGCCCTCCGGCCAGGAGCGCGGCTCGGTCGACAAAGCCCTTTCCGATGCAGCGCACAAGCTCAAAGCCACCTACCAGGTCGCTTTTGTGCAGCACGCTCCCATGGAACCGCGCGCCGCGGTGGCCGAGTGGCAGGATGGCCGCCTCACCGTGTGGACCGGAACCAGCAATCCGGGCAGCGTTCGCCAGCAGCTTGCGGAAACGCTTCACGCGCCGCTCGCCAACGTGCGCGTCATCGTGCCCCATTTCGGCGGAGGCTTCGGCGGCAAACACAGCGCCGAAGCGGCGGTCGAGGCAGCCCGCCTCGCCAAGGAAGCCGGCCGCCCGGTGGCCGTGCATTGGACGCGCGCCGAAGAATTCATGTGGGCGTATTTCCGCCCCGCCGCGCTCATCGAAGTGGAGGCCGGCCTGGACTCCGCCCGCTCCCTCTCCGCCTGGGATTTCACCAACTACAACTCCGGCGGATCGGCCCTCGACACTCCCTATCGCGTCCCCCACGCGCGCGTCAAATTCATCGGCTCCGATCCGCCGCTGAAGCAGGGCTCCTACCGCGTCCTGGCCGCCACCGCCAACAACTTTGCGCGCGAGGCGTTCACCGACGAGTTGGCGGAAGCCGCCGGCAAGGACCCCCTGGAATTCCGTCTCGCGCACCTGGATAACGAACGGCTGCGGAACGTGCTCGCGGCCGCCGCCGAACGCTTCGGCTGGGCCGAGCGGCGCAAGAAGCGGCGTTTCGGGACGGGCATCGGCCTCGCCTGCGGCACCGAGAAGAATTCGGTGGTGGCGGCTTGCTGCGAGTTGCAGGTGGAAAACGGCGTGCCGCGGCTCATCGAGGTGGTCCAGGCCTTCGAATGCGGGGCCATCTACAATCCGGCCAACCTGCGGGCCCAGGTGGAAGGCGCCATCATGATGGGCGTCGGACCCGCCCTGCGCGAGGAGATTCTTTTCAAGGACGGCAAGATCTCGAACGGCCGGTTCGCTTCCTACCGCGTGCCCCGCTTCCGCGACCTTCCCAAGCTCGAGGTGATCCTGCTCGACCGCAAGGACCTGGAATCGGCCGGAGCGGGCGAAACCCCCATCATCGCCATCGCGCCGGCCATCGCCAACGCGGTGTTCGACGCTACTTCGCAGCGCGTGCGCACGATGCCGATCGGCTCGCTGCGCTCGTAAACGATCCGGCGGATTTCCGCCATGCGTGGCCGTATGCCAGGTTCAGCGGCAGCGTCCACCACCATTGAACCGGCGATCGCCACAGCCGTGTGGCCGTGCTTCCCAGCGAATAAAATCGCTGGTTCGCATATCGATAGCCGCTCAACAGCTCGTCCGCGCTCATGCGCGCCGGTCGAAACACCACGTCCTCGCGGCTGTTGTATTTGCGCCAGTCGCGCGTCAGGATGCGCCCCTCGGCTTCCATTTTCTGGTAGAGCGGCGTGCCGGGAAAGGGGGTCAGGATGTTGAAGGTGGCGTTCTCGACCCCGGCTTCCTCCAGAAAGTCGATGGTGTCCTCGAATATGTCGGGCGTATCCTGATCGAAACCAAAGACAATCCCCGCCTGCACGGCAATTCCGTGCGCATGGATACGCTCGACGATCTCCAGATACTCGTCGGCCCGGTTGAACCGCTTGTTTACGCCGGCCAGGCTGGCCTGCGAGATGGACTCCAACCCCAGGAACAACTGCTTGCATCCGCTCGAGGCCGCGGCTGCCAGGAATTCGTCGTCCCGGCCGGCGTGGATGCTGGCTTGGCTGCTCCACCACTTTCCATACGGAGCGATGGCGCGAAACAGTTCCTTCGCGTACTCCAGGTCTCCGGCAATATTGTCGTCCCAGAAGACGATCACTTTTCCCTCAAAAGACCCATATTCCGCCGCCACCCGGGCCACCTCACGCTTGCGGAACCCGCGGCCGTACATCACGGAAATCGTGCAGAAGTCGCACCGGTTCGGACATCCCCGCGTAGCGAAGAGTACTCCGCCGGTGTGATCGCGCCGGTGAAACAGGTCCTTGCGAGCCTCGGGAACATGGGCAATCGATGGCGCGCAGGCCTGCCGGTACACCTCGCGGCGGGTGCCCGCTGCAAAGTCCTTCAGGAATTCTTCCCACAGGCCTTCGGCTTCCCCAATGAAGATCGCATCGGCGTGGCGGGCCGCCTCCTCCGGCAGCAGAGTGACGTGCGGGCCGCCCATCGCCACCGGGATTCCGCGCGACCGGAAATGCGCGGCAATGGCGTAAGCATGAAAGGCGCTGGGTGTGTGGAAGGTGATTCCCACCAGGTCCGCGTGGCTATTCCAGTCGAGTTCGCCGGCTTCTTCGTCCACGTGAGCCACTTCCCAGTTCGCGGGAACTCTCGCCGCGAGGTAGGGCATCGTAATCTGCTGAAAGTTCAGCACCCGCGCGCTCCTCACCCGACGAATCTCGGGCGATGAGGCGGTGATCAGCAGAAGCTTCGGCATGTCAGCCTGGTCGACTGCCCAGTGTAACCCGTGGCCGGGGATCAGCAGGGCCAGCGGCGGCGCCGGATTGAATAATCCGTGACCCGCTCTGGGCGCTCCTCACGCCTACAGAAATTCGCCAGTTCAGACGATAGATCCCACGGGACCGGAATGGGGTCCCGCCCTCGAGGTTACGAGGCCCAATGCGATGAGGATCAAATCCTATTTTTCCCGCACGGTGGAAGAAGCCATGGCCATGGCCAGCCAGGAACTGGGCGCCGACGCCATGTTGTTAAACAGCCGTAAGGCGCCCCCCGAAGCCCGCCACCTGGGTGAGTACGAAGTGGTCTTCGCCACCGGTTCCCTTGCTCCCGGCGGCGCCGAAGGTTTGGTGGAGAGCGGCGCACCCACACTGGCGGCCGTGCCGCCGTTCGGCGACCGGCTGTCCAGGGAGGTGGCGGAACTCAAGAAAGAGCTCGAAGGGATGCGCCGGACCATCACGCGGTCGGTCTTCGCATCCGCGCCCTGGGCCGGGGCGCCTCCCGATCTTTCCGACGCCTGCGCCCTGCTGATGGGCGGCGACGTGGCGCCGGAACTGGCGCGCGACATCGTGCAATCGGCCGAGGCGCGGGCGGGCGGGTCCCGTCCGGCGGGCAAAAAAGCATCGCCGGACCGCGCCCCCTTCCAACGCGCGCTGGTGGAGGAAATGGAGGCCCGGTTCACCGTCCAGCCCGTCCTGGGGCGGGGTGAATCCCGCACCCGGATCGCGGCGCTGGTGGGGCCGCCGGGCGCCGGCAAGACGACCACCCTGGTCAAGTTGGCGGTCAACTATGGGCTCGCCAGCCGCCGGCCGGTCCTGCTGCTTTCCATGGACAACTACCGGATCGCCGCGGCCGAGCAGTTGCGCTCGTACGCGGCCATTCTGGGCGTGGGCTTTCAGTTACTCGAGACGGTCACCGCCCTGGCGCAGGCCATCGAGGAAAACCGCGGCAAAGATCTGATCTTCATCGACACCCCGGGTGTGGCCGCGGACGACCTGGCGAGCTCGGCCCCGCTGGCGCAGTTTCTTTCCACGCGCAGCGACATCGACACGCAACTGGTCGTGTCGTCATCCATGAAATCTGCCGATCTCTCTCATATGGTCGATTGTTTTGAGATCTTCGGGCCGCAGCGGCTGCTGTTCACCAAGCTCGATGAAACCGGTTCGTTCGGCCCGATTCTCAATGAAGCCACACGGACCGGAAAACCATTGTCTTTCTTCACCACCGGACAACGCATCCCCGAAGACCTGCAGGCTGCCAGCCGGAACGGTCTGGTGGATCTCATCCTCAAGGGGCAGCGCGGCCAGGTGCTGAGCGCCGCCTGAAGAGCGGCCATGCGGGCTGCTCCGGGGGCGAGAGGGCGGAAGCATATGTATTCGTACGCGGTGCCGGAAGCGATCAGCGACGACGAGCGGGAGCGGCTCATCCTGGAGCACCTGCCGCAGGTACGGCTGATTGCCCGGCGGATCCAGGAACGGCTGCCGGAGAACATCTGCCTGGAAGACCTGGTATCGACCGGGGTCATCGGCTTGATTTCGGCCATCGATAACTTCGACCCGGGCCACAACGTCAAGCTCAAGACCTATGCGGAATACAAGATTCGCGGCGCCATCCTGGACAGCCTGAGAGGCCTCGACTGGGCTCCGCGGCAAAAGCGCCGCAAGGCCAAACAGATTGAAGCGGCGATTGCCGCGGCGGAGCAAAAACTGAAGCGTTCGCCGCTCGAAGAGGAGATCGCCGCGCAACTCGAGGTGTCGCTGGAAGAGTACCACCAATGGCTGGTGGAGATCCGCGGTTTGAATATCGCCAGCCTGGAGTACGCCAGCGGCGATCAGGGAAAAGATCTGCTGCACTATCTTCCCGACGAGCACGAGAGTCTTCCCTCCGCGATTCTGGAAAAATCCGAGCTGGAGCGCCTGCTGGCGGAGGGGATTGACGGCATTCCAGCCATCGAACGCACGGTTCTCAGCCTGTACTACCGCGAAGAGTTGACCCTGCGCGAGATCGCGCAGGTGGTCAACCTGCACGAATCGCGCATCTCGCAGTTAAAATCGCAGGCCATTCTCAGGTTGCGGAGCCACCTGTCCCACCAGTGGCCGGCATCGCGAGGCATGTTGACGGCATGAGTCCGGAAAATCAAGCGCGCCTGGACGCCGCGGAAAATGTGAAGCTGCTCCTCAGCCAGTGGGGCGAGAGCCTGGAACAGGTTCTCGAATCCATGACCGATCAGCGGCCGGCAGTAAAATGGCAGGCGGCCTCAGGCCCGCTGGCCGAAGTGGCCGCTTCCGCGGCAGCCGGTCCCGAGGCCGACCTGCTGTGGTGGGAGCAGCCGTTCCAGTTATCGCCCGAGATGGCGGTGTGGGTGGCGGCGCCGCGCGCGTCGTGGGAACAGGCCGGAACCCTCACCCTCAAGGCGGCCGGTCTCGAAACCGTGGAAACCGGCGAAGCCAAGAACACCTGGTTCGAGATTCTCGGTCAGTCTTTGTCCGCCATGGCCCGCTCCATCGGCGCTGTGATGGGACGGGAAGTCACCTGCGAGGGCGGGGTGGAACGCGCTCCCGGTCCGGATGTGCGGGAATGGGCCTCGGTCACCGTGCAGTTCGCCGACGCGGCGCCGGCTCCCCTGCTCCTCACTCTCAGCCCGAAACTGGCGGCCGCGGTTTCCGCGCCACCTCCCGCCCCGGAAGCGGAGCGGCACAAGGAAGCGCCGGCATCGCCTGCCGAGCCGGCCGCCGCCAAATCGCCGCCGGCGATCTCCCGAACCATGGACCTGCTGCTGGACGTGGAGCTGCCGGTCAGCATTTGCTTCGGCCGGGCGCAGCTCCCCATGAAGGACGTCCTGAAGCTGACCACCGGATCCATCGTCGAGCTCAATCGCGGCATCAACGAACAGGTCGAGGTGCTGATCAACCAGTGCCTGATCGCTCGCGGCGAGGTGGTCGTGGTCGAGGGAAACTACGGCGTGCGAATCCAGGAAATCGCCAGCCGCGAGGACCGCTTGCGGAGCTTGCGGTGAAGCCTCTGGCCGATCTGGTGGCGCGCGCCGCCCTGGCGGTGAATCCGCTCATTCTCCCGCTGGCAATCGTGTGCGGGCTGGCATTGGCCGCGGTGGCCCTGAGTCTGGCAGTTCTGTGCCGGGTCCGGGCACTGGTGGGAGAAGCCGCGCTGGACGCGCGGACGGACCGCCAGCTTGGTGAAGCCGCCATCGAATCCCTGCGGCAGGAATGGAACGGCCTCGCGGCGCAGCTCCAGGAGATTCGCCGGGAGGCCGCTTCTGCCACGGCTCCCGCCCTTCCCCGGCCGGGATTGAACCTCAGCAAACGGTCGCAGGCTTTACACATGCACCGGCGCGGCGCCGCCCCCGTCGAAATTGCGTCGGCGCTGGGAGTCCCGCTGCAGGAAGTCGATCTCCTGCTCAAGGTTCACCGCATCGTCATCAGTAATATCTAATCTTTAACCTCTGACTTCAACTCAAGTCCCTTGCCTCATCGTCGCCGGGCCAGGACAAATCGCCCGGCAAGCCCACCCGAGTACCGCCCGGCCCCGGGCGAGCGCAGGGTACCCGCTGCTTTTGCGGGGTCAGCCACACAACCCCAACCCCCAACCCCCAATCCCCAAAGTCACAGATTATTCAATCCGGCGCCACCGGTGGCCCCGCCAATATCTGGGCCCGCGCCCAACCCCGGATATTTGTCCCCATATTCCTCCGCCCAGCCAGCCTGGGTGCCCGATAATGAAAGATAGATGACCGTAGAGATCGAAGGCGTGACCCTGCACCTCGCGCATCCGGACGAGCTGTCGGTCCAGTGGGTCGGACAGGATGAGCTCATGCGCCAACTGCTGGCCGCATGGATGGTGGTGAACGACCAGGATCTGCCCATGAACCCCCGGCTCCTGGGCAAACCCGGCGTGGGCAAGACCACGCTGGCTTACGCCGCCGGAAAGCGTATGGGCCGCGACGTCTATATCCTGCAAGCCACGCTGGATACGCGTCCCGAGGACCTGCTGGTGACCCCCGTGATCGAAGGCGAGGGCAGCCTGCGCTATGTGGCATCGCCCCTGGTTACCGCCATGGTCCGCGGAGGCATCGCCATTATCGACGAGGGCAACCGCATGAGCGAGAAGAGCTGGGCCAGCCTGGCGCCCCTGCTGGATAACCGGCGCTACGTGGAATCCATTGTCACGGGCATCAAAATCAAAGCGCATCCCCATTTTCGGATGGTGGCCACCATGAACGACGACGCGTCCACTTTCGAGCTGCCCGAATACATTCATTCCCGCTTGCAGCCCCAGATCTTCATCGACTTCCCGGAACGCGATGAGGAACTTCACATCCTCAAGGAGAATCTGCCTTTCGCCGAAGAGCGCATCCTGAGCTATGTGACGGACTTCCTGCAGATGGCGCACGCGGCCGACGAACGCTACACCGTGCGCGACGGCATCAACGTGGCCCGCTACGCCATCAAGTTGAAGAGCCTGGCCACGGAGCGGACTCACGAGACGGCAGCTCTGGAAATCGCCATTGTCCAAGTCCTGGGAGAGGAAGCCCTGCGCTATGCCCGAAGAAACCGGTCTTCCCTTTGACGACGGGCCATCCGACGGCGGGATCTTTGACGGCGGCCCTCTTCCCGATTTCGGCAGTCTGAAGCGCGGCCGCTTTACCTACTTCCCCGTGGTGCCGGGCCGCCTGGAGTTCGCCGGCGAAGTGCGCCGGGCGATCCTCGACCAGCGGCCGCAAGTCATCGCCCTGGAGCTGCCCTCCACGCTCGAGACCGCCTGGATGGCAGCGGTGGCCCGCCTGCCCCAAATGTCGCTGATCTTCTACCCCGATGAGACCGCCGGCGAGGACCACGCGGTGTACGTGCCGATCGAACCGGCCGACCCTTTTACCGAAGCCATCCGCAGCGGTCTCGAAACGGGAGCGGAGATCGTGTTCGCCGATCCCGACGCCGGCGAGCGGCCGCATCTCAGAGACGCCTACCCGGATACCTACGCCATCCGCCACATCGGCCTGGCGCGCTACATCGAAGCCTACCGCGTCTACCCGCAGCCGCGCTCGGAGGAAATCTCGCAGCATGCCGCCGGCATCGCCTGGAAGCTGCAGGGCACCCATCCCCAGGCGGAGGTGTTGGTGGTGCTGTCGCTCAATCTCCTGGATGCCGTGCTGGATGCCATGGAGGAGCCGCAAGCGCAGCCTCTGGCGCGCACGCGCCGCGAGGGAATCGAGCTCTTCAACCCGCATCCCGAATCGCTGGGCGAGATCGCCGCGGAGTACCCGGCGCTCGCATGGCGCTTCGAGACCTACCGGCAGCTCCTGACGGAGGTCGACCTGGTCGACCGGCGCCATGCCCAACTGGCCGTGTTTCGCGAGGCCGAGAAGGAGTACGAAATTTCCACGGGCGAGCGCATAGCCCACTGGCAGCGGCGCCTGCTGGCCCGCTACACGCGCAACCTGGCCCTCGCCGGACACCAGCTTTCCGCCGGCATTTTCGATCTCACGGTGGCCGCCCGCGGCGTGGCCGACGATAATTTCGCCTGGAACGTGTGGGAGGCCGCCAGCCGCTATCCGCCCCAGCAGACCACCAGCAGCCCCATGACGGTGCGCATCTCGGGCGACGAGGTGTGGCTCGACACGCGGCGCATCCGCCTGCGCCGCCGGCTCCCCAGCACCAAGCGAAGGCTCCGCCCCTTCGGTTTGAAACCGCGCCCCAAGGAGAAGGTTCCGGGCGAATGGGCCAGCCAGTTGAACGGCGCCGGCATCTGCTCCTATCCGCCCGAAGACCTGGTGGTGGAGGACTACGGCCGTTACCTGAAGAAGAAGGGCAAGAGCATCCTCTCCGAGGAGCGTGTGCGCGTCGAGCCGTTCAGCACCTCCATCCTGGACGGCATCGATATGCGCGAAACCATCCGCCGATGGTACGAAGGCCGCATCTGGGTGCGGCAGTTCCAGAAAATCCAGGGTGAGGTAGGCTCGGTCGTGGTCATTTTCGACGAGGACCGCGATAACCGCTACTCCTACATGACCACCTGGCTGGGCGAGAACCAGAATGAATCCGACATGGCCTTTTATTCGACTTTCCCGTTTGACAACCTGGTGGGGCCGGGCATGGGCCGCGCCGAATACGGCGGGTTTCTGATGAGCCTTCCGCCGCGCCGCATGTACGATGTCTGGCAGGACGCGGATTACGAGTTCGCGGAATCGAAGTCCGAGCGGTTGCTGCTGGCGGGGATCGATTATTCGATCCACCGGCATGTAGTCTACGTCGCCTCGAAGCCCCCCCGCTCCATTTTCAAGACCATCGCCTCGCGGGCGGGCCGGACCATTATCTATATCCCTATCGGACAGCTCTCTCCGGTTTCGCTCAAGAAGATCCGTGTGGTTCACGTCCTGGACGGCTACGACAAGCGGGAGATCGCCAAGGACTATTTGTGGTGATGGGGAAGCTTTCAGCGATGGGCTTCGATGGGAGCCGCGCCATGGAAGGCTGAACGCCGGGAAGGATGAGCAAGAATTATAGCCACGGATGCACACGGATTAACACGAATCACGAAGCAAAGGAGTTATCCGTGTGCATCCGTACTACTAATGCTCGGTTTCTTTGTTTCTTGCGAAGAAAACCTCAGGCGGCCTTTTTCATCAACTGGTTAACGGTGGCCTGACGAGCGATCAAGAAGCTGGTGAGTATGGGGCGGCCGGCTCCGCTCACCAGACGCCAAGAAGACGCGTGAAGCTGCGGGATTCGACGGTCTTGTCGGTTTGAGGTCGAAGACCTCGCTAGTGAATGGTCCGCGTCTTGCGATTCATGTAGTCCATCAGGAGGTATTGGCCGAGCGTGTAGGGCGTGGTGAAGTACGCTTTGCCGCGGCAGATTTCGGTCACCTTCTGGACGAAGTTCACCAGACCATAATCGGTGGCCAGCATGAAGGTGTTGATGAGGATTCCCTGCTTCTTGCAGCGGTTCACTTCCTCCAGGGTGCGGCTGATCACCAGCGGGTCGAGGCCGAAGGCGTTCTTATACATGCGGCCGTCTTCGAGCGTCAGGCAGCTCGGCTTGCCATCGGTGATCATGACGATCTGCCGCATGTCCTTGCGCTCCTGGTTGAGCAGCTTCTGCGCCAGGATCAAGCCGTCGCGCGTGTTGGTGTAGTAGGGCCCCACCTGGACGCGGGCAAGCTGGCTGATGGCCAACTCCTCGGCGCCATCGTGGAACAGCACGCAGCGCAGGCTGTCGCCGGGATACTGCGTGCGGATGAGGTGCGCCAACGCCAGCGCAACTTTCTTGGCGGGCGTGAAGCGGTCTTCCCCATAGAGGATCATGCTGTGGCTGCAATCCAGCATGAGCACCGTGGCGCAGGAGCTTTGGTACTCGCACTGGTGCACGTGAAGATCCTGGTAGTCCATGTCGAGCGGCACCTTGGCGCCCTCGCGGCGGATGGCCGAGAAGAGCGTTTCGCTGACGTCGAGATTGAGCATGTCGCCGAATTCATACTGCTTGGAGGAGCCCGAGGTCTCGATGCCGGTGGCCAGGTCGCGCGTGTCGTGGCGGCCGAAGCTGGATTTGCCGAGCGAGCCGAGCAGGTCCTTGAGGGTTTTGAAGCCCAGGAAGTCGAGTGACTTGTCGGTGACTTCGAACTTGACCTTGGTGTCCCTGCCCTGCCCCACGCCGGGCGCGGAAGCCGGACGGTCGGCGGGCTCTTCGATGGTGATCTGGCCTTCGTCCACCATCTTCTGGACGAGGTTTTCGAGGAGCTTGTCCATTTGCTCCGGGGACAGGTTCTGGAGACGCTCCATCATCTCCTGGAGGCTTTGGTCGTCGAAGAGCTTGCCCTGCTCCAGGGCCTGCTGGATGGCCCTCTTGAGATCTTCGAGGGTGTGCTGGTTCCACTCGCTGAAGGGCATGTACTGCGTATTGAAGCCGCTCTCCAGCAGAAAATCGGCCAGCGCCTGGAGCAACTCTTCGGCGCCGATGCCCATATCTTCGCCGGTGTAACGGGAATAGTGAATCCATTTCATAAGAGCCCTTTGGGGGCCGGGGGCCGGGGGCCAGGGGCCGGGGAAGCGCTCGCGAGCTCTTTTCCCCGACCCCCGACCCCTGGCCCCTGGCCCCTAGTTGTACTGCCTCCGTATATTCGGCCTTTCCGCCTTGCCCTCTTCCCGCGGCTCGCGCTTTTTTTCTTCGGCGGCGAAACCGCGCTCTTCGCTGCGGCTGATGCGCCGGTGAGCGTAGAGTCCTTCGAGAACGAATTCGGCGGCGGCGGCGCGCACCGCATCCGGCTCGTTGGCGGAGAGGCCCAGGGCTTTGGTTTTTTCCATGAGCCCCTGAATCCCGCTGAGCTGCTTGACCATGGTGGCCGAATCGACGTTCTCATCCAGCTTCAGAGAGCCGCCCAGATCGAACCATTGGATAATGTGGGCAACGTTGGTGCCCTCCAGGTACTGGTCGTAGATCTTGCCCACGGCGACGCGGATCAATTCGCGGGCCACCGTATCGCCGCCCTTCAGTTCGCCCTCGTATTCCAGTTCCAGCTTGCCGGTGATGGCCGGGAGCGCCGAGTAGAGATCGAGGATTCGGGGAACGGCCACCCGTTCCCTGGCCTTGAGCGCGCGCCGCTCGGCATTGGAGACGACGTTCTCGAGCGCGGAGATGGGCAGGCGCTGGGAGACGCCCGAGCGCTTGTCGACGCGCTTGTCTTCGCGCGCCAGGAACGCCAGTTGTTCCACCACCTCCTTGATGTAGTCGGGAACGCGCACCTCCACGGGCGACGGCCGATCCAGCCAGGCCTCCTGCTCGGTAATGGCGATGCCCTGGTCGAGCACGGCCGGATAGTGCGTGCGGATCTCGCTGCCAATGCGGTCCTTGAGCGGCGTGATGATCTTGCCGCGCGCGGTGTAGTCTTCGGGGTTGGCGGTGAAGACCAGCGCCAGGTCGAGCGGCAGGCGGATGGGGTAGCCTTTAATCTGCACGTCGCCCTCCTGCATGATATTGAAGAGGCCCACCTGGATCTTGCCGGCGAGATCGGGAAGCTCGTTGATGGCGAAGATGCCGCGATTGGCGCGCGGCAACAGGCCATAGTGCACCGTCAGCTCGTCGGAGATGTCCTGGCCGCGGCGGGCGGCCTTGATGGGATCGATATCGCCGATCATATCGGCGATGGTGACGTCCGGGGTAGCCAGCTTTTCGACGTACCGCTGGTCCCGGTGAAGCCAGGCGATGGGCGTATCCGCGCCGGCCCCCGAAAGCAGGTCGCGGCAGCGGCGGCAGATCGGACGGTACGGGTTGTCGTGGATCTCGCAGCCTTCGAGGTAAGGCGTCACCTCGTCGAGCATGTTGGTCAACAGCCGGATGAGGCGCGTCTTGGCCTGACCGCGAAGGCCCAGCAGGATGAAGTTGTGGCGCGATAGGATGGCATTCACCACTTGCGGCACAACGGTGTCGTCGTATCCCAGAATTCCGGGGAAAAGCTGCTCCCCGCGTTGAATCTTGCAGATCAGATTATTGCGCAGTTCGTCTTTCACGGACCGGTTGGCAAGCCTCTCTTCGGAAAAAGCACTCTCCCGAAGGGCGCCTAGGGTACGGGGTAATTCCTGAGTGGCTCTGGACAAGCATTCCCCCCTCTGTCCGCGATTGTACCAGACCCATCGCCTGCCGACTTGCTATCTCCGATACAATGGCTGCTGTGGAGATACAGGAACAGGGCGTGCGCACCAATCTTTGGAGCCGTTACACGGAGATGACGCGGGATGTGCGGCGGGGGTTCGTGGCGGAGTGGACCGTCACCATTATTCTCCTGCTGTTCGCCACCACCACGCTGGTGCAGGCTTTCGTGATTCCCAGCGCTTCCATGGAGAGCACGCTGCTGGTGGGCGACCACGTGCTGGTGGACAAGCTGGTGTTCGCGCCCGCGGGAACGATTTCCACGCACGTCCTGCCGTATCGCGAGGTGCGCCGCGGAGACATCATCGTGTTCCGGTTTCCGCTGAATATTCAGGAAGACTACGTGAAGCGCGCCATTGGCGTTCCGGGCGACCGCATCCGCCTGATTGATAAGCAGCTCATGCTGAACGGACACATGGTGAACGAACCGTACGTGCAGCACGTCACGTCGTACCTGAATCCTTACCGCGACAACTTTCCCGAGCATCGCGAGGCATCGCTGCCGCCCAGCGCCGCCGATATGCTGGAAAATCACGTGATGAACGGGGAACTGGTGGTGCCGCCGGGTTACATCTTCGCCATGGGCGATAACCGCGACGACTCGCTCGACAGCCGCTACTGGGGGTTCGTGCCGCGCGAGAACATCGTGGGAACGCCGCTGATCATCTACTGGTCGTTCGAGGCGCCCACGGCCGACCTGACCAATCCCAATATCGGGATCGATCACATTGTGGATGTGATCGCGCATTTCTTCACCAAGACACGCTGGAAGCGGACGTTCAAGTTGATTCGCGGGTACCCGCTGCAATAGGGCGGCGGGGTTACTAAGGACCCACGCACAAATAACTGGATCGGTTTGCGGTTAACGGGAATGCATCCCGATCCGGAATGGAGTTTTCTCCGCTCGCTCCGCGTTCTCCAATGGCGGCATGGGAAACGCCCGCCATCCGCCGCCATCCGTCTGGCGCTTTTTCTCAGGGTGTTCCTCCGCGCTGATCTCCGCGTCTCCGTTGCTCCGCGGTGAGATCGGGGCTTCGGACCAGGTTATTCTTGCGGGACGCCTAATCACTCCGACGGCGGCGCTTCCATTCGAAGAGCACCACGCCGGCGGCCACCGATACGTTGAGCGATCCGATTTTCCCGGCCAGGGGAATGCGCACGACGAGGTCGCAGTGCTTGCGCACCTGCTCGTGCAATCCCTTGCCTTCGCCTCCCAGAACGAACGCCGTGGGCGAAGCGTACTCCACCCGCGCATAGTCCTCGGCGCCGCGCTCGTCCAGGCCGTAGATCCAGAAGCCGCGCTGCTTGAGGTCTTCGAGCGCGCGGTTGACATTGGTCACGCGCACTACCGGCAGGTGCTCGAGGGCGCCAGCGGCGGCTTTAGCCACGACATCCGTGATCGAGGCGGCGCGGCGCTC
>Ga0326728_10013669_pt1 | contig 17546 bp, 11 predicted proteins | sample MB3enrmetagenome_FD_207602 | JGI IMG/M metagenome (GOLD analysis project Ga0326728, IMG submission 207602) | Lab enriched peat soil microbial communities from McLean, Ithaca, NY, United States - MB31MN | ecosystem: Environmental > Terrestrial > Soil > Wetlands > Peat | place: USA: New York... | reverse complement strand
TGCTCGTCAGGCGTTTGCTGGAGCCATTCCTGCAAAAGCCGGGCCTTGAGGCGGTCCAGTTCCGTTTCCTGCGTGCCGCGAAACGGCACGGCGGGAACAGGCGCCACCTCGAAACGTGTTTCCGGCTCAAACCGGGTCGTCATTCTGTTTCTTCTCATAAATCTTTCAAAAAATCTTCCGTTTGCGTTCCGCAAAAGCGAAAAACCCACGATTGACTGGCAATCGTGGGTTCTGGAAAATGCTTTGGTCTCTTTTAGACAACCGCCTCCACGATGCCGGCGCCCAGGCAGGCGCGCCACAGGGCAATGGCTCCGCCCGCGCAATGCGCGCGCTGACTGGTTTGAACTGCAAACGATTTATTCATTCACTGTGGACATTATGGCCCATTCCCAATAATTGTCAAGGGCGCTTCCGAAACAATTCGGTGACTTTCTCAATACTTCTTGAATACTTCCCGCCGCCCCGCCGTCCAATGGTTGACGGTGTGAAACCATGGATTTTATGACAAAGCTCATGTCAACTTTTCAGGCAGCGGCAGTCATTCTTTTTTGCGCTTCAATTCCGGCAGGCGCCCAGGCCGTGGCCGGGGATATGGCCGCGGCGGCGCCGTTCACCCCCGAGGCTCTGGACCAAATGCTCCAGCCCATCGCGCTCTATCCCGACCCGTTGCTGGCCGACCTCTTCGCCGCCGCCGCCGTGCCGGCGCAAATTGTCATGGCGGACCGCTACGTCAACAGCGGCGGGGATCCGAGCCAGATCGCCGCGCAGCCCTGGGATCCCAGCGTCCAGGCCCTGGCCCATTATCCCACCGTGCTCAAATGGCTCGACGATAATCTGGCCTGGACCACGGCGGTCGGCGAGGCTTTTCTGAACCAGCAGCAGGACGTCATGGCTTCCATCCAGCGCCTCCGCCTTCTGGCGCAGGGCCAGGGCAATTTGCAAAGCTCCCCCCAGGAAAATGTCGTCAGCGACGGTGAATCGGTGGAGATTGAGCCGGCCAATCCGGATCTGATCTACGTGCCCAACTATCCGTGGAACACCATCTATTATAATCCCGGAGTCTATTGCTCTTTCGGAGTCGGTTTCCCCATCGGCCTCTGGTTGGCGTACGACTGGGACTGGCACAATCACCATCTGATCGAGTGGGGAGCGGGACATCCGCGGCCCGTCAATTGGTGGACTCAGCCGCCGCGTAATCGCGTGGCGCCGCGCGGCGTTGCCCTTTGGCACGGGCCTGCCCGCGCCTCGGCCGGCGCGGCGCGCAGCCCGGATCGCGGATTCGCCGCAGAGACGTTTCGTCCCGCCCAGTTGACGGCGCCTGCCGCTCCCCAAGACTCCGGACGGGAGGCCGGTCTGCGGTTTCGCCCCGCCCAGTTGACGGCGGCTGCCGCTCCGCCGCTGGGCGTGAGCCAGCCCATGCCCGCGCAGCGAGAAAATCCCGCCGGGGTGGCGCGGGATTCCTCGCGTGGAATTCTTATTAGCGCGCCTTCACCAACATGGCAGAATCTCTCCAGGGGCATGAGTTCTTCCCCAACCGTCTCGAGTCCGGCTCCCGGGGCGAGCGCCTCATCCGGTGGCAGCGCGGCCGGCGGCGGCGCGTTCGGCGGTTCGGAAAGTTCCTCCGAGGCGCGCCAGTCCAGCGCGCGCGGTTTCGAAAGCCGCAGCACGATGTCCGCGCCGTCCTCCGCGTCTTCATCGTCCTCGCGGTCCTTTGCGCCGTCCGCCGCGTCCTCCTCCCGGCCGTCCCAGTCGTCCGGTTCGTCCCGCGGGCGGTGAATGGGAATCGCGCCCAACCAGAATTCAGAAAAGAATACAAACACGTTATGTTCGAGAAATCAAAACTCGCGGGCCGTTTTGGGCGGGCCGGGTTGGCGCTGGTCGGGTTGTCATTTTCAGCCCTTTCCGCCTGGGCCGGCGGGGGCGGGCCGGCTTATGACCCACAGGCGTTTGCGGCCGCGCTGGCAGTGCCGAAACAGTCCATGTCAACAGGCCCGTTGCGTTTTGCCTCGCCGCAGGTGGCCGGGTCCGCGCTGGCGGCGGCGGCCAAGGCCGGAGACACCAATGCCTTGCGCGCGATTTTTGGGCCCGAACTTCACGAACTGGTTTCCCCGGATGCGGTGCAGGCCGCCAATGGGTTTTCCAATTTCGTGCGCCGCCTCAGCGAGAAGGCGGACTTCGTGAGCCAGTCCGACTCGAAAATGACGCTGCAAATTGGCGCGGATGCCTGGCCGTTTCCCATTCCGTTGGTGCAGGATAACGGGCAATGGTTTTTCGACACCGCGGCCGGGCGGGAGGAAATCCTCAACCGCCGGATCGGCGCCAACGAGCTGGCCGCCATCCGCGTTTGCCGCGCTTATGTGGACGCCCAGCGCGAATACGCCAGCCAGCCGCGCAACGGGGACGAAGTGCTTGAATACGCCCGGCATTTGCGCAGCACCACCAACACGCACGACGGCCTTTACTGGCACGCCGAACCGGGCGAGGAGTTAAGCCCATTCGGCCCGCTGATCGCGCAATCGCACGACGAAGGTTATCGTCAGGCGACAAAAATCATGGCGGCAAATCTGGCTCCCTACCGCGGTTATTGCTTCAAGATTCTGACCCGGCAGGGACCTCATGCGCCCGCCGGCAAATACGACTACATCATCAACGGCCACATGCTGGCCGGTTTCGCGCTGGTGGCCTGGCCGGCCGAATGGGGCAACTCCGGCGTGATGACTTTTATCGTCAACCAGAATGGCAAGGTCTATGAGAAAAATCTGGGGCCGAAAACCGCCCGCCTCGCCCTGGCCATGACCGCCTACGATCCGGACCCCGCCTGGAAGCCCACCACGGGGAATTAGCAACCGGCCTCACTCCCCCGGCTGCGCCGGGATTCCTTCCCACCTGCTGTGATCCGGCAGCGTTTCGCCCTTCATCAGCAGCGACAGGTCCCCCAGCGCCGCGCCTTCTCCCATGACCGTGTCGTAAAGGACGAGCGAACCGGCGCCCACGCGGGCGCGCCGGCCGATTTGTATGGTTGACATCTTCATGATCCGGTCTTCAAACAGGTGCGTCTGAATGGTGCAGTCGGCGTTCAACGCCGCCTCGTCGCCGATGCGGACCAGGTCGAATTCGGTGAAGTCAGCCGTCTCCACATAGACGCGGCGTCCGATTTTCGCGCCGAGCAGGCGCAGGTGCCAGCAGATAAACGGCGTGCCGGTCAGCGCGTCCAGGAGGAACGGCGCGGCCAGATGTTCGTGCAGGGCGGTGATCAGTTCGTTGCGCCAGACGGCGGTGCTCCAAAGCGGCTTCTCGCCGGGACGATAGCGCCAGACCAGCGTCCACTTCGCCGCCAGGGTGATGAGCGCCGCCGCCAATCCGCAGGCGGCGTAAAGAATGGGAAAGCACAGGAGCGACATCAGCGTTTCATGGCCGGCGAAATACTCCAGTTGAGCCTCGCTGAAACACCAACTGAGCAGCGGTTGGTCCGCCGCCTCGCCGAAGTAATCCTTGAGCAGCAGCAACGAGGAAAAGAGCAGGCTGATGAGGATGATGAAGCTGGTCGCCGGGGTGAGCACGCGGAAAAACTCAATCGCCGCCCGTTGCGCGCGCAGTTTCCAATTGGGATGAAAGGTGGTTTCGTCCGAAAAAACGGCGCTCTTTTGCCGTTGCGGCAGAAAAATGGCGGGCGAACCCAGCCACGCGCTGTCCTGCCGCAAGGCGTCCGCCGGATCGGCCGGCGGCACGGAAAGACAGCCGATGAGCACGTCGTCGCCGATGACCGCGCCGGGCGGCAACAGGGCGCTGTTGCCGATGAAGGAGCGTTTGCCAATGTGGTTCCTGCCGGTGGCCACCACGCCGTCGCGCACGCGCGGCGCGCCCATCGAAACGCTGTCGGCGATGAAGCTGCCCTCGCCAATGGAGAGAAGATCCGGCGAGATGAAGGAGGCGGTGGAGACTTCCGCGCCGTCGCCCAGTTTTGCCCCCAGCATCTTGTACCAGGGCGCGAGAAAAATCGAAGCGTAGATGGGGCCAAGAATGTCCAGGCTCAGGTCCATGGTTTGGCGGAAGAACCACTGGCGCAAGTATTGCAGCGTGTGGAGGCGGTGGGTTCCTTCCTTCACCCGGCCCAGCAGCAGCCATTTCACCGCCACGATTTCCAGGCAGAGAATGACGATGAAGGACAAGCCCGCCAACGGGGCCACGGACAAATACCAGTAGTATTGGTCCATATAGTTTAATTCATTCATCATCACAATGCCGGGAAAAAGCGCCGCCACCACCAGCGCCGGAAAAATCAGCGCGCCCAACCCATGCAAAATTCCAAAAGCGCACCGGCGGCCCGCGCCGGGCCGGGGCCCGCCGGCAGGGGCGCGGGCCGCCGCGGGCCGCGCCGGAGAACCCAGCCACGTCTGCCCGCGCGGGATCACGCCCCCGCGCGGCAGCAGCGAAAGATCTTCCAGGGCGGAATCGTCCTCCATAACGGTGTCCAGCCCCATCACCGCCCGCGCGCCGACAAAGCAGCGCCGGCCCACGGTGACGCGCCCGATTTTCAACCAGCCGTTTTCCACCGTGTAGCCGGGCAGGTTGGAATCCACGTTGACGCTCGAGTCCTCGCCGATGGACAGCAGGTCATAACTGGCGAAGGCGTCGCACCCCAGATGCGCGTTCCTCCCGATCTTTGCGCCCATCAGGCGCAGATAGAGGTTGTAAAGCGGCGTTCCGGCCAGGTAGCCCGCGGGCACGCACGCCTCCACCGTCGTGGCCAGCCACCAGCGGAAATAGAACCAGCCCCAGAGCGGATAAGCGCCCGGCCGGTAGCGGCCGATCACAATCCACTTGACAGCAATTGCAACCAGCAGCATCACCGGATACAGCAGGATCAGGCTGGCGAACGCCCCGGCAATCGCCTCGGCGGTGGTGTAGTCCGCCTCCGAGTCCATCATCAGCGTGTAGGTCAGATACGGCGTGAGCCATTGCAGCGCGAAAAAACTCAGGATGAACACCAGGCTGGCAAGCTGCGCCGCGCCGCAAAAAAAATGCCGCCAGAAGGGGATGGGCTGAAAGGCCTCCGCCGCCCGGGCCGGCCCCGGCGCGCGCCGCCGTTTCTCGAATTCCTCCGCCAGCGTCCCAATGGTCGGATGCCGGTAAACGTCCAGCATGGAAAGCGATTCCAGCGGCGCTTGCCGGCGCAGTTCCGAAACCAGGCGCGCCGCCAGCAGCGAATGGCCGCCCAGCTCCAGAAAAAAATCGTCCCGTACTGAAACGGGCGCGGGCGCGAACAGTTTTTCCCACACCGCCGCGATTTGCCGCTCCAGCGCCGTGCGCGGCGGGACCAGGCCGCGCCGGCTTTCGGCCGGCCGCGCGCGCGGCGCGGGCAGATTTTTGCGGTCCACTTTGCCGCTGGGCAGCAGGGGCAAAGCGTCCAGAATTTCCAGCCGCGCGGGAATCATGTAAGCCGGAAGGCGCGCCCGCAGGGCCGCCCGGATTTTGTCCAGGCCGGGCGGGGTGGCGCCCGCCGGCACCAGGTAGCCGGTCAATTGCGGCGCGCCCGGCGCGTCCTCCCGCAGAGCGGCCGCCGCCGCCTTGACGCCGGGACATTCCAGCAGCACGGACTCGATTTCGGAAAGCTCCACACGGTAGCCGCGGATTTTCACCTGCGCGTCCAGGCGTCCGAGAAATTCGATTTCGCCGCCGGCGGTCCAGCGCGCCAGGTCGCCGGTGCGATACAGCCGCCGGGGAGGTTCCGCGTCCTCCGTCCAGTCAATAAATTTTTTCGCCGTCAATTCCGGCCGCCCCCGGTAGCCGCGCGCCAGCCCGATGCCGCCCAGGCACAATTCCCCCGCCGCCCCGGCCGCCGCGGGGCGGAGCCGGCCGTCGAGAATGCGGGCAAAATAATTCGGCAGCGGACGGCCGATGGTGACGGGTTTGCCAGGATGGCATTCCGCGAAGGTGGCGATGACCGTGGCTTCCGTCGGGCCGTAGGTGTTGACCACGCGGCGTCCCGGCTTCCACCAGCGCCGGACCAGATCGGGCGGGCAAACTTCGCCGCCCAGGATCAAAAGGCGCAACGGCGGCACGTCCTCCTCCATGATGGCCAGCAGCGTGGGCACGCAGGAGAGCACCGTCACCCCGGCGGCGGCGAGCAGCGGCGCCAGGCCCGCCCCGGCCCGCGTCATTTCCGGCGTGCCGACCACCAGCGCCGCCCCCGCGAAAAACGCCAGCCAGATTTCTTCCACCGACGCGTCGAAGGCGATGGAAAATCCCTGGAAGACCCGGTCTTCCGGCCGCACTTGGAAAAGTTGCCCTTCCGCTCGCACCAAATGGCAGGCGCTGCGATGCTCAATTTCCACCCCCTTGGGCCGGCCGGTCGTTCCCGACGTGTAGATGACGTAGCAAAGGTCCCGGGGCGACAACCCAACGTCCGCAGAGCCCAAACGCGCCGCCGGCTGGGCTGCCAGTTCCGGGGCGTGTTCGTCCAGGGCGACGACGAGGACGCCGGTGTTCCCTCCGCCCAGGCGGGCGGCGAACGCGCTGGTGGTCACCACCGCGCGCGCCTGGCAATCCGCCAGCACAAACGCGACCCGTTCCTCGGGAAATTCCGGGTCCAGCGGCACGTAGGCCGCCCCGGCTTTGAGAATGCCCAGCAGCGCCACCAGGACCTCCATCGAACGCGGCAGCCATAATCCCACGCAATCTCCGCGCCCCACGCCGCGCTGGCGCAGCAGCCGCGCGAGCTGATTGGCGCGGCGCTCCAATTCGCCGTAACTCATGTTCGCGCCGGCGCATTCCAGGGCGGTGGCATCCGGCTGGAGATCCGCCTGGCGCTCGAACAACTCGTGCAGCAATCCGGGCTGAAGCAAATCCAATTCCCGGCTGGCGGCGGCGTTTTTAACAAGCTCGATCATGGCGGGAAGCGGGCATCCAGTACCCTGCTGGACGGAAACCGGCTCATTGCGGTTACGCGATTGCCGGTGAAAGCGATGCGGTTCCTCGGGGCGCGCGTCTGGGTTGGTCTTTTTTGGTCCCATCAGTCCCATCGGTCGTATCGGTCGTATCGGGCCTATCCGGCCCGTCCCCTCGCGCAACCAGCCTGCTTCCCGCCCCCCCTAATCTCCTTTTCCTGTAACATTTTCCGCGCATTGCTTCTGAAGCGGGTATATGAATGAATCCGCACCAGACAAACAGATGCCAGCCAAATGCCCGCAATGCGGCGCGGCGCTGCCGACCGGCGCGCTGGAGGGGCTTTGCCCCGCCTGCCTGCTTGCACAGGGGCCGGAAACCGGGCCGCCGCCGCAGTCCGTGCCCTTCCAGCCTCCCGGCCTGGAGGAGGTGGCGCGCCTGTTTCCGCAATTGCAAATTCTTTCTTTCATCGGCAAGGGCGGCATGGGCGCGGTTTACCAGGCCCGCCAGCCCGCCCTGGACCGGCTGGTCGCGCTGAAAATCCTTCCGCCCCAGGCGGCGGGCGGGCCGGGTTTTGCCGAACGGTTCAATCGCGAGGCCCGCGCCCTGGCCCGCTTGAACCATCCCAACATCGTCGCCGTCCACGAGTTCGGCCAGGCGGGCGGCTCGCCGTTTTTCATCATGGAATTTGTGGACGGGCTGACCCTGCGCCGGTTGGAACAGGCCGGACGCCTTTCGCCGGACGAGGCGCTGCGCATCGTGCCGCAGATTTGCGAGGCGCTCCAGTACGCTCACGACGAGGGCATCGTCCACCGCGACATCAAGCCGGAGAACATTTTAATTGACAAAAAGGGCCGCGTGAAAATCGCCGATTTCGGCATCGCCAAGATCCTCGGACCCGGTGGGGGTAGGGCTGACCTGCCGGTCAGCCCTGAAATTGGGGCCGCGCCGCGGCACGGCCCTACCGGCGTCATCGGCACGCCCCACTACATGGCGCCGGAGCAGTTGGAGCAGCCGCAATCGGTGGACCACCGCGCCGACATTTTCTCCCTGGGCGTGGTGTTTTACGAAATGCTGACCGGCCAGTTGCCGCTGGGAAGATTCGCCCCGCCGTCGAGAAAAGTGCAGATTGACGCGCGGCTGGACGAGGTCGTTCTCCGCGCCCTGGAGCGCGAGCCGGAACTGCGTTACCAGCGCGCCGCCGAAGTCAAAACCGAGATTGACACCATCACCTCCACGCCGCTGGGCGCAAACCCTGCCGGGGAGCATGCGCGCCCCCGCATGTCCCAGCCGGCGCCCTCGCCGGCTGGTCCCCTCCATTCCTGCGGCCAAAAGAGGCTTTCACTGGCCCGGGCTGTAAGCCTGCTGGTATCCTTTGTCTTTGCGGGATTCCTCATCGCCGCTGTCACCGCAGCTTTGTCGCCAAGAACCTGCGTCGCGAGGATGCGTATCATAATAGACCAATCGAACCACGGCGGCGACCCGTACTTTTTGCAATCACAAGCCGCCCTTGTTGCATCCTTCCCTGTGCTGTACAGGGTGGCGGCGGGCCTTCCGGCCTATATAAAGAAGCAACTGTCGGAGGAGGCGGGAGTGCCGCAGTTGACGGATGAGGCAATCGCGCGCCGTCTTCGGAGCGCTCTGTCTGCACGAGTTTTGCCCAAAACCGACATCTTGGAGATCCGCGCTTTCGCCAAATCGTATGATGAAGCGGGAATCATCGCCACCCAAGTTGCTTATGCTGTCCGCCTGGTGGACGATGGAGTTCGCACAACTCTTCTTGATGATGGAGAGCTGGATTATGAGCCTGCACCAAGCCGCCTGGGAAAGCTGGCGGTTGGAGCCGGGTTGGGTTTGCTGGCTGGCCTCGTGGTGGTATTTGCTTTGGGCGTGCGGCAGTGGCTTGCCCAGCCACCCGCCAAGGACAGGCCGCAGCCGCCACCTTCTCCCGCCGCTCCCGCCGCAAACCGCCGGGTTTTTGCGTGGTTGTCCCTGGGCTTTTTCATCGTGGGATTGTTGGGGTTGCCTTTGTCGCTGCTTCTCAGCGGGTTGTGTCTGGTGCTGGCAGTTGTCTTCGGCCTCGTCAGTTGGCGCGAGCCGCTTGGACGGGTCATCGTCATCGTGACGATCGTCCTGCTGGTTCTGGCGATTGTGCCGACGTTCCTGCGTTCAAGTGTGCAAACCGGTGGATCGGGGGCGCCGCGCCTGGAAATGCTCTCCAACACAATGGATCCGCAAGTCCAACAAACTCTCTCGGCGGCGCGAGCCGGCAATTCCAACGGCAGCGGGTCCCTCACCATCGCCTCGCCATTTCCAGGGCCCCCGATCACTTACCAGTGGAGGAAGAACGGCACAAATTTCACCGTCAAGACCAACCAATGACTTGACACCGGAAGATTCCACCCATGCCACTGGCCCGCCGCGCGATTATTTCGCCACGACGCGCTGGACGGTCGTGCTCGCCGCCGGCAGCCGCTCCACGCCCAACGCCGACGTGGCACTGGAGGAATTGTGCCGCATTTACTGGTTTCCCCTTTACGCTTACGTCCGCCGCCACGGCCATTCGCGCGAAGACGCCGAAGACCTCACGCAGTCTTTTTTCGCCCGCTTCCTGCAAAAGAATTACCTCGAAAAACTCCAGGCCGAGCACGGCAGGTTTCGCGCTTTCCTCCTCGCCTCGCTCAAACATTTTCTGGCCAATGAATGGGACCGCGCCCGCCGCCAAAAACGCGGCGGCGGCGTCCCGCCCCTTTCCCTCGACTGGCAAGGCGCGGACACCCGCTATCGAATTGATCCCGCCGATCACCTCAGCCCGGACAAAATATACGACCGCGCCTGGGCCGTGACTCTGCTGGGACGGGTCATCACCCGCCTGCGCGAGGAAAACGCCGCCGATGGAAAGACGGTTCTTTTTGAGCGATTGAAGCCGTTTTTGATGCTGGGCCGGAGTGACATTCCTTACGCCCAGGCCGCCGCCGGGCTGGCCATGACGGAAGGGGCGGCGCGGGTGGCGGTCCACCGCCTGCGCCGCCGTTACCGGGAACTATTGCGCGAGGAAATCGGCCAAACCCTGTCCGATCCGGCGCAGGTGGAGGAGGAAATGCGCGCCTTGTTCAGCGCCTTTGCCGGGTGAACCGCGCCAACCCGCTATGTCAACAATAAACCAGCAGGGATTGGGAGATGGGATTGATGCGGTTGTAGTTGAGGAGCTTGTCAATGTAGGTGCTGGTCAGGCGCTGGCCGTCGGGGATGAGAAGGACGCCGTTCTCGCTGTAGATTCCCTGGGCGAGAACCATGCCGGGGGCCAATTCCGAGAGCATGACTTCGCGCTGTTTTCCGGGCACGACGGCTTTGGGGGCGGCGCGTTGAAAGAGGCGCACGGCCTCGGGATCGAAGGCCGATCCGCTGCCCTGGGAGATGACTTCGGCGGCTTCCTTGGCGCCGAGCTGGCTCTCGGCATAGGCCACCGCGACGGCGAGCAGGCGGGAGAGCCAGGGGATGGCGGCGCCTTTCAAGCCGTCGGGATAGCCGCCGCCGTCAAAACGCTCGTGATGGGAACGGATGATGGAACCGACGCTTTGGAGACGATGGACAAAGCCGGCGAGTTCCTGGCCCAAAATGGGATGATGACGCACCAGGGCGCTCTCGGCCTCGTTGAGGCTTTGCGGAGAATCCTCCCAGCGTTTGATCAGTTGGCGGGGAAGGCCAATGAGGCCGATGTCGTGGATGGCGGCGCTGATTTCCAGGATTTGCTGCTGGGCGGGGGAGAGTTCGGCCCGCTGGCCCATGGACCGGCACAGGGCCTGGACGCGCCGGGCGCGGTTGCCGAGCGTGGGGTGGAAGGTTTGCATGGTTTGAACACACAGCTCGACAGACTGGCGCAGGTTTTCGTCCTGCTCGGCGAGAAGTTGCTGGAGCTGGGTGTTCTGCCGGGCGACTTGGGCCACCTGGGTTTCCAATTCCTTGTTCAGATCGGCCAGGCGGGCGTTCATGGCCTGGGTGTCGGCCTGGAGGCGGGCGTTGTTGGAAATGACCTCGAAGCGCTGCACCGCCGCCCGGACAGTGACGAGCAATTCTTCGCGGAGCCAGGGTTTGACGACAAAGCGGTAGATTTCGCCTTTGTTGATGGCGTCAATCACAGTGCTCAGGCTCAGGACGGCGGTGATAAGGATGCGCGTGGCGTTGGGCTGGACTTCGCGCACCTGGGTGAGAAATTCCAGGCCGGAAATGAGCGGCATTTGCTGGTCGCTGATAATGACGGAGAACTGCTGGTCCTTGAGAACGGTCAAGGCGTGGATGGCATGAGGGGAGGCGACGACATGATAGCCCTCGCGCGCCAAAGTGTCGCGCAAGGCGACCAGGACGATTTCTTCATCGTCCACGATGAGGATGGGGTGGGCGGTTTGGCTGAGGGGCGGCGTGTCCTGCGGCATAGTCAAAAATCAAGGGCGCTCATTGAAGAAGGATGTGACGCGGGCGAGAAAATCGGCCTCGGTCAAATCCGAGGCGAGCACCAGGTCCATGTTGCTGAGGAACTGGGTTTGGAGGTCGTCCTGATTGCAGCCGGCCAGTTTGAGGGCGACCTTGATGCTTTTGTCTTGCTGGCGCACTTCGTCCAGGAGGGAACGGAGTCCGGCATCGTTGGGTTCGGCCAGGAGGAGGACGCCGGCGAATTGGTAATCGCCGGATTGGAGCAAATCGCGCAGGCTTTCGGAGGCTTCGGCGGCGACGATATGGAAATTGTGGGAGCGGAGCAGCTCGGCGGTCTTGTCCCGCATTTCTCCCGTCTGGCCGAGGAGGAGCAGGCTGCAACGGGTGTGGCCCGGCTGCGGAGCGGATTGAGGCGGAGGCTCGGACAAGTCGGCTTCCGGGAGCCAGATTTGGAAGGTGGCGCCGACGCCTTCGGTGGATTTGACGGAGATAGCGCCCCGCTGTTTTTCCACGGCGAGACGGGCATTGTAGAGGCCCAGGCCCGATCCCTTGGCCTTGGTCGTGAAAAAGGGATCGAAGATGGAGGCGAGATGGCGATTCTTGATGCCGCAGCCGGTGTCTTCAATAGTGAGACAAACGCAGGGCAAAGAGGGCGCGACGCCTTTGAGGTTCTCCATTTCCGGCAGAGTTTCGTGGCGGGAGGTGGAAACAGTCAGGAGGCCGCCTTTGGGCATGGCATCGGCGGCGTTCAAAAGCAAATTGATGGCGACCTGGCGGAATTCCACCACATCCAGGTGGACGGGCAGGGAAACCGGGGCCAGGTCCGCATCTACCTGGATGCGGCGGGGCAGAGTCTTGCGGATCAAATCCACCAAATCGGCGGTGATGTCGTTGAGATTGTGAAAATTGCGCTCGCCGGTTTGGCCGAGATGCAGATTGACCATGCGCTGGACCAACTGGCTGGCCTGGAGGGAATTTTTCTCGATCAGCGCCAGGCCCTCGTGGAAGGGATGTCCTTCGGCGGCCTGCTCCAGGAACTGTTCGCTCAAGGAATGGATTCCCGCGATGATGTTGGTGAAGTCATGGGCCATGCCCAGAGTCAGGACGGCCAGGGTCTCCTTCCAGGCGGCGGCGGAGAGGCGTCTTTCGGCGATGGTCTGCCGGGTGACATCGAGCCAGACGACTTCAAAGCCGAGCAACAACCCGTTGCGGCTGACGACCGGCTGGCGGCCTTCGAGGATGTAGGCGACGCGCCCGGTGAGGGCGTGGCGGATGCGATAAGTATTGGTGACGGCCTGGCCGGATTGGGCGGCGTGTTTGAATTGCTGCTGCAACTCCGCGGCATCGGCCTCATGAACCAGCCGCCAGAATATCTGCGGCCGGAGGGTCCAGGCCTCCGGGGAAAGGCCGGTCAGCTCCTCAATGTTCGGGCTGGCAAATTGCACGCTGAAATCGGGCCGCTGGCTGAACATGACGCAAGGCCAGCGGCGGGCCATGCCTTCCAGGCGCGCCTCGGCGCGGAGCAGGCGCATGAACAACTCGCGGCGCGCGGAGTTATTGTGGAGATGTTCGTCCCAGAGGGCTTCCTCCAGTTCGGTCAGGGGCGGGAGGGCGGAATTCAGGCGCACGAACCAGGATTCCGGGCCGCGCACGATTTCCAGCAGGAACCACTGGGCCGGGCGGTCGCCGCTGGAGAACAATTTCAGTTCCAAACGGTCGAAGGCGCCCTCGCGGCGGCCCATGCGGCCGAGGGCGGCCCTCCACTCGGCGGAGAGCGCGGCCAGGGTTTCCCAAAAGGACTGGCCGATCAGATCGGCGGTTTTTTTTTCGAGCCAACTGTAGAAAGGCTCGTTGATCTCCAGGATGCGGCCGGACGGGGCCAGCAGCGCCAGCCCGCCTTCCAGCCAGCTCCAGGGCGCGGCGGCGGGCAGGGGCGGGGGCGCGGCTTCACTGCCCCGGATGGGTTCCGGTGTTTGAAGATCAGCTTGCACAAGGCACGCGGTTGATTGGCCCAAGAGTGACGGACAGAGCAACAGAACACAACTCTAAATCAGCAAAATAATCCACTCCGCCCAGGTCCGTTGCGCTTTGACATCGCGGTTCGTTGCGTGCATGGTATGGCTCAGATATGCACAACTTTGGGGAAGAATAACGGTATGGTTGACCAACATAAAATCCAGTTTGACCTGATCAAGCTGCTGAACGGTGAACGAATTTTGCGCCTGACCGAGCCTCAATCCGGATTGTCGTTGGAGAAAAAGCTCGCTCCCGCCGATGCCGTTGTGCGTCAGAAGGAAAAGCTGCTCGGTGTGTTTGAGGCCGCGCTCGCGCGAGCCGAAATGATGAAGGTTTGAACCGGGTTTGCTGGCGCTGAATTTTGGATGGAACGGCTTCCTGCTTTGATTGGTTCGGCCCCCAGGCTTGGCCAGGCTGGTGCAAGGCGGTTGCTCCCTTTGCTGGTTGGAGACCCGCACTTTATCGCTGGCCCCAGCCGAAACGGCTGGGGGCGGGGGCCAGGCTGCTGATCGGCCAATAGATGAAGAACGACCTGCCAATAATATTTTCCTGGGGCACACCGCCCCAGTAGCGCGAATCGAAACTGCTGTAAGTGTTGTCGCCAAAGACCAGGTATTGCCGGTCCGCAACGACTCTGGTGTCGCTCTCCCTCTGGAAGAGATTAGGACGATCCGGCAGCAGAATATGCCCGCTGTAAAACTGGTCCTTCAGCGAATGGTGGTCGGCGGGAGCCATCTTGGGGTCGAACGAATAGACGTTGGCAAAGTGCGGGGTCCGGTTGTCCAAACGCCGGCCGTTGATGCGAACATGGCGATCCTCGCCGATGCTCACCGCGTCCCCGGGCAACCCCACCAGCCGCTTGATGTAGAACTGCCTCTGGTCCATCCCGGGATAAACAATCCCCTTGGTCTGGAAAACGATGATTTCCCCGCGTTCCGGCCGGCGGAAATTGTAGGTCAGGCGGTCCACGAACAAATGATCGCCGGTCGTTTCCGCAAAACGGAGGATCGGTTCCCCTTTGCGAAACCGCGGGTGATTAGCCAATCCAGTGACCTCCATGAAAGGACGATTGGAATCGTAATCCGGCGTGAACCAAAGGGTGATCGGAACCTCCGAGCCGTCCTGGTAGCGGACGAAAACCGTTTGTTTGTTGAAAAACCGAAGAAAGTGTTCCGGCGGGCCGACGCTGACAACAGCGCCATCCTGCGGAGCGATGACTTCGTGGTAAATGGCGCCCTGCACGGCCAGGCGATACAGGCGGGTGAAAAGCCCCGGCATCTGATAGGCCGGATCGTAGAGCGGGTCAATCGTCACGCCGAACAAGGTCGGCTGCATGGAACTGGTGGGGATCTTGAACGGCTGCAGGAAAAAGGTGCGGATGGCCATGGCGACGACGATGGCGACGAGAAAGACTTCGATGTTTTCGCGCCATTCCGCATGGGGATAAGGTTGGAGCCATTTGCCGGCCGTCTTTTCCAAATCGGCGGCGCTTTTGGCCAGCGTTTCCTTGTCCGCGCCGGCCGCGAGGGCCGCCTGGGTTTGCCGCAAAGCGGCGTCAATCCCCTGGAGGGCCTGGGGAGAAAGAACGTCGCGCTGGGCATCGCGCAGCTTGCGCACCTGCCCGCACAGGTCGGAGGTTTGCCGCACGGTGGCGGAAAAGAACCATCGTAAAATCATACTCGGGGAAAAAGATACCCGAGGTGCCGGCAATTGACGATAACCGATTTCGGATGAAACGGGTGCATTCACATTTTTGGGTTCCCCTCTTCATCTTGCTCTTAATCTTAATCTCCTCTCCATCCTGCGTGCCGATTTGGAGCAAGATTAAGATTAAGATTAAGATTAAGATTAAGAAAGAAGACCCAAAAAAGTGGAATGCGCCCGGATGCAACTCCGGTTGCAAAGTTTTCTTGCAACGGCCGCCGGACGCCGTTAGCATCCTCCAGTGGTTTAGCCCACAAAAATGATCGAACTTATCCAATTTCCATGGAGTCCGTTCTGTCTGGTCCAGCGCCGGATCCTGGAGTACTCCGGCGTGGCGTTCAAAACGACCAACATCCCGCCTTCCGACCGCTCCCGGGTCTGGCGGCTCACCCGGCAGCGCTATTACGGCGTGCCGATCATCAAGGACGGGCGGACGGTGGTTTTTGAAACCGACGAATTCTCGCAAATCATCGCCAAGTACCTGGACAGCAAACTGCAGCTCAATTTGTTCCCCAAACCCTGGCAGGGCATTGACCGGATGGTCTGGCGGAACATCGAAGACCAGATCGAAGGCCCGTGCTTCCGGCTCAACGACATTTATTTTGAGGAAATGGTTCCCCCGGCGGAACGGCTGGCCTACCGGCGGCACAAGGAGCGCAAGTTCGGCCGCGGCTGCCTGGAACAATGGCGCGCCGAGCAGTTGTCCTGGATCGAGCAGCTCACCCGGAACCTGCTTCCCTTTGAATTGATGCTTGCCACCCGGCCCTTTCTCTTGCGCGAGGAACCGCACTTTGTGGATTTCGACCTCTGGGGGATGCTGGCTAATTTCCTTTATTCCGGGCATTACCAACTGCCCGCCGCGCACAGCCGCCTGAACGAATGGCACGGCCGCATGTCCAAAGCCAGGAAAACCGTTGCGAACAGTGAAAAATTACATACTTGACACCAATGTCCTCCTCCATGACCCCAATTCCCTGCTCCGTTTCAAGGACAACACTGTTCTCATCCCCATCGAGGTGATCGAGGAGATTGACCGCTTCAAACGCGAATCCTCCGAGTTGGGCCAGAATGCCCGCAACGTCTCCCGCGCCCTGGACGCGCTGCGCGGCAACGGGCGCCTGAACCAGGGGGTCAGGCTGGAAAACGGCGGCAGACTGCGCATCATCTTTCACGACCAGCCCGGCGACGGCCAGTCGGTCTTCGGCAGCAATACGGTGGACAGCCGGATTGTCAACCTGGCGCTGGCCGTCCAGAAGGCCGAGCCGAAAGTCCCGGCCATCCTGGTCTCCAAGGACATCAACCTGCGCATCAAGGCCGACATCGTGGGCCTGGAGGCCGAGGATTACGAAAGCGACCGCGTGCCGCTGACCGACCTCTACACCGGCATGTTCGAGTTGAACATCAGCGCGGAGAAAATGGCCCGCTTCCGCACCGAGGGGGAACTGGACCTCAACAGCCACGGCGATTTTTGCCCCAACGAATTCTGCACCCTGACCGAGGAAACCAATCCCAAGCGCACGGCCCTGGCCAAAGTGGACCCGGCCGCCGCCAAACTGATCCCCATCCTGGATTGCCGGGAAGGGGTCTGGGGCATCAAGCCGCGAAACCGCGAGCAACATTTCGCCTTCGACGCCCTGCTGGACGACCGCATCAAGCTGGTCACACTCATGGGCAAGGCCGGCACGGGCAAGACCTTGATGGCCATGGCCGCCGGCTTGAAGCGCACGGTGATGGACCGGGAATTCCGCCGCTTGATCGTCGCCCGCCCCACCGTCGCCGTCGGGCGCGAGATCGGTTTTCTGCCCGGCACGCTCGAGGAAAAGCTAAATCCCTGGATGCAGCCGATTCACGACGCGCTGGAATTGTTGAGCGATTTGAACATGGGCGCCGACCACCGGCGCAGCACCGACCTGATGCGCTCCGGCACCATCGTGGTGGAGGCCCTGAGCTACATCCGCGGCCGCAGCATCGCCCACCAATTCATGGTCATAGACGAGGCGCAGAACCTGACGCCGCTGGAAGTCAAGACCATCATCACCCGCGTGGGCCAGGGAACCAAGATCATCTTCACCGGCGACCCGTATCAAATAGACAATCCCTACGTGGATTCCACCTCCAACGGTTTCAACTACATCATCAGCAAATTCCGCCAGCAGCCCATCGCCGCCCACATCGAGCTGCAAAAAGGCGAACGTTCCGAACTGGCCGAACTGGCGGCCAATCTGTTGTAGAAGCTCATCTTGCGATCAGAGCCGCGCGCCCCGGAAACCGGGCAGGGGGGGAGGCGATGTTGTTCGCCCTTTGGGGCATCGGCTGGTTTCACAGCAAATACACCTTTCCCAGCGCGCCATCCACGCGGACCCGCCGGCCATTGGTCAATCGGCTCAGAGATTCCTTCACCGACATCACCGCCGGGATGCCCATTTCGCGCGCGGTGACCGCGCCGTGGGAAAGCGGGCCGCCGCTTTCCGTCACCACTGCGGCCGCGCCATAGAAAAGCGGCGTCCAGG
>Ga0326728_10013667_pt1 | contig 17552 bp, 13 predicted proteins | sample MB3enrmetagenome_FD_207602 | JGI IMG/M metagenome (GOLD analysis project Ga0326728, IMG submission 207602) | Lab enriched peat soil microbial communities from McLean, Ithaca, NY, United States - MB31MN | ecosystem: Environmental > Terrestrial > Soil > Wetlands > Peat | place: USA: New York... | reverse complement strand
GCGCATGAGCGTGGTAATCAGCGCGGAAAACAATCGCGGCCCCCCACGGAAGCGCCTGCGGGCGCGCTGACCGATCATTTCAACTCTCCGCAGACCCATCCGGGCACTCAACCGCGATTCTTGGGTTTATTTATGGGAATTGACCGTGAGTTCGTCGTAGAGTATTCTTGTAGCACCTAAAAAGGTGCTTTTAGAGGAGCAGGCCAATGCTCAACATTACCAAGGACATCCAGTCGTTGACGACCTTCCGCCGCCGCTCGGGCGATTTCATGAAGCAGTTAAGAAAAAACAAGCGCCCCGTGGTGCTCACCGTGAGGGGGAAGGCTGCCGCCATCGTACAGGACGCTGAAGCCTACCAGCGGTTGCTTGATATTGCTGCCCAGGCCGACGACGAGGAGGGCATCCGTCAGGGTTTGGAGGATGCGAAAAAAGGGAAAGTCCGGCCTGCCAGAGAGTTTTTCGCCGAGTTCGAAGATCAGCATGGCCTATCTCGTTAACATCACTGTCCGCGCGGAGCGCGATCTTACCGGCCTGTACGGCGTCATCCATGCTGAGCAGTCCGACGCAGCCCTGAAATGGTACCAGGGCCTTAAGAAAGCCATCCTGAGCCTGGAACATCATCCGTACCGGCACCCTGTTATACGTCAGCGTGACAAGCTGAGGCACCTGCTCTATGGTCACAAACCTCACATCTATCGTGTGATCTACCGCGTCGTGGAAGATCAGGAGCGCGTGGAAGTGCTCCACATCCGCCACGGCGCAAGGAGAAAGCTCAAGTCGTCCGATCTTGCCTAGACCTTGGATCGTCCTGCTCGAAATTCATTTGATATAAGAGGAGCCAGATTCGAAGGGTGAGCGGAGGTCTCCCGCCGCGTCGAATTCGGCGGAAAAGGCATTTTCAGCCAAACGCCAGTTCTGGGGAGAGTCGATCTCCTCACGCAGCAAAGGCGAAATGGCGATGCGGTTGAGGCTGAGGGTGTTGCGAATCCAAACGCAGCGCTGGGCGGCGGGGTCGGGGCTCCCCAGGCAACCGAGGGCAAAATCCAATGCGGCGCGGTCTGTGGGCATGTGCATGGGAATCCGCCCGCCCTCGGGGTGCAGAGCGGTCATGGCGTTAATATAGGTTTTCTGCAAGTCAACTTTCCGGTAGAAGCGCTCGTGGATGATATCGGCGTTGCCCACGCCGATGGCGTTTCCGCCGCTCTCCGCAGTGAGGTCGCGAGCGAAGATGACGGAGATGGCGGGACCTTCGCCGGGCGCCAAGCCGCGGGCTCGGCCGACCACTTTGGTGTCCATGCCGGCGCCGCTGATGTTTTTCCCCATCTCGTCCTCAATCAGGAGATCAAGGCAGCGGAAAGGCAGGCGCGGCAGCAAGGCTCGCGCCAGCGCGATAGCGGATTCTTCCGCCGCGACGATGCCCTCCGGCAGGGCCGCGCAAACCTCCGCCACGGCGTGCATTTCATTCTCGACCACCGCAACCCCGCACAGGATCTTTCCGCTCTCCAGTATCTTCGCGGAGACGGCGCGGATGGTGGTTTCAAATCCGTACTTCAAGAACTGCTTGTGACCTTCCGTGGCGCCCTCACGCTTACCCAATCCAATAGCCATCATCTTCAACAGGCCGCTTTCGACGCCGCCAATCAAATCGGAGTGGGGCTTCACGCGGTTGACCACCACGATGCCGTCGGACTCCCACGCATGGCGGTCGGCGAAGACGGGGAACCCCTGGGGCGTTGTGCCCACCCGGAGCGTCTCGATCGACGAGCGGACTTCCACGCCCACACCGGCCTCGGTGATTCCATATTCCGCCAGAATCTGGCTCTGGCCCTCGGCTGTTCCTCCTCCGTGACTGCCCATCGCGGGGATGATGAAGGGTTGCGCGCCTTGCGCCTTCAACCAGCCACACACGGCGCGAACAATCTCCTGCAAGCTGGCAATGCCCCGGCTTCCCACGGCAACGGCAATGCGCCGGCTGCGCAGCTTCTCCGCCGCCAGTCCGAGCCCGACCAGGTGGGCCAGAACGGAACCACCTAGATCGTCAAGCGGCGGGCGGCTCGGCGCCTTGCGCTCCAGAAAGTAGAAGCTGGAGATAAAAAGATGTTGATTCCCGTTCATCGCCATAGAACAAACGTAACTTGGCGGGAAGGTCTTGTCAACATGGGCGGAATTTCGGTTGAGCGGGCGGCGCGGAGTTGTGCGCCTTCTGCAAAACTCCGCGGATCTGAATACGATGAGCGTCCACCTATTTATTGATGCGAAAGAACGAAAAGCCGCAGACTAACGCAAACTGCGCTACCCTGCTTTGAACGGCACGAAGTCTGCGCTACACCGCTATCGGCCGGTGATCCCAGGCGAATAGCGACAAGCATTTTCGCCGCAATCCGTCGGCAGGAGCATGAGCTGAAATCGGCGCCTCGGTGATTGTCCGCAGATGATGGTCAAACGGCAAGAAAAATCGTGGTGAGTCCGTTTGAGCCGTACGTTGGATGATTACCCAGGCTGTCGGCAAACACTGCGCCGTCGGGCGCAGGTGATGGCCCATGACGGGTTGTTGCCTCCTTACTCGCGCGGACGCAAGACAACTCCAAAGCCCGACTGGCATTGCATTCGGTGGTGGTCAGGTGTACGCTGCTGGGCGAGCTGGATTCCATGATGGAAATTCGGTCTCATCCTGGTCCTGGCGAAACTGAAGGACGGTCATGAACCTTATTCCTTATATCCCTTACATCGTGGTTGTAGTCATCCTTGGGGTCATTGCGATCTGGTTTTTGTTTTCCCGAATAAGGCCTCCCTCGATTTCATCACGGAACGTGACTAAGAGCTTATCCGTAAATAACTATTGAACTTGGGTGGGATTTAGGAGAAGATGATGGCCCAAGATGCCGCAGATAAAATCTTGGGAAGTTTCCGACGCTCTTTGGATGAAGGTTGAACCGCTGATTCCGGTCCGACAGCGGCCCCCCGGGCGAAAATACAAGCGCCGACCGGGCGGAGGACGGAAGCCGATGGCGGCGCGAAAAGTCTTTTCCGCGATTGTGTACGTGCTGCGGACGGGATGCCAGTGGAAGGCGCTGCCGAAGGAGTTCGGGAGTGCGAGTGCGATTCATAAGCATTTTCAGCAGTGGCACCGGGCAGGGTTGTTTCTGGCGTTGTGGCGATCCGGATTGGCCGAGTATGACGAGATGGAAGGCATTGCCTGGGACTGGCAAAGCGTGGACGGGGCGCTGGTGAAGGCTCCCCTGGCCATCGAGTGCGTGGGCGCGAACCCCACCGATCGGGGGAAAAAAAGGGCGCAAGCGCAGTTTATTAGTCGACGGGCGTGGCGTCCCGCTATCGCTCGTCGCGAGCGGGGCCAACGTGCATGACGTGAAGTTACTGGAAGCGACGATCGAGGGCGTGGTGAGCGCCCGACCAGCACCCACTCGGCGGAAGCGGCAGCATCTCTGCGCCGACGCCGGCTACAAGGGAACGCCGGCGCAAAAGACCGCCCAGGACCATGGCTACCAACCGCATATCAAGCAGCGACGAGAAGAAGCCCAGGCGAAACGAACCCAGCCCGGCTACCGCGCTCGCCGCTGGGTTGTGGAACGAACGCATTCGTGGCTGAACCGTTATCGCAAGCTCTTGGTGAGTTTTGAAAAGACCGAAGAAGGCTACGTGGCCCTACTAACTCTGGCTGCGGCCATGATCTGTTGGCGCCAGACTATAGTTATTTACGGATAAGCTCTAAGGAAGGCAACATTCTGATAGTGCCTCGCGGCGCTCTGTTGCCGTCATTTTGCATCAAATGTGGCATCCCCACACAAACGGAACCAGTCATGAAGACGATTGAATGGTTCCCAGCCTCGGTTACAATCGGCTTCTTTGTTGGGGTCCTTCCAGCCCTAATTCTCTATCTCATTACCAGGATGGAAATGAAGCTTGCGCTCCCGCTTTGCGCAGATCATCAGCAGGAAAGGAAGAAGTTAATATATGGGTGGGTGATAGTCGTGGTGCTCTGCATACCCGTTGCAATTATGTTGGGATATGCTATTGGCTCGGGATCTTCTATTGGCAGTGACCGAGGAGTAGGGTGGGGTTCGCTCGTGGGCTTCATAGTATTTATCATCGCTCTTGCCAAAACAAACCGTGCGCGCAACGTGCTGCTCCCCATCGAAATTAACGAATCGGGTGGGAGGTTCAAAAAAGCTAGTCAGGCCTTCCTGAGCCAAATCCCTAACGAAGCCCACGCAGTGGGACGCGTGAGTTAGGAGAACGGCACAGTCACGTCGTTGCCGGCACTTCTTCCTTTGCCAAGCGAAACGAGAAAAAGGTACCAGGAACCCTATCTCCGGGACCCTTTCTCCCCCCCTTTTTTCACCTCCCTTTTCTCCCCCACGGTCAGTGCCCAAGGCGAAGTGGCCTTGGCCACCACCGGGGCACACAACCTCCGGCGCCGTTCGAGCGGGTAAATGCAATCACGAGACGTAGGGGTAGGGCTTGCCCTACCCGGCGTTCCGCAGGGGGAATGCGGAACGAGGGGACGGCAAGCCGTCCCCCTACGGCGGAAGGCCAGGCGGCGCGGCCCGCAGGATCTTCCTGTCGCCTACGATTTGGCGGCTGCCCGGGGGGACGAAGGTAGGAGGCGGCAGTACCTCGAAGAGGTTCACGCAAGTTGACGGCCACTCGCGCGCCCAAGCATGGTCACGGCCTTTGTGACCGTGCCTCCCACTACCGGCAGGAAATTCCAGCGCCAAACATTAAATATTTCGCCGGTTTTCGGTCATTTCGTCCATGGCGTTGTGTTTATGGTTAGGTTATTGCTGGCATGTTACATGAATGGCCGCGTCTGGGTGAGAATACGCACCTTGGCTAGATGCCACGGGCTAGGAGACAGATGGAAGTGGCAGGAAAAGAGGAACCTCCGGGGATGTATATGAAAACATTAGGGAGCAAGCTCCGGAAAACAAAAAAGTGCAATATGCTCCGGGGATGTGTATGAAAACAAAGGAAGCCATGACAATATGTCTGGCGAAATACACGTCATTTACACGAATTCGCACGAGTTTTACAGTAATTCACAAGATCGGCCAGGCTATTGGATCGAAGGCGCACAAATTAAGCGATAAATCGTGCCTGAATAGAAGACTTCGGTTTTCCCCGGATGTAGCGGTACTGCCCGGATTCGGCAACCGTGAATGGCAGGGGCGTGGTGAACATGGAGGTGCCGGGCTGAAGCCCGGCGCTACGAGGACCGTTACGACATGAGCGGAATTTCCCGTGGACAAATATCGGCGCTTGATAGAGACTCGCGGTTTCTGCGAAAGGAGCAGACCGTGAAACAACGACTTCTTTATCGATTCATCTCCGTGGGGATACTGACCCTGGTTGTGGGTTGCATTTTTGATGTGCCCAGCACCTTTTCTGAAACCCTGTGGCAAATCGGGACGTTCAACTTTTCCTCCGGCGAATTCAATACGGGCAAAGGCGGGCCACCGCTCTTCGGTCAGCGTTTTCCCAAAGGGGAATTGGTTTATGTGGTGGGGAAGAGCAGCCCGGATCAGGATTGGCCTGCCTTCCAGCCCGGGTCCGCCAACGGACGCGCGGGATTTACGCCGCATCCTTACACCATCGAGTTTGATCTTGCCGATGTGCCCCGCGGTCTGGTGACTCTGAAGGTGTCTTTGCTTGTCGAAACGGCGCGCACGCCCCGGTTGGGCGTGGAAATCAACGGTCACCGGGCGCTTTTCTATCGCCATCCCCTACCGAACTACGTGGGAGGCGACCGGTCGATGGTGGTGAATCCCACAGCCTCTGCCGACACGATCGTCGCCGAGATCAATCCCGCTTTCCTCCTCAAGGGAACAAACAAGCTGGTTCTAACGGCCATCGACGAGCCGGCGGAGCGCGACGATTTCACCGGGACCGGAATTGTCTATGACGCCATCGCGCTGGAACAAAACCCCGACGCTCGCTTCGAAAAAGGCCGCGTGACCGTGGACGTCACTCCCACCGTTTTCTACGTGCGCAAGGGAGAGGGCTTGACGGAGTTGGTGGACGTCCTGGTGAGAAGCAACCAGCCCTTGGCCGCGGGGCAATTGACTCTGAAGCTGGGGACGCAGACCTTCACCCAGAAATTATCCGATCGGGAATTCGGCGAGGAGGTGGCGGAATATGCCGTCCCGGATTTTTCCGCCAACACGCCCGCAGAAGTGACCGCCAAGATCGGCGGCAAAACGCAGCGTTTCCCTTTCACGGTCAGTCCTGCAAAAAAATGGCTGCTGTATGTTGTGCCTCACGAGCACCTGGATGTGGGGTATTCGGACTTCCAGGCGAAGGTCAGCGAGGTGCAGAGCCGGGCGCTCGACGAAGCCATCCAGATGATTCAGGCCCATCCGGAATTTCGCTACAGTCCGGACGGCTATTGGTGCGCGGAGGAATTCATGGCGGGACGTACCCCCGCTCAGCGCGCGCGATTCCTGGAGATGGTGAAGGAGAAGAAGATTTTCATTCCCCCGCAGGAGGCCAGCCTTCTGACCGGATTCGCCAGCCTGGAGGTTCTATTTCGATCCTTGTACGGGGGCTTCGAGTTCAACCAGAAGTATGGCGGGAGTTTTGATTACGCGAACATCACCGACGTGCCTTCTTATTCCTGGTCGTATGCCTCAATTCTGGCCGACGCGGGCCTGAAGTACTTCGCCGCCGCGAGCGATAACGACAACGGACCGATTCTCATCAACAGCCGGCTGAATGAGAAGTCGCCCTTTTGGTGGGAGGGCCCGGACGGCGAAAGAATTCTGATGTGGTACGCGCGCAGCTACTTGCAGGCTGCCTGCTTGTTTGGATTGCCACCCTTCCTGCCGGCGGGCCGCGACTCGCTCCCTATTTTCCTGCAACCTTTCTCCCGCCCCGATTACAAGTCGGATGCGGTTCTGCTATACGGCACGCAGGTGGAGAACACCGACCTCTATCCGCAGATGGCGGAGTTGGCGGCCAATTGGAATCAGCAGTACGCCTACCCGAAGATGCAGTTTTCCGGATTCGCCGAGGCGCTGGAACACATTGCCGGGCAGTTGGGCGATTCCATCCCCACCGTGCGCGGCGACGGCGGGCCCTTCTGGGAATTCGGCAATGCTTCCGATGCCCGATACGTGGCGATGGAACGAGCCAACGAGCAGCGCGCTCTTTCGGCGGAGAAAATCTCGACCATCAGCACCCTGACCAACCCCGGCGTGCAACCCGACCACGCCCGACTGGCGCGTCTGTGGCGCGATATGGTGCTGGTGGACGAGCACACCTGGACCTCGGACCGGAGCGTCTCCGATCCCAACATCGACCAGTCCCGCGTGCAAATCGCCGTGAAGGAGCATTTTGCCGATGAAGCCCGCCTGGATGTCGATTACCTTCTCAAGCGGCACATGGCGGCCATTGCCGGATCCATCAACAATCGCCCCGGGACGCTGATCGTCTTCAACCCGCTCAACTGGAAGCGCAGCAGCCTGGTGGAATACGACCTGCGCAAGGGCTCCGCGCTGCTGGACCTCACCACCCAGAAGGAGGTCCCTTATGAAGTTCTTTCCCGCGGCGCCCAATACCTGCGCATCCGGTTCCTGGCGGAGGACGTTCCGCCTGTTGGTTACAAATGTTATTCCCGAGTTGCCGCCACGGCAGAACCGCCACGCACGCCGCGTATCTCCGGCGAAGTCCTGGAGAACACCTACTATCGCATTACGTTGGATGGATATAGTGGCGCGGTTAAAAGCATTATCGATAAGCAAATGCACGAGGAGCTGGTCAACACTGCCAGCCCCTACCGGTTTGACCAATACCTCTACGTCACCGGCGGGGACCAGTTCCCCAACCGCATCCAGGAATTCAGTTCCGCCACGCCAATGCCGGCGCTGGACATCGACGCCGCCAACGCCGGCCGCCTGGTGTCCATCACCCGGCAGCCTTTTGGCACCGTGGCGAAACTACAAAGCTCTGCCCTCAACACCCCCAACATTTCCACGGAGATCATTCTCTTTGACGGCGAGAAGAAGATCCTTTTCACCAATCACGTGAACAAGTCGCCGTTTTACCGGAAGGAGGCGGTCTACTTCGCCTTCCCGTTCCGCATGGAACGTCCGCATATCCGTTACGACCTCCAAAATGGTTTTGTGGATCCTGTTCATGACCAGATGCCGGGGGCAGGGAAGGAGTGGTACTCCGTACAGCACTGGGTGGAAGCGTTTAAGGGAAATGTGAGCGCCGCCATTCTCCCTGTGGATGCGCCGCTCATAACCCTTGGCGATATCGTGCGGGGGAAATGGCCGACGGATTTCTATCTCTGGCGGGGAGACATCTTCTCCTATGCGATGAACAACTATTACTTCACCAATTGGCCGGCCGCGCAGGGAGGGGACTTCACCTTTCGCTACCTTCTGACCAGCAGCCCCGACATGAGTCCTGACGCTTTGAGCCGGCTCGGGCGGGAGGAATCGGCGCCGCTGGAAATCGACGAGATTACTTCCCAGGACAAAGCCGTCCCCCGGCCGGAGCCTTTGCCCGCGGATCAGGCCAGCTTCCTCCAGACCGACGCGCCGAACGTCGCCCTGGTTACCTGGAAGCTGGCGGAAGACGGCGATGGGATGATCCTGCGTTTCCTGGAACTGGCGGGCAGAGAAGGTATGGTCAACGTACGGATTCCGTTGCTCAACGTCGAGTCCGCGTGGAGTTGCACGGCCATGGAGCAAAAAGGGAACGCCTTGCCCGTGTCACCCCACGGATTCGGCTTCCCCATTAAACGCTTCCAGATTGTTACCGTACGATTGAAGGGAACGCCGGCGATGTGAGTTGCCGTTTAGCTGGCCCGTGCTTCTTCCTTAACAGCGACGGATTCCAATTGGGTGACCGGGCCACAGGATTCCCGCCGGATCAGCCGGGTGGGAAGGGTCACGGATTGCGGTTTGACGTCAAGGCGCGAGATTTGGTTCAAGAGTAGCTCCGCCATCTGTTTGCCGAGTTGATCGGTAAAAACGCGCACGGAGGTGAGGGGAGGGATGAGCGCGGAAGCCTCGATGGTGTCATTCACGCCGATTACGCTGACATCGGCGGGAATTTTCAGACCGTGGTCGGTCAACGCCCGGTAAGCGCCGCGGGCGGTGGTGTCATCGCCGGCAACAATTGCCGTGATCTGGCGGCCCTCACTGAGAATGGATTTGGTGGCCAAGTAACCGAGGTCCTCGGCACCATCGATGTTCAAGTCGCGAATAAGGGGCGGGAGGCCGGCCTCCTCCATCGCCCGGAGATAGCCCTGCCGGCGGCGGGCATACCAGGCGAGCTGGCAATTGCCGATATACCAGATGTCCCGATGTCCCAGGGATTGCAAGTAATTGGTGGCTTCCTCGACGCCGCCAATGTCATCAAAATACACTGCGCTGTATTTGTCACTCTGCCAGTCGCCCACCACATTGTTGCCCAGGCAAACGATGGACAGCCGTCGGGCGCTCAAGGCATCGAGCAGGTTTTGAGAGTTCGTGCCGGCGCAGATGACCCCGCGCACCACCCGGCGATTCTGGAGGAGCCGGGGGACGTGGACCTCCCTCCAGGGAAGCTTGGGAGAGTATTGCAAAGGCAGAAACAAAACGCCAAAGTCGTTGGCGGCGCAATGCACCTCGGCGCCCACCAACACCGCGGAGTGGAAGGGAAGCAGTACAGAGCGGTTGCTGAGAAGGAAGGCGACGATGCGTGAATCGTTCCGGCGCTTGAGATCAAACCCCAGCTTTATGGCGGTTTTGATAACCCGTTCGTGAAGGTTTGGCCGAACTCGCGCACTTCCATTCAAGACGCGCGAAACCGTGGCATTGCTCAGGCCTGCGGCGCGGGCCACGTCTTGGATTCTTACTTTCGGTCGGGGCGTTTTCTTGGTCACGCACTGCCTCGAAGCAGACTGGGGAATTCGGTCCCGCGATTGCTTCGGCGCGTCTCGTGGGAAGCCGTACGGCCTCCTGCGGGAAGCCGTCAGCAGAATCTACGCCAGATTCTGAAAATTTTCAAGAAATTTTCCAAGTGGCTGGAGCTCCTTTGCGAATTCGTTGCAAATTGTAAGGAATTGCTGGGCGTGGCGACGAAAAGAATTACATCCACCTCAAAGTGGGGTTGAAAAGGGCTCGCGCGGCGGAAACTCATCTCACTGTAGATTAATGCACTTGTATTGGTGTGAATGACACGTAGCGAATCAATGGATCCCAAGGTACGTCCGCAATGCGAGCTGGAAACTACCGGAGCCGAGGTTTTCGTCAACCTGACAACCAACCCTCTGGCGCCCAGTGGTGGGCGCATTTACCTGACAAAAAGACTGGAGATGGGATATGTTTGCAAGAACATCAGAAATTTTTCTTGACAATGGGATAGTAACTCAATATAAATGGCAATTATTCTCACTGTGTTCCACTTCTCGCGCCTGAGGAGTTGTGGCGTCGCAGAGGCGGAACTTGGCAAGAAGTCGTCGTCGAGGGTCTGGAAAGGTGAGGTTCCGTTTCCCAATAGGCGCTCAGCCCGTTTGTGCGTGTCTGTAGGTGAGGTTAACTGGGGGGCCACAGGCGATGGGTTCAGACCTTTCGTAAAGAATTAGCCCATATTTCCGGGCCGTGGCCCGGGGCTGGAATGTGCGGAAGGATTGGTTCTCCGTATCAATGGACGGCCAGGCTATGCTTGTGCACCCGCACACGGGGCGATCCAACCGTGCTATTTCGAAACAGGTAGGAATCTCAGAGGCTTGACTGACTACTTTGCAAAGTGGCAAGCGGATGGACGATTCCGAGGGTCGGGTCACAAACAACGAAAGGAGATAAAAAGTGAGGATAAAAATAGGGGTTCTTCTACTCACGGTTATAGGGCTGATTCTGATTTACCCGAACGCCGTGCACGGCCAAGCGGTCAACAACGCCCAGATTCACGGGACAGTGACTGATGCGACCGGGGCGGTTGTTCCTAACGCCAGCATCCAGGCCGCCCACGTCGCCACCGGGACAGTCCGCAAGACGGTTTCCGGTGCATCGGGCGATTACGTGCTGGCGAATCTTGCGGTGGGAGCTTACAGCATTGAAGTTACGGCCAGTGGTTTCGAGCGTTACGTACAAACGGGCATCGTCCTGCAAGTGGGCGATAACGTCAACCTGGACGTTACGATGAAAGTAGGCGCGGTGACCCAGTCGGTGGAGGTCAGCGCCGGCGCCACCATGGTCCAAACCCAGGACACCTCGATTTCCGAGGTGATCGACCAACGAAGAATGGATGACCTGCCGCTCAACGGACGATTGCCCACGCAACTGGTGGTCCTCTCGGGGGCGGCAGTCAATTACCAACCCAACGGCGGCGACTTGACCGGCAGCAAGAACTATTCCAGTTCGGTCAGCATCTCCGTGCAGGGCGGCGAAGGCAATGGGGTTAATTACTTGTTGGACGGGGCTGACCATAACGACCCGTTCTCCAACGTTAATCTTCCCTTTCCACTCCCCGACGCGCTGCAAGAGTTTAGCGTGCAGATGAACGGGCTTTCCGCCCGCTACGGCGTTAATTCCGGCGCGACCGCCAACTTTGTGACCAAATCGGGCTCGAATGCTCTTCATGGGGATTTATTTGAGTTCGTGCGCAACGGCCAGTTCAATGCCCGCCTGTTCGGCGCCCCGTCGGAGGATACTTTGCGCCGCAACCAGTTTGGCGGCACGGCGGGAGGGGCGATCAAGAAGGACAAGCTGTTCTACTTTGGCGCGTACCAGGGCACACGCCTGCGCACCGCCCCTGGGACCACCACGAGTAATGTTCCCACCGCCCAAGCGATGAACGGCGACTTCAGCACTTTAGACGCTGCCATTTCTGCGGGGGGTTGCCAGAAGTCTGCTATCACCCTCAAGGATCCCTTCACCCTCGGACCCTCGTTCCAAGGAGGCGCCAAGGCGAACCAGATTCCCACCTCGCTTTTCAACGCGTCAGCGCTCAAGCTCCTCGCGTTGGTTCCGCCAGCCGTCAGTGGCTCGCTAACCCCCAACTCCTGCGGCGCGGTCGGCTACGGCATCCCCACCCCTCAAGATGAAGACCAATTCTTGGGCCGTGTGGACTGGACCATCAGTTCCAAACAAACCCTTTATGGCCGTTATTTTGATACGGATTTCCGGGCGCCGCCGCCAGTTTACACCCCGACGAACCCGCTGGGTCTCCTGGTCACCACTGCCTACGGGAATTGGCAACGCGCCCAAGCGATGGTGCTCGGCTACACCTGGTCGCTTTCCCCCACCACGATCAACACCGCTCACCTTTCGTGGACGCGCTTGCGGAACACTCGGGGGGGGGACCCGAACGTGCCGAACAATCTGGCCTTCGGGCTGATCAACCCCGACGGATCTCCTCTCTTCCAACTGGTCCCTCACTTCCTCAACACGTCGATCACCAGCTACTTCAGTGTGGGGTGTGGAACCTGCGCGCCGGGTTACTTCAATCGCAACACCATGCAAGCTGCCGACGACGTGGATTTCATCCGCGGCAAGCACCAGTGGGCTTTTGGCGGTGAATGGATCCACCATGAATTGAATTCCCCCAGCGCGTTCGATGGCAACGGCGTCTTTAGCTTCAATGACAGCGTCACGGGTGATGGTCTGGCCGATTTTATGCTCGGCACCCCCCAGCAGTTCCAACAAAGTATGGCGACGGCGATGAATTTCCGGCAGAACTATTTTGCCGCGTACGTGCAGGATGATTACCGCGTCAATTCCCGCCTCAACGTTCACGCCGGCGTTCGCTGGGAGCCTTTCCTTCCCGAGTATGACGCATTCGGACGGGGAAGTTATTTCTCCATGGCGGGCTTTTACTCCGGTCTGGAGAGCACCGCGTTCCCCGAAGCGCCGAATGGTATATTGTTCAGTGGCGACCCGGGAGTTCCCAAAGGCGACGCCTATAACGCCCTCAACCTCTTCGCACCGCGCGTCGGGTTCGCTTGGGACATGACGGGGAATGGCAAGCAGACCCTGCGCGGCTCCTACAGTCTTTTCTATGATTTGCCGGAGACGTTCTATGCCGACCGGTACACCAACGGGTACCCCTATGGAGCCAACAATACTCTGAATCCTAAAACCAACGGTTGCAGCGTCACCGGCAGCGCGCCTAATAGCTATTCTTTGGGGACCTGCGAACCGGGTTTCACCTCTCCTTACGGTTGGGGCAGTACCGCGACCCCGGACCCCTACCCCATCCCCTTCCCGCCTCCCAAGAACTTTAACTTCGGTGGTCCCACCTCGGAAGGCGTTTACATCAACTTCCAACTGAACTCCAAGCTCCCTTCCGTGCAAGAGTGGGGCTTGAGCTACCAGCGCCAGTTCCCGCACAACTGGTTGTTCACTGCTTCCTACCTGGGGACCCATACGGTTCACCTCTGGGCCGGAAACGAAGCGGATGACTGTCCCCCGGCCGCCAGGGCATGCACCAACTCGCTACGGCGTTTGTACACGGCCGGTATAACTCAGACCATCAATGGGGTGAGCGTAAACCCGGGCGGCTACTACTCCACCATTGCGCAGCAGTTTGAGGGTTCATACGCCTCTTACAACGCTCTGTTGGTTAATATCACCCACCGGTTCAGCCAGAATTTCAGCCTGCTCTCCAATTACACGTGGTCCCATTGTCTCAGCCTCTCGGATTCCACGGGAGAATTGACCGGGCCCAGTTTCATGAATCCCGCCAACCCCCAGTTGGATTACGGCAATTGCGGCATGAATTTCGACAACAACTTCAATACCTCGATTGTGGCCACCATGCCGAAATTCCAGAATAAGCTGACCAACTGGTTGGCTGGGAATTGGCAACTTTCTCCCATCCTTACCGCCCGCAGTGGACCCTGGTATTACGTGGGGCTCGGCTCGACGGACATTTCTGGAACCCTCGTCAAGGCCGACCGGCCCAACGTGGTCGGAAACCCCTACCAGTACGCGGGTAGCTTGTCGAACTCCACAGCTACGGTCCGTTATGTCCAATTGTTGAATCCTGCCGCCTTTGATGACGGCACCAACTCTCCCGGAACGATCACCTCAACTTCCACGGGCACCTATGGTGACGAGGGCCGAAACTCGCTGCTCGGTCCCGGCTTCTTCAACGTGGACGCGGCGCTGGTCCGGTACTTCCCCATCAAGGAGCAGATGAAGGTCGAATTCCGCGTGGAGGCCTTCAACCTGTTTAACCGCACCAACCTTGCGCCTCCCGGATTCTCAGTCACTGCACAGACCAATTTGATGGGCCCGGGAACTACGAATGCCACTTCCGGTATTTGGTATGCCAGCACTTCGGCATTTGACATGCGCATTCTGCAACTGGCTTTGAAGCTTTACTTCTAGAACGGCTTTTGAAATGCGTCGGGATTGGGTCCTTCAGTCCAGGACCAGAACGCTGGAGGCAGTGAGGCGGGGCAGAGCGGAAACGTTCTGCCCCGCTTGCTGTTTTAGCGCGAGTTACTTACGATGGTGCGGCACTCTTCGGGAGTTCCAGGAAGGGCGTGGCTTGTCAAAATCAATGCTCCGGGAGGGCAGGACAATGGATAAGCAATCATCGCACTTAGGAAGGCGTGAATTTCTGGCGGCCGCGGCCACCAGCGGCGTCGGCCTGGCGCTGGAGCCGGCGGCGGGTCAGGAGGCTGCCGCCCAACTCTCAGGCCACAGCGGCCGGCTGCGGGTGGCGCTGGTGGGCACCGGCGTGCGGGGCAGCACGAACTGGGGCAAAAGTCTGAAAGGTAACTATGGCGATGTGTTGGAGTATGTCGGGCTCTGCGACATCAACCGCAAGCGTATGGCGGTGGCCAGGGACTTCATCGGTGTGGATTGCCCGATGTTTGCGGATACGGAGTTTGACGAGATGATTCGCAAGACGTCTCCCCATTGCGTGATTGTGACCACCATTGATTCCTATCATGCCAAGTATATTTGCCGCGCGTTGGAGTTGGGTATCGATGTGGTCAGCGAGAAGCCCATGGCGACTGACGAAAAGATGGTGCAGGAAGTCCTCGACACGCAGCGGCGCACCGGCCGCAAGCTCATCATCGCGGAGAATTATCGCTACAGCCCGGACGCGGAAACCATCAAGAAGATCATCGACTCGGAGGAGATCGGCGTCGTTACCTCCGTCGATTACAACGTATATCTGGACACCAATCACGGCGCTTCCTACTTCCGGCGCTGGCACGGCTTCAAGCAATACAACGGCTCCATACTGAATTCCGAGGGTTGCCATTTTCTCGATCTCGTCCAATGGTGGCTGGGAGCGGAACCCGCCGAGGTCCAGGCTTTCGGGGCCCTCCGCCGTTACGGTTACAACGGCGAGTATCGCAGCGAGCGCTGCATGCACTGCCCTCACCAGGGGAAGTGTAAGTTCTTCTGGGACATCACCAAGGAAAAGTTCTACATGGACTTTTACGTGAACGCCGAGTCGGAAGACGGCTATTTGCGCGACGGTTGCGTCTACCGCCGGGACATCAACGTGTGGGATACCATGACTTTGAACGTGCGCTACCACAGCGGCGTCTTGATGAGCTTTTCGCTAAACGCCTTCATGCCTTATGAGGGATACCGGATTGGCTTCAACGGCACCAAGGGCCGGTTGGAGGCGCGCGCCTACCACGCGCAGCCCTGGGAAGTGGAAGCGCTGGCGGAAATTCGCATTACCCCGCTGTTCAAGCCATCGAGAACCCAGGTGGTGGCCAAGAGCAGCGGCACGGGCCATTGGGGCGCTGACGAAAGATTGCACCAGTCGATTTTCCGCGGCCCCGTGCCGGACCCGCTTCACCAGAGAATAACGCTACGCGAAGCTGCCTTGGAGTGCCTGTTGCCCATTGCCGCGCGCCGGAGCATCGAGCAGCAGCGGCCGGTTGCCATCGAGGAACTTATTAAGCTCTGATCTACTTCCTGTACAGTCGTACGGGCATGCCACGGCATGCCCTGCTGGGGGCCGGGTCGGCCCCTTTGGGCACGCCATGGCGTGCCCGTACGGTTGCGGTGGGCGCGCCCTCTACTTCCAGTATTCGGCCCCGGGCAAGCTGCCATCCATCAAATATCCACCATCAATCGTCAAGATCTGGCCGGTGATGTAGCGCGCCCGCTCCGAGGCGAGAAAAACGATGCCGTCGGCAATCCACGCCGCCTCGGCGATCTCGCGCAGCGGCACGCGCATATAGAGAGCCTTCTTAACGGCTTCGGTATACATGGGCACGGTGAGTTCGGTGTACGTGGCCCCGGGCCGCACACAATTCACATTGATCTTGTGAGGAGCCAGTTCCGTGGCCAGCGTGCGCGAGAAGGCTTCCATCCCGCCCTTGGCCGCGGTGTAAGCGCTGGCGGAAGGTTCCGAAAGTCCCGCGTGGATGGAAGAAACATTGACGATGCGGCCGCCCCGGCCTTGCCGGATCATCTGCCGGGCCACGGCCTTGGAGAACAGAAAGCAACTGGTCAGGTTGTTGGTCAGGATTTTGTTCCACTGTTGCTCCGTGGTATCCACGGCGGCGGCTTGCAGGATAATCCCGGCGTTGTTGATCAGGATGTCGACGCCACCCCACTCTTTCAAAATTTCTTTCATCGCCCGGTCGACGTCGGCCGCCGCAGAAGCATCCGCCGCGACGCCCACCGCCTTGCCGCCGCGCTCGCGAATGGCGGCGGCCACGGCGGTGGCGCGCTCGCTGTGCAAGTCCAGCACGGCAACCTGCGCTCCCTCTTCGGCGAGCAGGAAACTCACGGCTTTACCGATGCCGGAACCACCACCCGTCACAATTGCCGTCTTGCCTGTCAGTTTGAGATCCATGATGAAATTCCCCCTTTCAAGATTTTGCCTCGCTGCGGAAGTAGAGCTGCGGAAGTGGAGCCGCAGAGGAAGGCAAACCGCGCCTGCCCCCGCGCTGGTTGCTCCATCGTACGGTCCACGTAGCGCCGGGCTTCAGCCCGGCACCACCCGTTGCGCGGTGGCTTGCCAAGCACGATTGCCGAATACGGGAAGTGCCGCCCTGAAGGGCGGCGCTACGCCGGCATTATCCAGTCCTGCGCACCCAACTCTGCGTCAGCTTAACAACAAATCTCAGCAGATTAGGATTATTATCACCTTCTTGGATGGAGTTAAAGATCCCTGGAAACTACCGTCCCAAGGTAGAGCAAGTGTGGGGAGCTGACCATGTTCATCATTGCGCTCATCGCTACGGTTCTTGCCCTCATCCAAAACCTGCTCATGTTCGGTTTTGGCATGAAGGAATCGGCAATTTATGCCTTCCCGCTTTCGTTTACCGGGATCTTCCTGGGCGAGATCGCGGCGATATGGACGGGGTATTTCTGCGCCCGCAGGTTTCTGCGTCGCCGGCGCGTGCTGGCTCTGGCGGCGTGGGTGATCCCGGTCCTGGGAGCGGCGGAAGTGGCGCTGCCGGGGAGCTTTTTCACAATCGGGGTCCAGGACGCGTGGCGGAACCTCGCGTTGCAGCGGATCAAGGTGGTGGGCACTTCTTTCGAAGCGCTGGCCTCCGACCGCGGCGGCAGCCGGTTCGCGCTCACCTACACCCTGAAATTCCGCAAGGCCGG
>Ga0326728_10013664_pt1 | contig 17553 bp, 21 predicted proteins | sample MB3enrmetagenome_FD_207602 | JGI IMG/M metagenome (GOLD analysis project Ga0326728, IMG submission 207602) | Lab enriched peat soil microbial communities from McLean, Ithaca, NY, United States - MB31MN | ecosystem: Environmental > Terrestrial > Soil > Wetlands > Peat | place: USA: New York... | reverse complement strand
CCGTAGAGGTCGGGCTGGGCCAGGAGCGTGACGAACTTCTGCTCTGCGCCGGAGCCGTCGGTGTGCGCCGAGAGAACCATGGTGGCTCCCGAGCCGTAGGCGAGCTCGAAAACGCGAAATTGCTCGTCGAGCAGCGGAGCGGGAGGAGGCGGCGGCGCGGGCTTGGCGGTTTTGTGCGTGGAGGCGGTTTTGGACGTGTGCTGGGGCTTGGCCAGGGGCGCGGGCGGCGAATTGAGGCCGAGCGCGGTTCGCGCAAGGTCTTCCATGGCGGCCCTCATCTTGGCCTCATCGTCAGGATTGGCCCAGATGTAGTCCCAGGGATGGACGGGGCGGGTTTTGGCATCGGAGACGGCGACCTCCTGATGCATATCGGGCGGCAGGCCGATGAGGCTGGGCAAAATGGGCGCGGCCTCGCCTGCTGATTTGCCACGAAAGAGATGCGGGCGGCCAGGATCGGTTAGGGTGGCGACGTCTTCCACGTAGCCTTCATCCTCCTCATTATTCTTTTTCTGCTTCGGGTGATCGGAGCCGGAGGTCGATGCGCCGGCAGGCGATGAGGTGTCGTCGCTGCGGTGGAGGGTGGGACGGTCGGAATCGGGAGGCGGCGCATTGGAGCCGGCGCCTGAGCTCTCCGAGCCGGAACCGGTCTGGCTCGAGCTGGCGGTTGAAGCGTCGCCACCCTTGTGGAGCGTGGGACGGTCGGGATCGGGAGCAGGCGCATTGGAGCCGGCGCCAGAGGTCGAGCCCGAGCTGGAGCTGGCGGCTGAATCATCGGAGTGATGCTTGCGGTGCAGGATGGGCACATCGCTCTGCACGTCTTCTTCGTCGACCTTCGCCATCTGCGCCGGCGCGGGCCTGGACGCGGGGAGCGGCTTCCATTTGCCAAAGCCGACCCAGGTACCCTGCTGCTGGCCGGCACTATTGATATCAAAGAAGCCGACAGGCTTGCCGTCGTCGAGGAGCTGATACTCGACCTCGCTTTCGAGGGCGATCGGCTCGGGCCGGGCCAAGTAGACGCTCGCGTCCTCGAGGTCCTGGCCGTCGTAGATGCAGACGGGAACAAGGCGGCTGGCCTTGGGGTGTTCCTGGTCGCCGGTCCACTCGAGCACGCCGACGGCGCGCAGCTCAGAGGTGTTCTTATCGGCGTCGGTGATCTGGCCGGGATACTGCGCGTGCGCGGAAAGGGCGCAGGCAAGCAGGAGTGCGGCTCCCCACCCTAGCCGCAAAAACAAAGGCACGGCGAGGGTGGGGCACCCGTTCACTGCCGTTATCCACAATCGAGTTTCGCAGCGCGATGACACCTTGCACTTCCCTCGACAATAATCGAATCCAGAGGCCGGCTTTTCGGGCCGCAATTCCTATAACGAGGATATTCCCCATGGAGCTGAACGAGAAAGTCGCCGACTTCACCCTGCAAACGGACGAGGACAAGACCGTAAGCCTTTCGGATTTTGCCGGCAAGCCGGTCATCCTCTTCTTTTACCCTAAAGCCGACACGCCGGGCTGCACCATTGAGGCATGCGGCTTTCGCGATACCTTCAAGAAGCTACTGGCAGCGGGGGCTGTGGTTCTGGGCATCAGCCGCGACACCCCACGCGACCAGGCCAGGTTCCGGGCGAAGTACGACCTCCCGTACACACTCCTTGCTGATGTAGACGAGAAAGTGTGCAAACAGTTTGGCGTGTTGAAGGAAAAGAACATGTATGGGAAGAAAGTAATGGGCATTGAGCGGACGACGTTTGTGATCGGGCCGGACCGGACGCTGCTGCACATCTATCCCAAAGTGACGCCTCAGGGCCACGCCGAAGAGGTGTTGGCGCTGATTGAGGGGTTGAAGCGGCGCTAGCGGAACTAGCGGAGTTAGCGGCGCTAGCGGAGTTGGGGATTTGGCGAGTCGGCGGGTCAGCAAGTCAGCGGGTCAGCGCGGAGCAGGAGTTGTGGGACGCGACAAGAAAGAGCCGATGCCTGGGTGGCTGCTCGAGCGCGCGTTTTTTGAGGCGGCGCCGGAGCGTGTGGCGCCGCAGCTGCTGGGCAAGCTGCTGGTCCACAAGACGCGCAGCGGACTGGTGGCGGGGAGGATTGTGGAGGTTGAGGCGTACCTGGGACCGCACAACGACGTGGCCGACGCTGCTGCCCACTCCCACCGCGGACCGACGCCGCGGAACCGGGTGCTGTTCGGGCCAGCCGGGCACGCGTATGTTTATTCGATCTATGGCCGGTACTTCTGCATGAATGTGACCTGCGAAAAAGAGGGACGGGCCGGTTGCGTGCTGGTGCGCGCGCTGGAGCCGGTGGCTGGGCTCAAGCAGATGGCGCGGAATCGCGGACTGATTGGCGCCTTGCAGGAGAAGAACAACCGCAGATCCCGCGACTCAGTCCCGCTCGCGCGGGACCTCGCTATGGATGACAAGCGGAGATTGAATCCGCAGGAATTCACCGAGTGCGGCGCAGCGGCGCGGGAATTGACGAGCGGGCCGAGCCGGCTGTGCCAGGCGCTGGGTTTGAAGCGAGAGACGCACAATGGGCTGGATCTACTCGATCCCGCGGCGCCCTTGCAGGTGCGGGACGACGGGATGCGCGTCACGCGCGTTCTGGTGACACGGCGCATTGGCATTCGCAACGCCGTGGAGCTGCCGTTGCGTTTTGCTCTTCCCGGGCACAGTTGCGTCTCAGGTCCCAAAAACGCCGTCGGCAAAACCATCGTTCTGCGGGCCGGATCCGCCGGTAAACTGAAACCAATCAAAGCTTAGGGTCTGTTCGCAGACCACGAGAGGAACTCTGCACGTGAAGCACTCTTCCCTGCTCCTATCCGCCGCCGCGGTTGCCCTGATGACCGTGGCCGTGCTTGCCGCCACCACCGGAGTGCAAGCGACGCAAGATCAGCCGCAACCGGCTGTGCAGGCTGCGCCCAATCCGCCCGCTCCGGCGAGCCCGCCGCAACAGGGTATGCCGCCCGAGGGCATGGGTCGGCCGATGCGCAACTATCCTCCGCCGACCAACCTGAAGGTACTGCCCAAGAACCTGACGGGCCGCGAGGTGCGCGACATCATGGAGAAGTGGGCGGGATCGCTGGGCGTGCACTGCGACACCTGCCACGTGGCCGACCCCAACCACATCGGCCCCAACGGCCGGCCGCAGCTGAACTTCCCCGACGACTCGAAGCCGGACAAGCAGATCGCGCGCATCATGTACACCATGACGCAGCAGATCAATGCGGACACCATCAGCAAGGCGATGGACCTGGACAAGGATGACATGGGCTTGCCGGTCACGTGCGGCACGTGCCATCGCGGGCACAAGATGCCCGAGGAGTTCGTGATTCCCAAGGAAGAGCGGCCTGGCGGGCCGGGTGGAGGACCGGGAGGGCCGCCGCCGACGGGTGGCGCCGCGCCGACGGCAGGAAGCGCGCCGCCCGCGTCGAACTGACGCTGACCGCGTGAGTTTACACCTTAAGCATCGTGGTATCCCAGGTCTCAAAGTCGAGACCTGGGGCACCCGCGTGGTCTGTGGCGCGCCTGTGTGAGCGCAAAGAAGGCGGCGTTGTGGGTGCCCGCGTTTGCGCCTGGCGGAATTACACTGGCTCGGTATGCGGCTGTTCGTGGGGATTCCGTTGGCGGATGCGGTGGTGTGCGAGCTCGTGGCCATGGTGGGGCGGCTGAGGGGCGGCGAGAGCGCGGGGCGGGGCGGCGGATTGCGCTGGACCGCACCTGAGTCGTGGCACATCACGTTGCAGTTTCTAGGCAACGCGACTGTGGAACAGTTGCAATGCCTCACAGCGCGACTGTGTGAGGTGCGTGCGGGGGCAGTTCCCGTGCAACTGGGCGAACTGGGCTGCTTTGACCGCGCAGGTGTGTTTTTTGCGGATGTGACGGTGACGCCTGAGCTCGCCGCGCTCGAAAGAAGCGTCGTAGCCGCAACGAGCCGGTGCGGGTTTGCAGCGGAGACGCGGCCGTATCACCCGCACATTACGCTGGCGCGAGCGAAGGGACAGGGACGGGGGATGGAGTTGCGGGAAGTAAAACGCAACGTGCGCAGCCAGCTCACCTTCACACAGTTCACGGCGCACGAGATTGTGCTGTATGAAAGCCATTTGGGGGCAGGTGGCGCGCGGTATGAGGCCCACATGCGCGTTCCGCTGGCCGGTGCATGATGGCTGATGGCAGGCGGCAATGACTGATATACTGAAGATTCGGCAAGGTGATGGCGCGCCTGGCTGTATGCGCCCCGGCCGCCCGAAAACACTGAGAGATTTGGAGTGGGACGATGGCACAAGTTTGCGATATCTGCGGTAAAGGGCCGCGCTTCGGCAATAACATTTCGCATGCGCACAATTTGACGCGCCGCCGGTGGAACGTGAATCTGCAGGCGGTGAAGGTGCTGGTGAATGGCGCGCCCAAGCGGCTGCGCGTGTGCGCGAGCTGCATCAAGAGCGGAAAAGTCGCAAAGGCGTAACTCCCACTCTAACCGCCCGCTGAAGCGCGCGGTTAGAATGGGGCACCCCGGTTTCGAGTACGTCCGACAACCCCGTCCCATGCGGACGGGGTTTTGTTGTGCGCAAAAGACGGACTTCAGAGTTACTATCAGAGCCCTCCCGGTTCGATTTATCCGCCCTCCCGGGTGAAGGTGATTGAGGCAGAGTTGATGCAGTAGCGCAAACCGGTGGGGCGTGGACCGTCGGGGAAGACGTGACCGAGATGGCCGCCACAGCGGGCGCAGGTGACCTCGATGCGCCGCATGCCGAAGCTCAGATCCTCGTGCTCTTCGACGGCTTTGGAATCGGCAGGCAGCATGAAACTGGGCCAGCCGCAGCCGGAATCGAATTTTGCGCCGCTCAAAAAGAGCAGCGCGCCACAGCCGGCACAGTGGTAGTTGCCGGTCTCGTGGTTCTCAGTAAGCGCGCCGGTGAACGGCCGCTCGGTGCCCTTCTCACGCAGAACGCGATACTGCTCGGGCGTAAGCGCGGCCCGCCATTCGGCGTCGGTGCGGACAATTTTTTCCTGCGATTCGCTCAAGGTAACCTCCTCAAAAAGACGCGCGCCCATTGGCCTGATGGCGCGTTGGGATGCGGGGAACCGACAGCCGATGCCGTGGAAGCGGCCCACGGCACAAGCTCATTCTTCCATGGAAACAGACAGGTCCACCAGGCGGGTCAGACTTCGGCAACGAGCTCGATCTCGACGAGCAGGTTGCGGGGGAGGCGGGAGACTTCGACTGTGGTCCGTGCGGGCAGAGTGTCTTCGTCGCTTCCGAAGTACGACGCGTACACGGAATTCATGGCCACGAAATCGTTGAGGTCTTTGAGAAACACCGTAGCCTTGATCACCTGGCCGAGGCTGCTACCTCCGGCTTCGAGTATCGCCTTGAGGTTCTCAAGGGTACGCGCCGTTTGCTCCCTGATTCCGCCGGGAACGACCTGGCCGGATATGGGGTCAAGGGCGCCCTGGCCGGCCGTGAAGATGAGATTCCCCACGCGCACGCCTTGCGCGTAGGGGCCGATGGCGGCTGGCGCGCCATCCGTGGTAATGACGGACTTTGTCATAACTCGATTCTAAGGCTTGATTCTATGGCCTGTTCGCCCGGCCCGGGCAGCAGCCGCGGAGCACTGGTTCTGAAAAACCGTTTGAACCGCGACCGTGCGATGGGGGGACCGGGCTTACGGCGGTTTCGGAAATACTGTGTCCGGTCAAGGCGGCATTTAGTGTCGTCGCTCCTTGGGGTCGCGACGACTTGGCTGACCTGAATGCGGATACGCTATTTCCGAAACCGCTAAACGAATCCAATCGCCGCCTGCGCGCCTGATGCGAGCCGCAGATTGCGACTTCAAGGCATTTCGCCGCGAGACGCGGCCGCTTGCTCAAAGCGGAAGGGCAACTTCCTGGGGAAGTTGCCGCTCTTGCCGTCCATGCCCCGAGCGCCCCAGCGGGCGAGATGGTCTAGCCGTGGAAAGCCGCCAGGATGCCGCCGGCGAGCGCCATAGCCAACAGCCAGTAAGCGGCATTGATGGCAAAGAGATTGACGCGCCGGTTCTCGTGAATGTGTTGCGTAAATAGCGGCGGCGCCATAAAGCCGAGCCAGCAGATAACGGCGAGCTTTGCGCCTCCGGTGAAGGTAATCGCTCCCGCCCAGCCCAAGACGTGAACCAGCACATACGAGAGGAGCAGGGAGGCGACAAAGGCCGTGACCATGCCGAAAACAGCGTTCTTCGGCTTCTCACCCTCTGCGAAACCGACCAGTGCTCTCCAGGACTTGCGGAAGAGGAGACCAAACCAGAGCCACCCCAGCAGCCACTGACAGACCGCCGAGACCAAGACCATGATGATCTGGTGTTTCGTGATCAGCATCGAGAACAGAATCGCGGAGTAGTTGACAGCGTGCATTCGTGAATCCTCCACAACGGGATTGAAGTTCGGCTCCCACGCCTAGAAAGCCCCACCGGGTGGGGTTCACCTGTGGACGATCTGATAGGAGTCGCCGCAAACACTCTGCTGCATGAAACACCGTAATGTCAAGGCAATTCGAGGGATATGACGCAGAAGTGGTAACGGGATGCAATTCGTTGAAGATGGGTGCTTTGCGCCGCTAGCGGCGCTTGAGGGCCTCGAGTTCCTCGAGAGTGCGGGGCCAGTCGGAGCCCAGGAGACGCGATAGGCTGCGGTCGGCGAGGAGCTTTCCGCCGGTTTGGCAGACGGGGCAGTAGTTGGTTTCGTTGTCGGCGTAGCGGATGCGCTGGATGGGCGCCGAGCAGCGCGGGCAGGGCTGGCCGAAGCGGCCGTGGACGGCCATCTCGGGGCGAAAAGCGGTGACGTTTTCGGGGAATTTTGCCCTGGCCCTGGCGACGAGGCGGTCGATCCATGAAGAAAGCGTGAAGCGGGTGGCGGTGAAGAGGCGCTCCCATTCGCCGGGCGTGAGCTTGCGCGTGAGAGCGATGGGAGAGAGACGTGCGGCATGGAGAATCTCGTCGGAGTAGGCGTTGCCCACACCGCTCAAGAGGCGCGGGTCGGTGAGAGCTCGCTTGAGGGTGCGGTTCTCGAGGGTGAGCGCGGCACGAAAGCCGTTGAGGTCGGTGGAAAAGATTTCGATGCCGCCCGGATCGATGTCGCAGAGGGCCTGCTCGCCGCGCAGGAGGTGAAGCGAGGCGCGGCGCTTGGAGCCGGCCTCAGTGAGGGTGAGTGAGCCCAAGGGAAAGTCGAGGGCGAAGAGCGATTGGCGGCCGGAGAGCTTGGCTTGCGGCGGACGCCAGTGGAGACGGCCGGCGATCATGAGATGGATGACGAGCCAGAGATCGCCGCCGGGATCCGATTCGACGCCGATGGCGATGCGCTTTCCGATGCGGCGGAGGGCTGTCACGGTGCGGCCCTCGACGGATGCGATGGGCGGGTCGACAGTGCGCAGGACAAAAACGCTCTGCAGGCGGACGCGTTCGAGGGTCTGGCTGAGGATGCGCGGCTCGAGCGCGGCGATGTAGGCGGTGATGTCGGGGAGTTCCGGCATTGCATTCAGATTGAAGCGAGGGCCGAGGCTAGCGCAATAAGTTTCTTCAGCCAGCTCAGCTCAGAATGGCGTTGTCAACGAGGCGGGTTGAGCCAACGTATGCGGCAATGGCGAAGAGAGTGCCGGGAGCGGCGGTGTCGACGGGCAGGAGCGTGGACCAATCGACGAGAGCGATGTAGTCGACGCGGAGGGCTGGTTCGGCGCGAAAGATTTCATGCGCGGCGCCGATGAGCATGGTGGGCCGGCGCTCGCCTTGCGCGACGAGTGATTCAACACGGCGGATGGCGCGGCTGAGAGTGAGGGCGTGGGCTCGCTCCGCAAGGGTGAGATAGGCATTGCGCGAGCTGATTGCGAGGCCGCCGGCGTCGCGGACGATGGGGCAGACGACGATTTCGACTGCGAGGCGCAGGTCGGCGACCATGCGGCGGAGGATGGCGACCTGGGCCGCGTCTTTCTGGCCGAAGAAGGCAAGGTCGGGCTCGGCGGCGAGAAGTAGCTTGGCGACGACGGTGGCGACACCGCAAAAGTGGCCGGGGCGGGATGCGCCGTCGAGGCGATTGCTGAGGCCGGGGACTTCGACAAATGTGGAATCGGGGCCGTTGGGGTAGAGCTCTTCGGCCGCCGGAGCGAAGAGGACATCGGCGCTTTCGGCTTCAGCGAGGACGCAGTCGGCCGAGAAGGAGCGGGGATAGCGGGCGTAGTCTTCATTGCGGCCAAACTGTGTGGGGTTGACGAATAGGCTGACAGCGACGTGGGAGCATGTGGCGCGGGCGGCGCGCAGGAGCGAGGCGTGGCCCGCGTGGAGCGCACCCATGGTGGGGACGAGGCCGATGGTGTTACCCTGCGCGCAACGAATCGAACGGGACCAGCGGCGGAGTTCGGCGACGGTGCGGAGGATCAGCATCAGCGCCGGTTCGATTTCCGGTTCGGTTCTTCATGCGCGTCACGATTCGCCGCCGAATCCGCGCCATCGACGCTGATTTGAACCATTCTGCGCGAGGACTCGGGCAGGTGATAGCTCTCGGCGTCCGACGGGAAGGTGCGATGCTCCACGTCCTCCCGGTAGCGCTCAATGGCGGAGCGGAAGAGCGCGGAGGCGTCAGCATAGCGGCGGACGAATTTGGCTGTGGGCGAAAAGTCGAGGTTGACGAGGTCGTGGAAGACGAGAATCTGGCCATCGCAATCGGGACCGGCGCCGATGCCAATGGTTGGAACGGGCAACGCGGCGGTGATCTGCTGCGCAGCTTCGCGGGGAACGCCTTCGAGAACGATGGCGCCGGCGCCGGCGTGAGCGAGCGCGAAGGCATCGGCCTCAAGCTGGAGCACGGCATCGGCAGTGCGCGCCTGAACGCGATAGCCGCCCATGCGGTGCACGCTTTGCGGGGTAAGGCCGAGATGGCCGATGACGGGAATTTCGGCGTCAGTGAGCGCGCGGACAAGCTCGACGCGCGGCCCTTCAATCTTGACGGCTTCAGCGCCGGCTTCCTTGACGAAGCGGACGGCGTTGGCAAGGCCTTCGGCGATCGGGCCGTGATAGCTGCCGAAGGGCATGTCTGAGACGACGAGGGCGCGGCGGACGGCCCGGCGCACGGCGCGCGTGTGATGGAGCATCTCATCGACGGTGACGGCGAGCGTGTTTTCGTGGCCGAGGACGACCATGGCGAGCGAGTCGCCGACGAGGATGAGGTCGATGCCGGCTTCGTCAGCCAGTCGCGCGGTGGAGTAGTCGTAGGCAGTGAGCGCGGAGATGGGCTTGGCCTGGCGCTTCATCTCAGTGAGCGCAGGCACGGTAACTTTGGGTAGGGAAACGCCGGGCGGCGAGAGGCGCGCGCCCGCGGGAAAGTCGGTGAGGCTCATGTTTGGCTCCAGTGCCGCTCCGAGAATTCAGGATGCGACCCGAACAAAGCCAGTATACGCCAGAGATTCCCCGGGAAAGAGCGCTGCCTGACGGATACTTTTAAAGTGCTATAAGGATGAAAGCGGGGCGTCGGCGGCCAGGCCGAGCCGCCCTCGAAATTGCCCCAGCGCCGCGGAGGGGAAATGGCCTACGATCTGTCGATTGTTCTGCCCACATTCAACGAGAGCGGCAATGTGGGCCCGATGACCGATCTCCTGGAGAAGGCGCTAAAGGGCATTCACTACGAAGTGATTTTTGTGGACGACGACTCGCCCGACGGCACCGCGGACCTGGTGCGGCGGCTGGCTGAACGCTACGACAACCTGCGCGTGCTGCAGCGGATTGGGCGGCGAGGATTGGCCTCGGCGTGCATTGAGGGGATTTTGGCGGCCGCAGCTCCTTTTGTGGCGGTGATGGACGCGGACATGCAGCACGATGAGACCGTGTTGCCGGAGATGCTGCGCCGCATGCGCGAGGAGAATCTCGACCTGGTGGTGGGCTCGCGCAATATTGCCGGCGGCAGCATGGGCGAGTTCGCAAGCTGGAGGGTGAAGCTGAGCCAGTTGGGCAAGCGGCTGAGCCTGATGGGCGCGGAGCATGAGTTGAGCGATCCCATGAGCGGGTTTTTTATGGTGCGCGTGGCGACCTTCGAGCGGTTCGCGCACCGGCTTTCGGGGATCGGCTTCAAAATCCTGCTCGACATGGTGCTTTCGGCGGGTCCGGGGCTGCGCATCGCAGAAGTGCCGTACCGTTTTCGCCAGCGCGAGCACGGCGAGAGCAAGCTCGACGTGCTGGTGGGTCTCGAATATTTTGAGCTGCTGGTGGATAAGCACCTCGGCGACGTGGTGAATGTGCGCTTTGTGCTCTTCGGCATGGTGGGGGCACTCGGCGTGGGCGTACACCTGCTGATTCTGAGCGCGCTGCGCAACCTTGCGGGCCTGAGCTTCGCCAAGGGCCAGGCGATTACCACGTTCATCGTGATGATCCTGAACTACACTCTCAATAACTCCGTGACCTACCGCGACCGGCGGCTGCGGGGATGGAGATTCTGGGGCGGCTTGCTCACGTTCTGCCTGGCCTGCGGATTGGGCGTGGCGGCGAACGTGGCCATCGCGAATGAGGCGTTCCGCCGCGGGGTGCCATGGTGGCTTGCGGCAGGGATAGGCCTGCTGTTCACCGCAGTGTGGAATTTCGGCGTGACCTCGATGACGACGTGGCGGCACGAGCGGCGGTCGAGCGAGCAGCGCGCGAGGCGGCGCCAGCAAGCCGGCGCGATGCAGGCGGAGCGGCACGGTGAAGGAGAACTGCCGGCGAAGACAACGTGACGGCGGGATGACTCGGGCACCGCAGAAAGGGCCAGTTGCCCGCGCTGAGTTCGCCGGCTCATACTGGGGAGCGCGATGATTTCTCCGATTGCGACCGGGATTTATGCCGGGTTGGGCGCGGCCGCAGGCGCAGGCCTGGCGGTAGGCGCATATGCCTACGCCTCCACCTGGCCCGGCTCGCGGATCTTCGGCAAAGCGCTGACCGCGCCGGAGCGGCCGGGCGAACTGGCGCTGACCTTTGACGACGGGCCCAACGCAACGTGGACGCCGAGGTTGCTGGATGTTCTGGCGATGCATGACGTGCGGGCGACGTTCTTCCTGCTGGGAGGCCGCGCTGAGGCGGAGCCAAATCTGGTGCGGCGTATCGCGGGGGCAGGGCACGTGATCGGCAATCACTCGTGGTCGCATCCCAACATGGCGCGGAGCTCTTCGGACGTTATTCGAGAACAACTGAGGCGCACACAGGGCGCGCTGGAGCAGATCACGGGCGCTGCGGTGAAGTTCTTCCGGCCACCCTACGGGGCGCGGCGGCCGGCGGTGTTTCGCATCGCGAGGGAGATGGGCCTAAAGCTGGTGTTGTGGAACGCAATGACCTCAGACTGGGACGACCCTTCAGCGGAGCGCATCGCGAGGCAGTTGGCGGAGCGGATCGACTCCTTGCGTCAGCGTGGCCACGCGACGAATATTGTGCTCCACGATGGCGGCCACCGCGATCCGGCGGCAGATCGCGCGCCGTCGGTGGCCGCGGCGGAGAGGCTGATCGAGCGGTACAAGGAAATTTGCCGGTTTGTGACACTGGACGCCTGGAGTTGAGCGCGACGGTCACTGATCAGGCGGCAACTGACCGAAAGGCCTCGCGGGCGGCGGCAATGGTTGCCTGCACCTCGGCGTCGCCGTGGGCGATGGACAGGAACGCGGCCTCAAACTGCGAGGGCGGGAGCCAGATGCCGCGATTGAGCATCGCCTGGTGGAAGCGGGCGAAGGCGGCGGTGTTGCTGCGGGCGGCGCGGGTGTAGTTGGTGATGGGGCCTTTCGTGAAGAACCAGGTCCACATGGAGCCAACACGATTGGTGGCGAGCGGGATGCGCGCGCGGACGGCTTCCTGCGCCACGCCCTGCGCGACGGCATTGGCAGTGGCTTCGAGGCGCGGGTAGACTTCATCCGCGTGTTCCTGAAGATAACTGACGGTGGCCAGACCGGCGGCCATGGCGAGCGGATTGCCGCTGAGCGTTCCGGCCTGATAAACGGGGCCGAGCGGGGCGAGCTGATCCATGAACTTGCGCTTACCGCCGAAAACGCCAACGGGAAGTCCTCCGCCGACGATTTTTCCGAGACAGACGAGGTCGGGATCGAGGCCATAGATCTGACAGGCGCCGCCGAGGGCGACGCGAAAGCCGGTCATCACTTCGTCCACAATGAGCATCGCGCCGAAGCTGGCGGTGAGCCCGCGGAGGCCGGCCAAAAAACCGCGCGCGGGGGGGATGCAGCCCGCATTGCCGACGATGGGTTCGACAATGACGGCGGCGATGGCATTGGGGTGGGTGGCGAAGGCGGCTTTGAGAGCCCCGAAATCATGATGGAATGCGCGCAGAACCGAGACGTCGGTCGAATGTGCGGCAAATGCGCTTCGAACCGCTTTGAGGTCGTTAAAAGGCAGAGCGAGGGTAAGGCGGGCGACCTCCCTGGGAACGCCCGCGGAATCGGGGACGCCGAAGGTGGCGACGCCGGAGCCGGCTTTGACCAGAAGGCCGTCGGCGTGGCCGTGGTAGCAGCCTTCGAATTTGATAATGATCTTGCGTCCGGTGACAGCGCGGGCCAGGCGGATGGCCGACATGGTGGCCTCAGTGCCGGAGCTGACGAAGCGCATTTCTTCGATGGCCGGAAAGCAGGCCGTGATGCGCTCGGCGAGATCGGCCTCAGCGGCAGTGGAAGCGCCGAAGCTGGGCGAGTTGCGCGCGGCGCGCTGGATGGCCTCAACGACGGGCGGAAATGCGTGGCCCAGAATCATGGGCCCCCAGGAGCCGAAGTAGTCGATGTAGCGATTGCCGTCGGCATCGATGAGATAGGCGCCCTCGGCGCGATCGATGAAGGGCGGAGCACCGCCCACGGCGCGAAACGCGCGCACGGGCGAGTTGACGCCACCGGGAAAGAACCGCTCGGCGCGCTGCTGAAGCGCCTTGGAACGGGCGTGTTGCTGGGGGCGGCTTCCAGCGCTCATGGTGGATTCAGTATAGAAGCCGCAGGGGAAGAAGCCATCAGACCACGCGAGCGCCTCATTCACGCTCCATCGGTTCAGGAATGCGGCGGGCGGCTGTTACAGCGTTTTGCGCCTCTTTGCGGCAGAGGCGGCAATCGCGACGCCGGCGATTTCGATGACAATAGCGATGCCGAAGATTACGCCCCGGAAAAAATCGTTCCAATCCGTCCCCGCGTGCGGGAGGGTGGGCGAGAACCTGGGCCAAGCAATGCCGATCGTAAGGAGCGACAGGCCAATCGCGATGAACGCCAGGGCTACAGAGGTCATCTTTGCGGGATTACTCTCCAATTTGCGCAGAATCATGGTTGGGTTGTCCTTCGCTGATCTAGAGGATGCACTTCAATTGCAAGGCAATTGCTGGAGACAGTTTCAGATCCGGTCTACTTTAAATCCAGTGCGGGCAGGCAGCGGCGTGCGGCGCAGAGGCAGTACAGGTTGATGGTAATGGAAAGGCCCAGGAAGAATCCGCAGAAGGCATCGAGCCAATTGTGGTTGACGGGGATGTACTCGCGGAAGATCCACGGCGTCAGGCCGAGCACAAGAGAGAAGTTGGCGATTTGGAACAGGCGGCGGGATTTGAGGTCGAGGCGACGATACCAGAGATGCATGGAAGACACTCCTTTTCGGGTTCAGCTGTTGAGGCGATACCAAGTGAACATCGACATCTTGACCACTGCGAAGGTCAGCATGATGGCGGCCATGTCCCAACTGATGGTGTGGTTGAAGATGAGGCGGTATTCGAAGATGCATAGGGCCAGGATGAGCGTGGCAAATCCGGCGATGCTCGACGAGCGGCGGCGATGGTCGAGAAAACGCTCGTCGACAAGCTTGCCGAGGAACGGAATGCGGCTGAGGATGGGATGGGTCACGATTGGCTCTCCAGGTGGAAGATTTGATCGGTGGAACAGGCAAAGATGCGGGCGAAGGTAAGGGCCAGCTCGAGCGAGGGCACGTAACGGTTGCGTTCGATGGAGTTGATGCTCTGGCGGGAGACACCGGCAGCCTGGGCCAAATGCTCCTGGGTCCAGCCTTGGGCGATACGAAGCTCCTTGACGCGGTTTGAGATGGTTTGAGCCATGTAAAGCTGACTTTCCAATTCAGAGTAGCCCGGATTGGCTTGGATGTCAAGCTGACTTTCCATTTTTTCTTTGGAGGCTTTCTGGCCGGGGTAGGGCGAGGCGGTTCCTGCGGTGCAAGAATCAGAGCATCGATTTGTGGGAAATGGGCTGCGCAATTGCTGCTAGAATTCTGCTTTCCGGCCCATCCGCGCCGAAGCAGCTGCCCGAATAGGAAAGCCCGGACCGTGCCTCACGACAACACACCCCAATCCGTGACCTACGCCGACGCCGGCGTCGATATCGCCGCCGGAGACCGCGCCAAAGAGCGCATCAAGTATCTGGCGCAAAAGACCTTTAACCGCAACGTTCTGGGAGGGATCGGCAGTTTTGGAGCCCTCTTCCGGCTGGATATGCAGCGCTGGAAAAACCCTATCCTTGTGAGCTCGGCAGACGGGGTGGGGACCAAGCTAAAGGTGGCATTCGATTTGGGTCTGCACCAGACAGTGGGCGGCGACCTGGTGAACCACTGCGTGAACGACATTGCCGTGCAAGGGGCGACGCCGCTCTTTTTCCTGGATTACCTGGCGACGGGCAAGCTGGACGAAGACGTGGTGGAGAGCGTAGTCAGCGGGCTGGCGGACGCGTGCAAGGCAAATGGATGCGTGCTGATCGGCGGCGAAACGGCGCAGATGCCGGGGTTCTATGCCGACGGCGAGTACGACCTGGCGGGATTCATTGTGGGCGCTGTGGACCGCGACAAGATGGTGACGGGGGCGCTGATCAAGCCGGGCGATGTGCTGATCGGGCTGCCTTCAACCGGACTGCACACCAATGGCTACTCGCTGGCGCGCAAGCTGCTCTTCGAGGTGGCCAGATACAAGCCGACGCAATACGTGACGGCGATCAAGGAAAAAGCCGGCGCGGCGCTGCTGAGGACGCACCGCAGTTATCTGCACGTGATTCAGAAGCTGGTAGGGGCGGGGATGACCGCGGGCATGGCGCACATTACCGGCGGCGGCATCACGGAAAACCTGCCGCGCATTCTGCCCAAGGGAGTGACGGCGCAGGTGGAGATCGGCTCGTGGCCGGTGCTGCCCATCTTCGAGCATCTGCAGGAGCTGGGAAACATTCCGCAGGAAGAGATGATGCGGACGTTCAACATGGGCATCGGTTTGATTGCGGCCATTCCGGCGGCGAAGTTCACGCGCACCAAGAACTTGCTGGACCGGGCAGAAGAGAAGTTTTATGTGATCGGCCGCGTAGTGAAGGGCGAGCGCCGGGTACAGTACACATGAGCGATGAAGCAGTGGCCGTGCGCAAGGCGGTGCGGCTGGGTATTCTGCTTTCTGGCCGCGGCTCCAATTTTCTCGCGATTGCCGAGTCGATTCGTGCGGGACGGCTAAAGGGCGCGGAGATCGCGGTGGTGATCTCGAACGTCTCTGAAGCTCCCGGATTGGCGAAGGCGAAGGAGCTTGGGCTGCCCACGGCTGTCTTTGTTTCCAAGGGCCGTAAACGCGACGAGCACGACGCCGATGTGATGGCCTGCTTGCGCGCGCACGGCGTAGAGCTGGTTTGCATGGCCGGCTACATGCGCCTCTTGTCGAAGAGATTTGTGGCCGCGTTTCCCAACCGCATCCTCAACATTCATCCCTCGCTGCTGCCGGCGTTTCCGGGCCTGGACGCGCAGGAGCAGGCGTTCAACTACGGCGTGAAGGTGACGGGGTGCACGGTGCACTTTGTGGACGAAGAGCTGGACCATGGCGCGATCGTGGTGCAGCGGGCGATTCCGGTGCTGGAGACGGATGATGCGCACTCGCTTGCGGAGCGGATCCTCAAGGAGGAGCATCAGGCCTATACCGAGGCGATCGCGCGCGTGGCGAGCAGGGAGTATGTGGTGCGGGGACGGAAGTACGTCAAGACAGGGAGTAGGCAGTAGGGAGTAGGGAATAGAAAGCGGGATTTTTGTCCGAGCGATGCGCTTGTCAAGAGGGTAGGCGCGAAGATTTTTTATAACTAGCTTATTTTTCAATGACTCACAGCCGTCGGCAAATTGCAGAGAATTAGCCTCAAAAAGCCTAGCCTTAAAAGTAGCCAGACAAAGGACAGAGATACAACGCTCGGCGAACGAGTACGCCCTCCCGATGCGGCTCTCCAGCGCACTTGATCCTGCAGATTTCTGAGCAGGGACTTTGATCGAATGCGCCGGGGAGCCGCTGCAGCGAAGGGCGCCGGAGCGCGGGACTGTCGTTGTCTGCACGGAGCAGGTCTTGACTGGATGCCGGGCCGGAACCACGGAGGTGTCCGGGATTTGAGAGCTGCTTTTCGGTGATTCTCCTGCACTTGAGGAGATACGGCCGCCGTGCCCTGTGGCGTTCGCCGCGGCGAACGCCACTTGATGGCATCGGCTCCACTCCGCACGTGCACGAGAAACGCCAAGGGACCATCTACATGGCCGGTGTTCTCGCGCAGGTTTGGGCGGCGCCGGTCCTGCGCGGGAGAAGCTTCCGGCGCAAAGTCACAAATCGAATTCCATCCCGCATGCCGCGCTTGAAGCCGCGGCTCGAAGGAGCATTTTGCATGAACTTCATCACGAATATCTGGAATCATCCGAAGACGTCGGCGGCGGGGCTGCTGATCGCGGCCACCACCGTTGCCGGAGTGTTGTCGCAGCAGGGCGTGACGCTGGGCAAAGTGGGAACCGGCACCGTGGTTTCGTTGGCCAGCGCGCTGGCTACGGCACTGCTGGGGCTGTTGGCCAAAGATCCTGAAACGGGGAGCGAGGGAGCAAGCGAGCAAGGGAGCACGGCGAAGCTGAGTGCGTGGATGCTGATTGCGCTGCTGATCCCGTTGCCTTGGATGCAGGGCTGCACGGCCACCGGCGTGGCACAGAACATTGTGAACTGGACGCCGTCACTCGAGAGCGCGGTGGCCGCGGTGGACTCGACCGGGGCGCTGCTGGCTCCGGCCGACGCGCCGATCTTTGCCGCGGCAACGGCCGGATTCGACGCGGCCAGCAACCTGCTGGTGGCGCAGGCGAAGGCGTACCTCGCGAATCCGTCGGCCAGCGCGCTGGCGCAACTGCAGAACCAAATCGTGACGTTCCAGCAGCAGGTGAATACGGCACTATTGCAGGCGGCAAAGATCGTGGATCCGACCAGCCAGCAACATGCGATGACGGTGATTCAGGGAGTGGGCACGATTGTGGTCGCGATTCTGTCGCTGGTGCAGTCGATCTCGAGCAAGGCGCAGGTGGCGCAGATGGCGGCGGAGTCGAGCGTTAAGCTGGCCACGGTGCAGCCGTACCTGAATAACTCGCATGCGGCAGCGATTGTGGCCGCCCACTATGGCGAGCCGCTCGAGGTGGCGCGGATGCAGGTAGCGCAGGCTGAGCAGTCAGAGATGAGTGCTGGGTTCTGAAGAACAGTTGTCAGTGATCAGTGGTCAGTGTTCAGCGGTACCGTGCTGTAGCGAACCGCTGATAGGGCGGGCCGCTCCTTGACTGGAGCGGCCCACGAAACGCGATAG
>Ga0326728_10013662_pt1 | contig 17554 bp, 16 predicted proteins | sample MB3enrmetagenome_FD_207602 | JGI IMG/M metagenome (GOLD analysis project Ga0326728, IMG submission 207602) | Lab enriched peat soil microbial communities from McLean, Ithaca, NY, United States - MB31MN | ecosystem: Environmental > Terrestrial > Soil > Wetlands > Peat | place: USA: New York... | reverse complement strand
AGGATCAGCCGCAGTGTGGTGAGCGTAGTTTCGAAGATGTAGCCGACCATGCCTATCAGCCCGTAATCAACCATGACCTGTGCCATCAGAGGTTCGGTTGGGTGAATCAGGATGGGCACGTCAAGTTGGATGACTTTCTCGTAAAGCGGATAAAACTCTTCATTGTCGAGTTGTTTACCCCGCACGTTGGTGAAAATCTCGACGCCTCTGAGTCCCAGCTGCTTCACGGCTCGGTCTAGCTCATCAACCGCACCAGGCACGTCACGAAGCGAGACAGCTGCCACGCCGAAGAATTTGCCAGGGTACTTCTCGACGGTTTGGGCAATTTCATCGTTAACCGTCATGGCAAGTGTTTGGTCCTCAAACGCGTCCATGCCTGGCATAGCTATGGCGAGGATTTGACCGTCGATTTTGGCTTGGTCGAAGTCTTTGAGTTTTCGGTCCACAGAAAACATTCGCTCGTCGACGGCGTATTTTAAGCCATTCCCGTACCACAAAGCGTAGCCATCTGCCGTTTTCTCTATTTTTGGCATACGTTTGTTGTGGACAAGCGCTTCACGATAGGCGGGGGTAATAATGTGAGTGTGAATATCGATTTTTTGCATGATTGCAAAATGAGCATTTTGCCTAATAATTGTAGTGTTTTTGGCTTCCCCAACCGCCATGAAGGAGGTGTGAGTTCACAGAAAATCTTAAGAGGGCAAGTTCAACGCTACATATCCATGACTCAACAACAAAAAAGAGCGGTTAACCCTAAAAATATGCACGGCACATGGGGCCTTTACTCGCACGCCGTGGTGGCGGGAAATTTCATGTTCATCTCAGGCCAAGTGGCGCTTGACGAGCAGGAGAAAATTGTCGGCAAAGACATTGAAACCCAAACCGAGCAGGTCATGAAGAACCTGCAAAGTATCCTGAAAGCCGAAGGTGCAACATTCGACAACATCATAAAAATCCGCGTCAACCTGATTAACCTCGCTGACCGACCGGGCTTTCACAAGATCCGCAAGAAATACTTCAAGGATAACTTGCCCGCCAGCACCCTTGTCATGGTTTCCAGCCTAATAGATAAGGAGCTTCTCGTTGAAGTCGAAGCGGTCGCGTACGTGCCAACCGCAAGAAGTTAAGGTAATCCTTCATCAGGAAAGTGAAATTATGGTTGATACCAAAAAAGTCGATGAAGCAAACAAGCTCGCAATAGAGAAAATCATGAACTCAAACCCCGTTCTAGTCGACGTGAAACCAGCACTTCAAGCCATCCCGGGCTTCCAAAAGAATATGTTCCTCTGCTCAGGACCCCCAATTGCATGGGAAAACAAGAACGACACCGTGAAAGGCGCAATTTTTGGCGCTGCGGTTTTTGAGGGCATGGCAAAAGACATCAAAGACGCTGAGGAGTTGGCTTCGAGCGGCGGCATCACTTTCTGCTCAACGCACGATTACAACACGGTTGCTCCTATGGCGGGGATTGTTTCGCCCTCCATGCCTGTCTTCATCGTCAAAAATGAAACTTACGGCAACTTCGCGTACTCCAACATGAACGAGGGAGTCGGCCAAGTCAAAACCCTGCGGTTTGGTGCCAACAACGACGAAGTCATCAGCAGGCTACAATGGATGAAAACCACGCTTGGCCCAGCCTTGAACTTGGCGGTTAAGCAGATTGGCGGAATAAACCTCAAAGAAATAATCGCCGCTGCCATAAGACGGGGCGACGAATGCCACAACCGCAATCGGTGCGCCACCGACCTCTTCTTCCAACAAATCACTCTCGCACTGCTCAAATCGGGCCTTGACAAGCAAGAAATTCTCTCTGTCGTCTGCTTTATCGTGGACAACCCGCACTTTTTCCTCAACATGTCTATGGCTTGCAGCAAGGTAACGATGAATGCTGCGCACGGCATCGAGTACAGTACTCTGGTGAGCGTCATGGCAACGAACGGCGTTGAGTTCGGCATACGCATCAGCGGGCTTAGCGACGAATGGTTCAAAGCACCAGCGCCGCGTCAGGAGCGCGGCAAGATGTTTAAGGGCTTCACGGAGGATGATGCGAGCCCAGTGTTTGGCGATTCATACGTTTCCGAGCCAGCTGGCATAGGTGCCTTCGCGATGGCTGCTTCGCCCGCGATTGCAGAATTCGTTGGCGGAACACCCCAGTTAGGCATCGACATCACCAACAAAATGTACGAAATCACCATGGCTAAGCATACCACGTATAAGATACCTTACCTCAACTATGAAGGCACGCCGACAGGCATCGATTTCCGCAAAGTCATCAGAACTGGAATCACACCGGTCATCAACACTGGATTAGCGCACAAGAAGGCCGGCATCGGACAGGTCGGCGCCGGCATCGCACGTGCCCCAATGCTGTGCTTCACCAAAGCTGAAGCTGCTTACGAGGCAAAATACAAGTAAACATCCTCTTTTCTTGTTTCTTGCAATGTCAACAAAATCTATTAATACTAAATATTGCTACAAAACACCCAATCATTAGAAAAGAAGATGGAAAAAATGGAAAATATCGAACAAATGTTAAGCCTTGACTGGGACATGCCAAAAAAACCCTACCCAGCCAAAGTCATCACACTGCCAACCGGAAGCAAAATGGTCGTTCGCGAAATCCAGCGGGAAGAAGTCCCACATTTACTTGATGCAATCAGACCTCTCCTTACTGTCGCTGCAGATTACTATGACATTGTCAGTGCAAGAATGTATGCAGAACTCTTGGGTTGGTACAGGTACAGAGTAAGAAACGAATACTGCCTCGTCGGCATCGTAGACGGAGAACTCGCAGGCATAGTCAACAACCGCTTATACGACAACAAAACCTGCATAAGCTACCACACCATGGCGCTCAAAAGAGGCGGAAGAGTCGGAGCCCATTTATTTGCAGCAAAACAAGAACATGCCATCGAAAACTACGGCGTTGACCAAATCCTCGTCACCGCTGAGAGCCCAATCGGCTTCAACCGATGGATGGTCGAATGGAACCTTGAACCCAGACCAGGCCTACAACACGAACTAGGCGGCGCAGCAGCATACGCACTCACAAAAGAAGGCTACGGAATCAGGAAGAGCAAGCTAGTTTTCGGCGAAAGACCCGTGCCCAAAGACCTTTATGAGCAAACACTCAACTTCAAAGTCGTCCCGCCAGACATGGTAAAAGAAGCAAAGGCCTAATTATGCCCAGGGAAGTTTCCATCATCGGCGCAGGCATGGCGCAGTTCGGCAACCGCACAGATAAGACCCTCATGGGACTGTTCAAAGAAGCGGCAACAAGAGCCATCGATCACGCAAACCTCGGTGACACCCCAATCTCATCACTCTACGTCTCAACCATGCTCGCAGGCGAATTAACTAACCAAACAGCAACCGCCAGCGCACTCGCCGACGAACTCTGCATCATCCCTGTAGCCGCCGACCGAGTTGAAAACGGGCCAGCCTCAGGCGGATCAGCCGTAAAAAACGCCTACCTATCCATCGCAGCAGGTTTCGCCGACATTGTTCTGGTAGTTGGCGGCGAGAAAATGCGTGAAGTTCCAGGCGACAGAATCACCGATCTCATCGCAACAATGACGCATCCAACCGCCGAGTACATTAACGGTGTGACGCTACCTTCACTCGCAGCCATGTTTACTCGTTTATACATGAACAAGTATGGCGTCGAACGCAAGCATCTAAGCATGATAGCCGTCAAAAACCACAGCAACGCCCTGATGAATCCGTATGCGCACATTCACCGCAAGATCACGCTCGAGGGCATATGCACAAGCCCTGAAGCCGAAGTCAACAACCCCATCATCGCCGACCCGCTGAGGCTTTTTGACATGTGTCCAGTCAGCGACGGAGCAGCGGCCGTTGTGCTCTGCGCAGGCGACATCGCCAAAAAATTCACCGACAAACCCGTCATCGTCGCAGGCGTCGGACAAGCAACTGACATACACGCAGTCGCCCAACGACCCGACCCCACTGCGCTGAACGCGGTCAAAAACTCATCCCAACAAGCCTTCAAAATGGCAAGACTGACACCCAAAGACATGGACTTCGCTGAGCTACATGATGCATTCACAATCCTAGAAATCGCCGAGAGCGAAGACGCAGGCTTCTTCGAGAAAGGCACAGCGCACAAGGCTGTGGAGCAGGGCGTGACCCTTCTCGGTGGAAAATTCCCAATCAACCCATCAGGCGGACTCAAAGCGAGAGGTCACCCAGTCGGCGCAACAGGCGTTGCTCAAATCGCAGAGTTAACTTGGCAGTTGCGGGGCGAAGCAGGCGAAAGACAGGTTAAAGGCGCCAAGAAGGCGTTCTCCTGCAACTTCGGAGGCTTCGGCAACAATGTCGTTTCCTTTGTACTGAGGAGGGATATCTAAATTGATGCCGAACAAGATGATTGGTGTAAAATGCACAAGCTGCGGCGCAGTCTACTACCCAAAACGTGACTGCTGCCCCAAATGTAGAAGCATCAAACTCGAAGAAACCGAAATAGGCGACCAAGGCGAACTCATTACCTACACCGAACTCTGGGCTGTCCCCAAAGGAATCTCACAAATGCCCCTTGTGCTTGGCATCGTGCAATTCGCAAGCGGCACACGAGTTTTAGGACAAGTTTCCGCCAAAGAAGTCAAAGTTGGAATGTGCCTCAAGCCCGTTTGGGCTGTCGTGCGAAAAGTTCAAGAAAAAGAAGTTCATGGGTTCAAGTTTGAACCCATTTAAGCTTTTTTTTGGTTTATTCTTCTAAGAAAGCGACAACTCTACAGGGACTTGATTCTCCGCCGATGATTTTAAGCGGGAATGCACCGATTTTCACGCGTTTGTTGAGGATTTGGTCAATATCGCCGCCGATGTTCTCGACATGAATTAGTTCGAGCGGTTTCTTGAAGAGTTTGTGCATCATGTGATCCATTTCAGGAGGGAAGACTTCTTCTAGTGGCTTGCCGATTTTCTTTTGCGCTTCTTTAGCGACCAGCGGGTGCAAAGTGCGAATCGAAGTGTTCATGGGGTGGTCGGCAGAGCCGCAGTCAACGCCCAGCATCTTGAACTTCATGTCGACACACCAGTCGCGGAATTCGGTGTGTGGTCCGGGGTGTTTTGCGAAGTAGGCGATTTCGTCGGGTTCTTTGCCTGTGTGCCAATGCTTGTGGAAGCCGGTGTTGATGATCAACATGTCGCCTTTTTTGATTTCGACTTTGCCCTTGAAGTCTTTGGGACCGTAGATGCCGTATGGTCCAACTTCGCTGATGTCAACGATTACGCCGTCTCCGAAGAGTTTGTCCATGGGCAAGCTGGCTAAGTCTCTTCCTGCAGAATCAAAGTGCATCGGACCGTCAAGGTGAGTACCTATGTGCGTTGTATAGGTTAGTTCCTGCTGACTGTAGCCGTCGGTTGAAATTCTGTTCACGTACCTAATTATGGGGCTTGAGCCTCCAGGCCAAGGCGGAGTTGCCATTCCCCAAGGCTGAGTTAAATCAACTACTTTCATTTTTCAGATTCTCCAACTTTTTCAAAAGCCTCTGACTGAACAACCTATTTAAGTTTTTTCAGCCGACCGAAAAGACGACGTTAAACATTGACTCGAAATAAAAAAGACAAGACAAAAAGAAAAATGGTGGAAGGGTTTATGGGATTGCAACGGCTCTTCCCATGATTTCTCCTTTACGCATCTTCTCAAGCGTGCTGTTCACGTCTTTGAGCCCCACTTTTTCACTAACCACGGGGTTGAGTTTGCCTTGGCTTGCGAGTTTCACAACGGCTTCAAGATCTTTTTTGGTGTAGGCGACTGAGCCTTTGATGGCTGTTTCGTTCACGACCAATTGCAGTGGGCTGAAGGTAAATGTGTCTTTGGTGTAGCCGACGAAAACCAACCTGCCTGTTTTGCCCAAGCTTTTGAAAGCGTTCTCGATCGTTTTGGCCCTGCCCACGAATTCGATAGCTATTTCGACGCCTTCGCCATTGGTGAACTTCTTGATTTCTTCCTGTACGTTCTGAGTGGTGGCGTCAATAATTTTTTCAGCACCCAGCTCCTGTGCCATCTTAAGCTTGTCTTTGGCAACGTCGACAGCGATGACTTTGAGCCCTAAATGTTCGGCTATCTGCAGAGCGTTGGTGCCCAACCCGCCAAAGCCGTTGATCAGAATGGTTTCGCCCTTCTTTGCCTCTGCGATGTCGACGATTGCATGATAGCATGATGCAGCGGCACACGTGAGTGTTGAGCCGATTTCATAGGAGACGTTTTCTGGCAACTTTACCAAATTTTGCTCTTTTGTCTTAACGTATTCTGCGTAGCCACCATCTGCTGTGAAGCCGATTTGGTCCAAGTCGTTGCACAGGTTTTCTCGTCCGCTTTTGCAGTACTCGCATTTCCCACAGGCGATAACGTTAGCTAAAACCACTCTGTCCTTCACTTTGAATCCTTTGACGTTCTTACCGACATTGACAATTTCTCCTGCGATTTCGTGACCAAGCGTGAGCGGCAGCGTGCCTTTCCATGGTTTGAGAACGCCTTCCATAAAGTGCAAATCAGTGTGGCAGATGCCAGCTGCTTTGACTTTGATAAGTACTTCGTCGGCGCTGATTTTCGGCAATGGTGCTTCTTCATATTTTAAGGGTTGTTCAGGTGCGTAGTATCTAACTGCTTTCATCTCATTTTCCTCCTTCGACCTCATGGAGTACGCTCTCAAGCGTGGTTATGGCTTTTTCGGCTTCCTCAACCGTAATGCACAGCGGGGGCTCGAACCTAAGACGGTTATAGTACAGTCCACCGCGCCCGATGAGCACGCCTTTCTGCGCCATCTTATCCAGAATTGCTGCAACAGCGTCGTTGTTTGGCTGTTTGGATTGCTTGTCAGTGACGATTTCCATGCCAACCATCAAGCCCAAACCTTCCACGCCATCCATAATCCTTGATTTAGACTCCACCTCTTTGAGCCGCTTAACGATGTAGTCGCCCACGCGTTTGGCGTTCTGAGCAAGTTTTTCCTTCTCAATCACTTCCAAATTCGCCAAAGCAGCAACACAACTCAAAGCGTTTCCGCCAAACGTTGAGAAATCAGGACCAAGATGTTTGTCGGCCAATTCACTTTTGGCAACGACAGCGCCGATTGGGAGGATTCCACCGCCTAAGCCTTTAGCCATAGTGATAATTTCGGGTTCAAGGCCATAGTTTTCGATGCCGAACATTTTGCCTGTCCTGCCCATGCCGCTCTGCACCTCATCGATTATCATCGGGATGTCTTCGGTTTTGAGGATTTCATTGACGATTTTGAAGTACTCTTTGGGTGCTGGTATACAGCCGCCGACGCCCAAAACCGCTTCGCCGATGAAGCAGCAGACGTGTTTGGTGGTTTCGGTTTTGAGGATGGTTTTGATGTAGTTTGCGCATGCATAGCCACAGTTTGGCGGGCGCTCTTTTTGTCCCATCGGGCAGCGGTAGCAGTAGTAAGAGGGCACGTGATAGATGCCTGGCGTGAACGGGCTCAGACCTGACCGCCATGCTCCTAAGCCTGTCAAGCCCATGGTGATTCCGCCTCTGCCGAAGAAGCCACATTGCATGCTGAGCATTTCGCTCTTGCCCGTGGCTTTCTTCGCTAACGTTACGGCGTGTTCGTTGGCTTCGGTTCCGCTGTTACAGAAGAAGCTTTTCTTGACGTGGTTGCCGTCGATGGGAGCTATTTCTGAGAGACGCTTGGCAAGCCTTGGCATATATTCGGTATAATACAGTGTTGAGAGATGGTTGAGTTTGGTAAGCTGATTTTGAACTGCCTCGATGACATGCGGGTGGCAGTGTCCAATGTTGACGACTGCTACTCCACCAAAGCAGTCCAGATATTCTTTGCCTTTTGAATCGTAGACTTTTGAGCCTTTCCCCTTAACAAACAAAATGTCGTGCCATACTTCAACACAGGGCATTACGTACTTTTTCTGCATCTCGATGATATTTTCGCTTGATGCTTGAGTTTTTTCTTGTCTCATGTATTTCGCCCTACTTGGAGGTTAAATTGAGTTCCGCACGCTTGCCTGCTTGTGGAACGCCTTCTTGTGACCAGCCTCTTATAGCGTAATATTCTTTTCGCATGTCCCAAAACTTAACGACGTTACCTTTCGAATTGCCCGTCGGCATTGGCTCTGTCAGGAAACGTACGGGCAATACGTCGTCTTTGCTAGATAAGCCCTCTCGTACGTTGAAGAGGCGCTCCTGATTGTAAATTCGCTCGCCAATCACTGCAAGGTTCTGTTCGTTGCTGAACTCCTCGAACCCGGTCGCCGCGGAAAGCAGCATTCCTAACTCTTTGGTGGTCAAAACTCCAAGCTGCATGGGAAAAGCGCAGATGCCTGTTGAATCCACAAGAGCAGTGGAATCTTCATTGCCTTTTGTTACTGCGCCCTTGCCGACTTCGGTGAAGCGGTCAAACTTGGGGTCATAAAGCTCCTGCGATGCATACCCTGAATGGTGGCAGCCGCCTCTGGAGGCGGTGGCGTACGCTAAGCCCTGAGCCTTGGCGCCTCTGGGATCATATCCGTCGATTTCCAAGCCTTTCACATGAATGGCGTATCGCTCGGCACCATTACCGATTTTGCCCGATGCGTACCTGACACCTTCAGCCAGCACATCTCCCAGCCCTTCGCGGTTAACTATCATGTTGGCAAGTTTAAGCATGCTCCGGAAATTGCCAAAATGCAACGGTATGCCGCCCGTGTCTTTCTCCGTGATTATTCCTCGCTCGAAAAGTTCCATGGCGAACCCAATAGCGTGACCTGTGGATTCCGTGTCCAAACCCATTTCGTTGCAGAAAGCATTCGCCGCGATGATGGAATCAAGCCGCTCGTTGCCGCAGGAGCCACCAAACGCCCAAATTGTCTCGTACTCAGGCCCTCTGCATTTTGCGCCTGCGAATTCACCAGTTTTGACAACCGACCAGCTGGTGCAGGCCACCGGGCACCCGTAACAGGTGATGTGTTTCTCGACGTACCGCTTATTTGCCTGATCATCCAACTGTTGGTAACCCTCGAAAAAGCCAGTTTGGAAGTTTCTCGTGGGAAATATGCCTAGCTCATTCATGGCTCCGACGTTAAAGACCGTACCGACTTTCCGCCACTCCTGCATAAAATCGTTCTTAGCGTAAGTTTCCAATACTTGCTTGATTATAATTTTGAATTTTTCAGGGTTGGCGACGGGCACGGGCTTGGTTCCCCTGACCGCTACCGCTTTCAGGTTTTTGGAAGCGAAAACGGCTCCTGAACCGCCCCTGCCAAATGCTCTGTTTGCACACATAACGCTTGAGAACTTAACGAATTTTTCTCCAGCTGGACCGATACAGGCAACTCTGGTTTTAGGATCAGTTTCTTGAGCGATTTTATCCTGCGTGGCTTGAGTTCCGAACCCACAGAGTTTGGAGGCGTCGCGCAGTTCGATTTTATCGTTGTTTATCCACAGGTAGGAGAACTTTTTGGCTTTCCCCTTGATAACCACCATATCATACCCAGCAAATTTGAGTTCCGGACCGAAGAAGCCGCCGGAATTGCTCGTCAAGATTGCACCCGTCAGGGGTGATTTGGTGACTATCCAGCTTCTGGCACAAAACGGCGATGAGGTTCCGGTTAGGACGCCTGTTGCAATAACTATGATGTTTTGTGGAGATAGCGGGTCAACTTTTGCTTCCAGTTCATCGTAGAGTGTTTTGACTCCTAAGCCTCTGCCGCTTATGAACTCCCGAGCGGAGGATTCGCTTAGTTCTGAGGTGTGGAATTCCTCGTTGGTTAAATCAACCCATAAAACCCGATTAACGTAGCCACCGTTCATAATGCTTCATAACCACTGCACACCGAATGTTAATATATTTATCCGTTAACACGATAAAACATCCGGTATCCACGGCGTGACTGTTTCATTCACGGAGGATGACATTAGCCGCCAGCGATAACGTGCCCGATAACCACTCGGTCACCGTTCTTAATGGGCGTCTTCAAGCCCTGCAACTGCTTGCAATCAACGTTGTTAACCGCCAAGACAACGTAGTCCAGATGGTCCCGTATGTGAGCAGCGACTTCGTGTCCCAGCTTCTCCTCGATAACATCGACTATAAAATTCAAGTCTGCCTTGTCTGGAATCACAACGTCGAAGTTTTCTTTCTTGGTGAGGCTGTAAAACGTGCTTAGCAACTTGACTTCAACGTACGGTTTAGGTTCAGGCATTCTTTTTACCACGTGTATTCTTGGTTTTGCGAGTTTCAAATCCTTTCGCAATATCTGAAAGCCCCAGCTCCCTGAGTTTCTTGGGTGTCGGGTGACCAGTGGCTACATCCCAGCCTCGCAGTTGATAATATGTGTCCTTGAGACTTTCAAACTCCTTCCTGTTGAGCACCCGCAGCTTAGTCTCGATAGGGTCAGTGAAGAACTTATCCGGGATACTATCGTCCTCCCGCGTTAAGTGGCACTTGGAGTTGAAGGCTCGCTCAACGTTGTAGATGCGTTCGCCCGCCGTTAGAAGCTGCTGAGCCGAGAAGCTAACACCCGTGGCAGCGGAAAGCATCTGCGCAAACTCGTACAAGCCTGGGCACTCGGCGCTCTGCGTCCACGTATCATTCTTGCACAGCCCCAGCGAATCCACCACCGTGTTAAGATTCTCAAAGAAAATCACAGCCTCAGCCTTGAAGGCGGTCTTGCTATCGTCAGTGAAGTCGTAGGGGATGTTTTTCCATTTGCCGTAAGCATTGCTTAGAGGTGTGCCCTTGAGGTGGTCTGCGCCCCGAGTGGACGTTGCATGAGATAACGCGGTTCCCCACCCCGTTCGGGGGTCAATCTCAAGTCTGCCGCCTTTGATGTGATAAGCGTATTTTTCGCTACCTTTGCCGATTTTTTTGGCTGCGATGGCTATGCCCTCGGCAAGAACGTCTCCAATGCCATCACGGTTCACAATTTTTCTAAGCATCTCAAAAGTGACATCCTGATTTGCCCAACGCATGTCTAAGCCGTCGCAGTCAGCTTTTGACAGAATGCCTCTTTCGTAGAGTTCCATTATCCACGCGATGGCGTACGCTGGCCCATCGCAGTCGATGCCTAGTCTGTTAGTCACGTTAGTCCATTTTACAACCCAGTTTAGATCGTAGATTCCCATCATTTGCCCGTCAATCATCTGATTGTACTCAAAGCCCTCGCCCATTTCACCGCAGAATGGACCTGCTTTGGCTTTAACAATATGGCTGCAATGCATTGGGCAGTTAAAGCAGCCCTTCCACTTCACAATGATCTCCTTAAACGCCTCCAGCCCAACCTTCGAAAATTCCTCAGATGGAACTCTGGGCAGTTGGTAGTTTTTGACAGGGTTGGATTTTTGGACCTCGTTTCGAAGCCAATTTAGCCAAGGCTTACCATAATAGCCAACCGTGGCCATTCTTGGTGATTTCGCTACTAAATCGAAGCATTCACAACACTTTACCTCAAACGCATCTGGGTCTGCAATTTTTATTCCCTTGGTCCCTCTGACAGCGACTGCTTTGAGTTTCTTCGCGCCCATAACTGCTCCTACGCCTCCCCAACCAGCCGCCCGGGCGTGATCGTTTATGACTGCTGAGTAACGGATGAGGTTCTCGCCTGAGGGGCCTATGAGCGCGACCTTTACATCTGGGTCGCCAAGGTCCTTGCGGATTATCTCTTCACTTTCCCAAACATCCTTGCCCCAAAGATGCCCTGCATCGATTAGCTCGACCGTGTCGTCGTTAATCCACAGATAAACTGGTTTGTCAGCCTTACCTTGGAAAACGATGGTGTCGTAACCTGCAAATCGCACTTCTGGACCGAAGTGTCCGCCTGAATTGCTGTCGGAAAAAGCAAACGAGAGCGGCCCCTTCGTGGTAATGGTATACCTTGAGCTGGATGGCGCCAAAGTTCCGCATAGCGGTCCAAATCCGAAGATAAGCCTGTTCTCAGGGTCGTAAGGGTCAATTTCACCATTCACTTCGTCGTAAAGAATCTTGGCGTTTAGCCCAGCGCTGCCGAGAAAGTCAACTAGCCATTTCTTTCGAATATCATGTACGCTTATCTTCTTCTTGGAAAGATCTACCCTGAGAAGTTTTCCCGTCCAACCATACATTACAAGACACTTCAACTATCTATTTTGCGTCCCCCAGCACTTTCGCAGGCTTAGCCGCAGCATTGTGTGCAAAGATGCTCGGTGCAACGTTCTTTTCCAAGTAAATTATAGCTCCTTGCTTGCACATTTTCGCGCAGCGCGGTTCTCCACCGCAGAGGTCGCATTTCGTGACCCCACCTGTTTTGGGGTCGATTCTGATGGCTCCGAACGGGCAGCTGGATAGGCAGTTTTTGCAACCTACACAAAGTTTGCTGTCAATCAGCACTGCACCGGTTTGGGTGTCTCGTTTGATAGCGCCGAAGTAACAGGCTTCCATGCATTTAGGCTTGTCGCAGTGCCGACAAATGACTGGGTAGTCAACGCCGGTTATCTCATCCTTTACAACTTGCAGTAGAGCTCGGGCTGGGTTCATTTCGTTGTAGTGTTGGAAAGAGCAAAACAGCTCGCAGGTTCTGCAGCCAATGCATGCTCTGGGGTTGGATATCAAAATGCGGTTTGGTTTATTGCTGCTCACTTTAACGTTCTCCTGTAAACTTCTTTTATGCGTACTGCTGCTTGCTTGTTTTTCGCTGGAGATCATCCCTTTCTATGGAGCAACAATCTAAAGCTTTAAATGTTGCCTTAAAACTGCAGGATATTAGAATACCTTTTCCTTCACCGAGTCCAAAGCTTTCTTGGCTTTTTCCATGACTTTCTCTTCGTCGATAGAGACCATTTTCTTGTTGTCCATTACGATTTTGCCGTCGATTATCGAGGTGTCAACACATTCGCCATGAGCAGCATACACCAGATGCGATTCCAAGTTGGACATTTTACCCAGCAAAAGAGGCTCAAACCGTGTCGTGTGCGTGTTTATAAGTATCAGATCAGCAATTTTGCCCTTCTCGATGGAGCCAAGCTCCTTACCCATACCCAAAGCCCTCGCCCCATTAAGTGTTGCCATCGTCAGGATCTGCGGAGCCGGCATTAGAGAGATGTCTTGTCGGTTGCCTTTGTGAACCAGCGAAGCCATCTTCATAACCTCAAACATATCAGCGTTGTTAGTCGGGTTATCAGTGCCTAATCCCACGTTAATCCCGCTGGCAAGAAAGTCGGGTGCACGGGCGAAGCCGTTGGCAAACCACATGTTCGAAATCGGGTTATGCGAAACGCTTGTTTTGGTCATGGCGAGGATTTTCATCTCTTTATCGCTTACCCAAACACAGTGCGCGGCAACGCAGTCTTCGCCCAAAATGCCATCCTCGTAAGCCTGCTCGATCGGTCGTTTGCCGAATTTCTTCTTGCACTGCTCAACCTCCCAGATCGACTCATCAAGGTGAACGTGAATGCCTGTTTTGTATTTGTTGGCGAGTTCTCGGGCTTTCATAACCATCTCAGTTGAGCACACCGGCAGCCATTCGATTCCGAACCAGATTTTCACGCGCCCATCCGCCGAGTTGTTCCTAGCCAAGAAACCTTTCTCGTTGTCCTCAATGGTTTCGCTGGGAGCCAAATCTAAAGCCTCACTGGAAATTACTGCTCTGATGCCCGTGTCTTTGGCTGCATCTGCGAGCTGCATGATGCGCCAGTAAATGTCATTGACGCAGGTGGTCCCCGTTTTGATTGCTTCGACGTATGCTAGGCAGGCTTCAGCGTAGATTTCTTCGGGGCTCATCTTGATGGCAAGCGGATAAAAAAACTGATACAGCAACTCGTCTAGCGTCGCCTGCGGCGCCTCGTTGGCAATCAAACCCCTAATAAGCATGTGCGAGTGATAATGCAAGTTAACTAAGCCAGGCATGACCGCCTTGTGCTTTGCGTCGATCACCACCGGGTCTTTGAGAACGCTCTTCACATCAGCGGTTTTTCCGACCGCCACAATCTTATTCCCTTCAATTGCAACAGCGCCGTCTTCGATGACTTTTCTCTGCGGATCCATGGTTACGATAATGCCGTTTTTTATCAATATTTTGTTAGTCAACTGAATAATCCCCACTTTCGTTGATGCGTTTATGGAAAGTTTGCCTACTTATGCTTTTTGTTGACACCAAGCGCACGCTAGACAAGGCTTAAAGGTTTAAGTTGAAAGACTCAGTTTAGGTTCTCTTCGTATCAAAGGCAGTTAGATTGGGAAGATCCCTGTGAGAAATGCCTAGCCGAACATGGCCACGCCAGATGTTCTTAGCCTTTGGATCTGAGTTTTACCCAGTCAGATTTGGATTCAAGTGCGACCCGCCTCAATTAATAGATGGAAAATGCGCGTGTTTCCAAACAGAAACGCTGTTCTAGAAGAATTCGGTAACGATTGAACAAGGTTAAGCCTAAGAAAACAGATGGTGGGGAAAGAAGCCGTTTTTAACGTTAATTAATCTATATGTTTGCGGCGATTTCATCAGCCATTTCATTGGTGGTGTTGCTTCCACCGAGATCTGGAACGACAAGTCCTCTACCCAGTGTGTGTATCACGCTACTTTCTATTATATTGCCTGCCTCTATCGCTTTCTTGTCGTTGTATTTTTCGCCCAGCCACTCCAGCATCATCTTTGCTGAAAGTATCATTGAGATCGGGTTCGCCGTGTTTTTGCCCGCTATATCTGGCGCTGAACCGTGAATGGGCTCAAAGATGGCAAAGTTGTCGCCGATGTTTGCGCCCGGAGCCATGCCAAGTCCACCGATTAACTGCGAAGCCTCATCTGAAAGTATGTCGCCGAACAAGTTGCAGGTGCATAGTACATCAAATTCCTCTGGCTGTTTGATAAGACGCATCGATGCCGCATCGACATATAACTCGTTAAAGGTGATGTCAGGGTACCACTTTGCTGTCTCGCGGCATACGCCGGCAAACAATCCGTCGGTTACCCGCATAACATTGGATTTATGAATTGCAGTCACCTTCTTTTTGCCGTTACGTAAGCGGGCCATTTCGAAGGCTTTTTTAGCTATGCGCTCGCATGCTTTGCGCGTGATAACCCTGATGCAGATGGTTGTGTTTGGATCCAGCGTAAGTTCCAACCCCTTGTAAACGTCTTCGGTGTTTTCGCGGACAAAAAGCATGTCGATGTCTGGACGAGCAACTTTAACCGCAGGGTACGCCTTCAATGGTCGCAGATTCGCATAGAGATCAAACATTACGCGCAGTTTAACTATTACGTCGGCTGCTGTTTCACCCACTGGTCCTTTGAGGCACGCATGTGATGCCTTGATTTTTTCCACAGTGCCTGAAGGCAACGCGACCCCTTTTCTAGCTAAAGTAGCATCGCCTGCTTCAGCCTCAATCATTTCAAGCGTGAACCCAACCTTTTTCTGTACAACCTTCAACACTTTGAGGGTTGAATCCGTCAATTCTGGACCAATACCGTCGCCGGGAATCAGCGAAATTTTGTATTTGCTCATCTCATTCTACCTGAATTTTCAATTAACGACATAAACATAGATCCTACCTTTTTTTAGAAACTAGAAGTTAAGCATTTCGACGAAAATAAACGATAAATTCCGCAGTTGCGCTTAATTTTGACCGTCCGGGAAATATTTCGATGACTGTTTTTATCATTTTCATGTTAGCTCAAGCATAAACTCGCGCCTAAATGGTAAGTCTGGAATCAGTAAAATTTGCTCTCGAACTTCATGGACGCTACATATAGCGTAAACACCTGAGTCTAAACACTAAAAATGACGTCAATCGGGCGTTAACTTCCGTGCATTCAGAGTTACTCAGACTGCACGGACGATTAATTCCAATTATTCATCCGCGTTAGAAAGGGTTCCATTTCTTTTTGGGTTCAGTTTACCATTGGCACTTTCCTAATCTGAGTCGTACAGGACGAAGACATACCTTTCGGGTTGTGTCCCGGAGTAACGGTCAAAAGGTTTAAGAATTAAATCTTTCATTAGAGAAATCATGTTGTAGCGTTTTTTTTTCTTTGTGGAGGCGAATTTTTGTCAAAAATTAATCCTGGATCAAATATCTATTCGGATAATGATGTTCGAACAGCGCGTCCTGGCGGGTTACAAGGAACTGATTTCGCGGAGCCTACAATTGATGATGATGGCAAACTTCATTGTCCAAAGTGTAGCAGGGTTTTCATTTCGAGAGAAGATTACATCAGCCATGCTTTGTCCAAACATCAGTTCCAGAAGCAAGACATAGACCGTGCACGCGCGATCTTGGCGCAGGTTTCGTACGATCATGGTTTTCACTTTTTCACTGACATTGGTCGATATACCGGGGAAACAGCAACCAGTTTGGCTACCTTTGCCAGAGATGTTGAAGTTGCACCGATCGAATCAATTGATTTTCATTTCAAAAGAGGCGACTTCCAAAAATGGATAGGAGGTACCATTGGAGATTCTCAATTGGCGGCATCAATCGAACACATTGATAAAGAACTTGCAGGTGAACCATTAAGAATAGAGCTTCGCAATACGATAAATGCAAGAGTAACGGAACTCGAAAATCGAATTCAACTTGCGAGCAATCCTACCGAGACAAAATAGTTAAGAAGACCATCCATTAAAGCCGAGCGGCTTCATCATTTTTTTCTACTATAAGCATCTTTGATGCGGTCATTGCGGTCCACAAACGACATGATAACGGGATGAATTCAGTATTGAAACACCATAAAGTTCAATTACTATCACAGGGAATTCAAAGATACAAGCCCTAATAACATTCTAACAAGAGACCCATCAAATGCTTACTAACCAAAATTTGGGAACAAACAACGAAGCACAAGAACGAGAGTTTTATCTCAAAGAAGACATTAATCAATCGAAATTAGCTATGATCCTGTTTGCAATTCCCCTTGCCGGTTTCATTTTTAACGATTACATGTTTTTTGGTACGTCCAACATGTTCTATGGACTCATTGGTATTCGGCTTACACTCCTGTCTGCGACAGGAATTGACATATGTTGGGAGGGTGAAAAGTTACCGCAACTATGACAAGATTATTTTTGCCACAGTTCTCGCAATGATTATAGGTGGAGGAATCATTAATGCCACCCGCCCTTCAGACATTGTTATAACGTGTATTATAACAATCGTGTCGGTGTTTGTTTTGTACTTGGTCGTTCCTCTAAAATTTAAATACCAAATTTTCCTTGCCTCTTTTGCTACTATTGGTGAAGCTATAATTATTGTGGTACTTGCGAGTAACGTCGGCACTTCAGTTATTTTTACTCTACTTTTCAGCCTGTTTGTTGCAAACGCGATTGCCGCGTTCAGTGCTTGGCGAATGCATTCATATCGAAGAAGGACTTACCAAGAGTACTTACAACATAAAGCTTTGCAGGAAGAATTGGAGGGCCATGCAAATCACTTGTCAGAATTGGTGGCGGAGCGAACCAAAGATTTAGTCGAGGCTCAATCGCGTCTTATGCAGACTCAGCGCTTATCTGCTATTGGTGAAATGGCGGGCATGGTTGGTCATGACCTGAGGAATCCCCTGGCCGCCATCAAGAACGCTGCCTATTTTTTGAGAAAGAAGGATG
>Ga0326728_10013661_pt1 | contig 17554 bp, 9 predicted proteins | sample MB3enrmetagenome_FD_207602 | JGI IMG/M metagenome (GOLD analysis project Ga0326728, IMG submission 207602) | Lab enriched peat soil microbial communities from McLean, Ithaca, NY, United States - MB31MN | ecosystem: Environmental > Terrestrial > Soil > Wetlands > Peat | place: USA: New York... | reverse complement strand
TCCCACTAGCATGCGTCCTCTTCCAGGCCACAGCCGACCCCGAAATCCTTGTTCAGTCTCTCGGCTTTGGCTTGGGAGCGATTCGGCTGCCTCCAACCGAACCGGACGAGGAATCTCTCTCCCTATCGACCGTGAGCGGATATGCCGGATGGTGTAATCGTGTAACGACCCTCTGGCAATTGGCCTCCAAAAGTCTGGACAATGAGGCTCTCGCAGATTCTTTGGCGGCGGCAACACGATGGCGCGATATTTCAGAAAGTCGCCCACGTTTCGATACCCTCCTGACATTCCTTAAAGCAAAGCACCGTTCCGAGCCAAGGGCGAAATTCATAGTCTTTGCCGGGTTCCCAGGACTTGCGGACAAACTCCACCGTTCCCTAAAAAAGGAGTTTTCGATTAATCCGGCAGCCCGCTTCTACTTCAGCATGTTAGATGCCGAGAAGGAGGAAGAAGTGCGCAGGTTCAAGCGCGATGACCAACTTTGGGTGCTTGTCTCAGACGAGACAGGTGGCGAGGGCCGAAATTTTCAATTCGTCGACGAGTTGATCCACTACGATACACCATGGCAGGTCGCAAAAGTCGAGCAGCGCATTGGACGCCTGGATCGCCTCGGGCGTGAGCGTCCTGACGTCATTTCAAACGTGGCCTATTGTGCGGACGTGGAGGAGGCTGCCCTTGTCGAATGCCTCGCAAACGGCTTTGAGATTTACGCTCAGTCCATCAGTGGGTTGGAATTCGCGCTCCGCGATCTGGAGAAGGATATTGTGCTTTCAGCCATCGACGAGGGAGTCGATGGGTTGCTAAACAAGACGCCTGAAGTGAAGGCGCGGGCGGCCGCTGAAAGGGCTGAGGACGAAAGCGCCGAACTTTTGGACGAAGCATCTTTCGAGCGTACTTCTGCTGAGGACTTTCGTCAAGCAAAGTCCAGTCGAGGCCGAGAGAGGGCACTCGAGCGAGCATTCAGCCACTACTTTAAGACGTTGGCTGGGCTCCGCGCTGTCGACTGCCGAGGAGACCCGGATTTTCCCGAGGGCATCGTCACCTTCCAACCAGAGGATATGCCACGCGAAGTGCCTCTGGAAATTCCGTTGGACGAGAACGATCGCCTCGCCGAGCACCGAGGCACTTTCTACCGAGCCATCGCACAGGAGCGTCCCGATCTTGAATTCTTCAGCTTTGGCAATGTCCTCTTCGACTCCGTCTGCAGCACGCTTTTCAGCACACCAAAGGGCCGCGCCTACGCGCTCGAGTGCAGATACCCCAAAGGTGAGTGGCGCGGATTCGAGTTTTTCTTTCGGGCTCTTGGTGGTCAGCATTATATCCAGCAGCACCCAGGACTGCTCAACCAACTAGACCGCGTTTTCGGGTCTCGCCTCGAACGAGTCTGGGTTCGGGAGAACGGCGAGCTAGCCAAATCACCAGACACCTTGCTGGAGATCCGCCGGTCGCTCCGCGCCGATACAAAGGGTATCTCTTGGTGGAATCTAACAGGCGATAAGGCGCTTGCGCTTGAAAGGTATTACGCGGAACCAGGCTGGACTGCGCTCGTCACCCAGTGTCTTAAAAAGGCATCTACAGTTGCACGAGAACGCCTTACCGAGACGCTTTCGGAACGCTTAGGGGATGAACACGCGCGGTTGCTGGACCAGGAGCGCCAACTCCGTTCTCTCAAGCCGTGTGGATGGAAAGACGACCTCGTCGCAATCGAACTCCTGAGACAGGCACTGGATAGCTGGGACGCGGATCTGGACAGCCTCGGATTTCTTTCGGTAAACGGGGGGATCTTCCAACGCTAGCTTCCACGCACCTGCATGCCACAAGACCTAGATATCCTCCGTGACTGCGTTGCAAAAGGGAATGCGCCCGTTCACTGCCCTGCGTCGGACTTGCCCCGCGAACCGACTCTTTCCTACGCGGTTGTGCGGTTGCTCCTCGCCTGGCGCGAAGCCGGTTCCTTCGGTTTGGACCAAGCCGTCCTGCTCCGACAGGCAGTCCGATGGGCCCCCGAGAGCACTCTGTTCCTCGCTAGCGTTCACGAGTCACTGACCCCTTGGCTGCAGCGTGTGGGGCTCCGGTTGCTGCCAGGTGGACAACTCGCTGCACGGGCTTTCACTCCCGCCTGGCTCGATCAAGCCATTTCGTGCGACACCCCGCCGGTGTTTCGATCACTCGATGAGCGTTTCGATGCTGAGCCATACCTTTCTTCACTCCGCTATAAGACGTGGAGATCCCCAGCGCAGAAAGAAGCAGCCTGGACGGTGCTCAACACACCGGCAGGGTCAACACGCGTCATTGTGCTTCCCACGGGCGCAGGAAAGAGCCTCTGCTTCCAACTCTTACCGCGCTTTGAGGAAGGTCTTACGGTAGTTGTAGTTCCAACCGTAGCACTGGCGATCGACCAACGAAACCAGGCAGCGGATGTGCTTCGCGACTGGCCATATGTTAACCCCGTTTACTTCGCATCTGATGAAGAGCCAACACGTATTGTCCAGCAGCTAAGGAACCGAGAGACAAGGTTGCTGTTCACCTCACCTGAGGCCTGCGTCTCGGGGCGACTGCGTCCTGTGCTCGATGAGTTAGCATTTTCCCAGTCAGGCGACGCCTGGTTCAAAAACTTAGTCATCGACGAAGCGCACCTCATCGAAACCTGGGGCGCTCAGTTTCGCGTTGAATTTCAACTCCTTGCGCCCCGGCGTCGCCGTTGGCTCGAATCGTCATCCAACCGCCTCCGAACTTTTTTGTTCTCGGCAACAATGACGGCAGGGTGCCGCGAACTCCTCAGGGGCATGTTCTCGGAACAAGACCTTGGGCGTGAATTTCTTTGTCAGCGGACACGCCCGGAGATGGTCTACTTTGAACACGATTTTCCAAGCCAAGCAGGCCGAGATGCGGCTCTGCTTGAAGCATTGGTCCATCTCCCCCGCCCGGCGATTTTGTATGTCACTGAGGTCGATCAGGCGCGCGCCTATGCAAGTAATCTCAAGGCTCAACTCGGCTTCCAGCGGATTGCGAGTTTTCATGGTGAAACGCGCCGCGCCGATCGGCGGGAGACCCTAGCCCGCTGGAAGGCTAACCAGATTGATCTAATGGTCGCGACCTCCGCCTTTGGCGTTGGCGTGGACAAAGCCGACGTGCGAGCGGTGATACACGCCTGTTACCCAGAGAACCTTGACCGGTACTATCAAGAAGTGGGCAGGGGTGGGCGCGATGGCTGGTCCTCCATCTGTCTGTTTTTGCCGACTGAGCAGGATCGCCGTGTCGCCCGAGGCCTGTCGGTCACCCTCATGACACCCGATATGCTGCAGAAGCGGTGGGACGCCATGTACCAACAGGGCGCTCACGTCGATGGCTATCGGTATCGACTGCCTGTCAACGCCAAGAGATCCGGCCTCGTTGGCACTTACACTTACGCGGAGAACGTGCGGTGGAACAAGCGCCTCCTCGTACAACTCCATCGTGCCGGCTTGTTGGAGTTGCTCGAGATCACGAGAGAGAAGCCAGAGGTAGAAGGCGACGACCCCGAGGAATGGGCAGAAGTCCGCGTGCAATTTCCTCCTGACGCGCGTGATCTCGGCCAGAGGGCTACCGAAATGCGGAATAAAGAGCTTGCTACTTTTTCTCGCGGTTTTGACCAACTCGACGAGTTGCTCGCGGGCAAGAGGTGCGTGATGCGGATCGTCCAGAAGCTTTATGGAATTCCTTCGCACCAGCGCGTCTGTGGAGGCTGCCCTTATTGCCGCCAGTCCGAGTCTCCCGCCGACGACTGCCCACCTCTCTTATTCGCCGAGGCTTCTCCAGGCCGTCAGGAATCCGTCACCGTGGCGAATTGGCCAGATCCATTCCATCCCGATCAGACTGGCGATTTCTTCCATTATTTCGATCTTCTGCGCACACGGAAGCACCTGCGCCGGTTCCTCGTCCCGGAGAAGCGCTTCAAACAGTTCCTTGTCCTTTTTCGCTCCACGGTCTCGGGCAACGGAAACGATATCTACAGGGTCGATCCTATTGTCGAGCGCCTCGACTCAGATGATCCGAAGGCCATCATCGCCACGGAACCGGCGGAGACCCTGGTGTTTCTTCATGTTGGCAAAACCTCTCGATCAGCCCTTCAACTCGGAGCGGGCAGATGCTCCGTTCACCTGCGCTGCGGGTTTAGCGAAGATCTTGACGCGGATGGTCGAGACATCCATGTGCGCCAGGAGTCCCTCTTCTTCCGGACGCCCCAGGCATGGCTAACCGCCAGTTGATTGCTTTATTTATGTTCACTGACGATCAAGTTACCCCAACCCGATTAGAAGTCCTGATAGACCTGCTCCGTGCATTTCCGCGGGGCATGTCCCGCGACAGCGCAGCCCGCCTCCTGCAACCAGAACCGTTGGGGGACAACACACAAGCTGCCAAGGCGACCATCAGAGCCGCCCTGGAGCTCGAGTTGGCCAGGGAGGACGCCGACGCACTCAAGCCAACCGATGTCGCAAAGAAGAAGGAACCTCGCGCTGCTATTCTCGATGCTCTTGACCAGCGAGTGTTGTCCTCCACCGAGACGGAGCCGTATTTCGCACTTTTTTACGCGTACATTCTCGGTTTAGACAAGCAGGCTCAGGAACAGCGCCGAGACAGGAACACCTGGGTCACGGATTTTAACAGGGTGGTTTTTCGTGGCGTTGAACAGCCGAATCGGTTCAACCCGGAGAAGTTGACAGGGCTACACCGCTGGTTTGCGTATGCCGGCTTAGGCTGGTATGACCCAACCGAGCGCTTCCAACCCAACCCCTACGACCGTATCGAGAGGGCGTTGCCCTCGATGTTCGCCAAGCAGAAAAAGCTCTCGTCGGAAGATTGGATGGAACAACTTGCGAAGACATGTCCCGAGTTGGACGGCGGTGAATTGTTTCTCAGAGCCAACCCGGGTTATAATGCGGACTCAAAAAAATGCTCCCTTGGCCTGAGCCACGCCCTCATCGAGTTGGATCTAAACGGCGTAATTCTCCTATACCGCCCAGGCGACAGTGCTGGCTGGAGTATCGAGGAGGCAGAGCCACCAATCGAAACTGCTTCCGACAAAAAGGGCACTCGCATTTCCTTTATTGAACTCCTAATAAAGCACTAGCTGTTATGCCTATCCAAATCGGTCAGCCATGCTGGGACGCCGCCCAAATTGCAAAGGTAATATCGCTCAACGCCCAGACGAATACGGAGGCGGTTGACTACTTTCTTGCTGCACACTCACCATTCCGGTTCGTCGCGAATTTTCGCAACCCGGGTGTTGCACTCACCGAGGAGCAGGTTTTTCAAGATATCTTCGCTCCTGAACGGGGCGAGGTGCTCGCCGCGGTAAAGGGCGAACCGGGCACCGGAAAATCCCATCTGGTGCACTGGCTCAAGCTTCGCACTGACTTCTCAGTTCAGTCGGGAGACGCTCGATTTGCGAATACTGTTCGCGTGCTGGTGCAGCGGGGGAACGGCAGCCTCAAAGATTCCCTGCGCCAGATTGTCCAGCAATTAGGGCCTGACTTCAAAGACCAGATTGCTCGCGTTCAGGGAGCAATCGACAAACTTTCGGCGGAGACGGCACGCGCTACGCTCTTGGCGAAACTTGCCCTGGAAATCGACTACCACTGGACCGAACGCGGCCGCCCCCCCCTTCCGAAGTGCCTGCGGGATCTTGGCCAGGCGTTGAAGTCAAAGGGAGTTGGTCGTTGGCTGCTTCGTGAAGGCGGCACAATCGACCGTGTCATAAAGCGACTCGCGGAGACGAGCACCATTAAGCAGAGAGAAGAAGAGAACTTTCCTGCTTTTCAGGTCGAGGAGTTGGACCCGAAGCCGACCTTTCTAAGCCTTAGCGAGAACTCGAAGGAGGTGCGTGCTTTCTTTGGTGATATGGAAATGGAACCCAAGCTCCGCGAAGAAGCCGTTTTGGCTCTCAATACAGCCATGCGTGATGCCGTGAAGGAGTTGGTCGGTCTCAGCAAAGATACCCTGCAGGAAGTGTTTTTCGAAATACGCCGTAAGCTTGGACGGAAAAAGACGCTCGCCCTGTTCGTTGAAGATGTGTCGGTCACGGGTTTGGATCGCGACGTAATTAACGCACTCGAACCCCAGGCTCGCAACGATCTCTGCCGTCTTGTGGCCGTCATCGGCATTACCTCGAACGCCTGGGGGCGCCTTGAGCAAGCTCAAATGGAACGTGTTAGTCCCGTTTTCGAAATTGGCGCCCAAATGACGCAGCGGTGGGCAAGCGACCCAGAGGAGGTAATGAGGTTTACGGCTCGTTACCTAAATGCCATCCGGCTTGATGATGCTGAAATCGGCGAACTCGCGCGTGCGCGGTTCGACGGTGACGTCTCCCATAGCAGATGCTCCGAGTGTCCCGTTCGTAAGGAGTGCCACGGTGTATTCGGTTCCGTCAGTTTTGCCGACGGAGTGGAGGTTGGGATGTTCCCTTTCAGCCAACGCGCTCCGCATGCCTTGCTTGCAGGCTTACGCGAGAGCGGGGACACTACAGGCGTCGCTCGCAGCCAACGCGGTCTGCTGGAAAATGTCCTCCGGCCAATCCTGCAAGATTCCCGAACTGCTCTTGAGGAAAAGGAATTTCCAAAAACGGACGCAATTTCAGTGCAGCCTGTGCCTCTGCCAGACTGGGACCGCTTGGCCAATGGTTGGCTGGGCGGTGCCGCTTGGGATGAATTCGCCAAGCGCCGCTTGCGCATGCTGGCAGAGTTCTGGGTTTCTTCAGGAGACGCCGAGGACCTTGCCTCACGCCTCCACCCGTTCCTGAAACCTCTCGGCTTCCCAGCTTTCGCTAAGTCGGTCAAAAAGACTGAGCAAAAGCGCGACGAAAAAAAGGAGGATCAAAAGAAGGAAGAGAAGCGCGACGTGGACCCCAATCTGGCGCGCCTGCTCACTGCTCTGGAAGATTGGCACCGCGGAGAAGATCTTCAGCGCGACAATCTGTTCCGGGAACTTCTTTCCTCGTTCATTACCCGTGCCATCCGCTGGGAGGACGAGCGAGATGTCCCATTTCAGGAGTTCAAAAAGCGAGTCGACACAACTGCCTTTCCATTCATCTCGGGTCAAAAGGCCAACCCGGCGACGCAGGCGTACTTCTTCAAACTGCCAAAAAACAAGGAAACGTTCGCCATTCTCAGCGCCCTGGTCCAGTTCAAGTACAAAGGAGGCGGGTCGTGGAATTACCCGGGCGCCGAATTGCATAAACGGACGATGTCTCAATGGCTTAGAAAACACCGCCAAGAGGTTGTTTCGGTCACCGCCCCAACTGCCCCACTAAACCGGTTGGACGCAGTGCGTACCGCTGCCGAGCTAATGGGCCTAGCATCCGTATTGCGTGATCGAAAGCCGCTGCCCGACGATGACACCGAAGCCATGAAGCGCCTCTTTCTGCCCATTTGGGAGGAGGGAACCCGCCCAGTCACCTTCTCAGTGGAGATGCGAGAGTTGGTCACCGACCTTGAAAAGCGCTACGCCAAGCTTCGCGATTTAGTGATTCAGGAGGCCGGTATTGGTCAGGGGCGCGTCGACCCGAAGGACTTTGTTGATCCTCGGCCCTTCCTTGATGCTATCCGGCACTTAAACGAACAGTTGGGCGTCAAAACCCTGCCGGCTGTTTTCACCGAGGGCGCTTTCAAGTCTCGGTTCTACGACGTGGCCAATCTTTCGGTTTACCAAAACCTCCCCCAAAGGCTTGAGGCCGAGCGGGAGGCGATTGCCGAGCGAGTCGCAGCAGTGGCCGATGCCATCAAGAAGGGTGGCTGTGAGGCTAAAGCTTTGGATTCAGGGCTGCGAGAGTGGCTCCGTGCTTTCACCGAGGTCACCGAATTACAGCGTGGCCGCCGCGGGCGCGACGCGGTGCTTCCTCACCCCAACCCTCCTTTTGACGAACTCTGGGAGCAGGGCGTATTTCGAAAGCGTGCTGAGGTATGGGAAACGGCGCTACGAAGGGCCTCGGAGGTAGCTAAATCTGACGCAAAAGAAGTCCTCGAATTCGACCCCACCACCCTGGCCGAGTTGCACGAATCTCTGGAAATCGCAGATCGCCACATTCACCAGGTCGAGAAAGTGCTTGCAGGCGTGGAGCAGGAACTGGATCGGCAAGGCGGCGGGAACTGCTCGGCGCTTCTCGCCGAGTTGCACGGTTTTCCATTCGCGGAGGCACCCTCCTCGGGAACCGCTCCCGAAGATAACGATTAACCCTAGATAGCAAACATGCTCGCCCAATTAAAGCAACGACTCGAAAGCCTGCCCGCCCGTAGGCGGGTCGCCCAGCAAGGGGAACTCTTCAGCCGATTCTGCGAGAGAGCCAAAGCAGCCAAGCAGAACGCACAAGAGGCTGCCAAGGCAGCCGCGAATGCAAAGCTCGCCTTCAATGAATTTGACGATAAGGAAACCATCGCGCGAGCCAAACAGGCTGGTCGCCGAGCCCAGCGACTTTACAAAAAGCTTAAAGAGAACCCAGAGACCGTGAGCGACGCTAGTGTTGAGGAAAGCATAGCAGCCCTCAGTTCCCAAGCACTCAGCGCTCTGGCCGAATGCCGGCGGGCGTGGGGAAGCCTGCTTTCGAGCAAGCTCTCCGGGCGTTCGACCCTCGCCGACGTGGTTGCCAAAGTCCTTCCTAGGCACGGGGCGGAACTGCGACAGACGGTCTCTGACCTCCAAACTGCTGCCGCTCGACCCCCGGTTGAAAAGGCACAGGCCGAGCGGGTTCGCAAGAGTGTCGACCACTTTGACACCCTTTTGAATAAGGTTGGCCTCACCGATGAGGTTGGGACCTTCCTAAAGGATGTTGCCGGACCGAATGGAGCAAGAATAAAATCGTTGGAGAATCAGACGGTCCGGGACTTTTTGGACGAGCACAAGCTTTGGCCCATATTCCGCGTCCGCCTCCAATGAACCATGGTTATGCAAGAATTTGCCGGCGAGTTCCTAACCTTCCTCGAACAGCGCGAGGAACGCCTGCTCTCGTGGGGATTCTACAATATCCGCCAGAGCGCCCAGGAGATCGAGGACGCCTTTCTGCAAGAAGCACCCCTCGAACTCCAACAGCAGTGGGCGCAGTTGTTGGCACCAGGGTTCACCATGCGGGGATTTTTACAGCAAATGTACCAACTGCGCTTGCTTTACCTAGTTCCTGGGACTCTCGATGCGTATCGCACCCGTTTTGCCGAAGGTGTGCGCCTATTTGCAAACCTCAGGCAGATGTTCCGAGTGCAGGATTGGGCCACTGGGCCTCGGTTGGTCTCCGACATCAAAGTGCATATTGCTCGCCGTAACTATCCACGCCGTGACCGCCCCGCGGCCGAGGTCCTCCAAAAGCTGCGGCGCCTCTTTCCACCAAGAAAAGCTGCTTTCCTCGAACAGTGCTTCCTTGCCTTAGCAACCAAACCTGGTGGTGGGTTGTTCGAGTTCGCTGCATTTCAGGAGAGGGCCTTCGAACACATATTCGCAAAGTACGACGAAAAAGGCATTAGCGGTTCGGTAGTTTGTGCCGGCACCGGATCGGGCAAGACGAAGGCCTTCTACATCCCAGCCTTTCTCCGGGTTGCCTCGGAGATCTCGGCTACGCCTTTCACGAAAATAATTGCGGTCTATCCCCGCAACGTCTTGCTCGCGGACCAACTGCGAGAGGCAATCAGCGAGGCAGCCAAACTGCGGAGTGTTCTCCAAACCGCTGGCCTCCGGCCGATCTGCTTCGGCGCTCTCCTCGGCCCAACCCCGTGGAACAAATGGTTTGACCCTCTTCCAACCGGCCAACGACCGCCTCCATACTATTGGCGAAGGAAAGGTCCTGGGTTCGTCATCCCGTACCTAAAGTCCCCGCTCGACGGCGGGAGCGACCTCATCTGGCGCGACATCGACCGCGAGGCCGGCCGGACCTGCCTTTATCGCGAGGGCCAACCGAATCCAGACGTTCCGGACGGCACCATCGCGCTTACTCGGGAACAACTCATCCAGAACCCGCCCGACGTTCTATTCCTTTCACTGGAGATGCTTAATCGGGAGATGGGTAATCCTCAGTGGCAGCGTACCTTTGGTCTGCGGCAGCGTGATCGTTCTCCTCGCTTGGTGCTTTTGGACGAAGTGCATGCTTACGAGGGACTTCCGGGTGCCCAAGTCGCATGGGTCCTGCGCCGTTGGCGCCACTGGGCTCAAGCGAGAGCACTCCATGTTGTCGGCCTTTCCGCTACACTCCGCGACGCGGCCGAACACCTTGCCGCCGTAGCAGTTGTGCCCCCCGGTCAAGTACGCGAGTTTAGGCCCGGACCCGGCGAGATGAAATCAGAGGCGGCAGAATACAACATCGCCTTGAAAGGGGACCCTGCCGCAGGGGCTACTTTGCTGGCAACTTCCATTCAGGCCGCGATGCTCCTGGCTCGGTTGCTTACTCCGCGCTCGCAGCCGCCCTCGCCCCAAAACCTGCCGATCCGCCCAGACGCGTTCTACCGCAAGAAAGTCTTCGCCTTCAGCGACAATCTCGACTCCATCAACCGCTGGTTCAGTGCGATGCAAGACGCTGAGGTCAATTTACGTCTTGCGCGCCTTCGGCTCCCTTTGAATCTGCGGCAACCCCCTCCCACCCCACCTGTAACTGCCCCCATCCAGCGGCGCATGCAAGAGGAAGGCCAAATCTGGGATCTTCCTACCTTGCTTGGCCACGATTTGAACCAACCCCTGCGAGTCACCCGGTGTAGTTCCCAAGATCCTGGCGCCGATGTCGGCTCCGATCTTATAATCGCGACCAGTTCGCTCGAGGTGGGGTTTGATGATCCCGAGGTCGCCGCGATGCTCCACCATAAGCGGCCCACATCAATCGCCTCTTTCATCCAACGGAAGGGCCGGGCCGGCCGCACGGTCGGGAGTCGGCCATGGACAGTGATGGTGCTTTCGGACTATGGTGCCGACCGCTGGGCCTTTCAGTCTGCCGAGCGCCTCTTTCAGCCCGAGGTTGAGTCGCTGTTCCTGCCTATCTCAAATCCCTACGTCCTCAGAGTTCAGACGGCACTCTTTTTCGTGGATTGGCTGGGGGGGAAGATCGGTCTCCCCCGGAGCCCTTTCAATTACCTTGCAGGCCCTGGCTTCGATCCAGTCACGAGGCAGGCCCAGCAGTCTGCGGCTGAACTCCTGCGAGACATGCTGGAGCTAGGCCCCACATGGGATGAATTCCGAAGAGATCTCCTCCGCTTCTATATCGCTCTTGGACCCACAAGGGATGCCGAATTGGCGAGTAGTCAACTCGATGACATCTTCTGGTACGAACCTCGCCCTCTGTTGATGCAAGCCATACCCTCGCTACTCCGAAAGATCGAGGCTGATTGGAGGCGGTCTGGACCTGCCGGCGCTCGTGCGGAGGACGCAGGTGCTGGCCGACCAATTCCCCAATCCATCCCCAGAACAACCTTCTCGGAGTTAGATGTCAATGAGGCCCAATTGGCGCTGGAAAACTTTCGTGGCGCACAGCGTGATCCTCAGTCTATTGCCATTTCTCGGTTCCTGTTTGAAGCCTGTCCGGGCCGGGTCTCAAAACGGTTTGCCATTGCTCAGGGGGAACCGGGCTACTGGCACGCGTTCTCGCCGCGACTGGCTGCGGGCGTGAATGTCACCTCAGTCCAAGAACTTTTTCCAGATCCTTTGTTCTTAGAATCCGTCGGACCTGTCCCGGTCTATCAACCCGAATTCGCTAGCCTGGTGCATCATCCGAACACCGTCAGCGACACCAGCAACAGTATGTGGGAATGGCAAGTGCGGGGCCGTCCTGTTGGCATTGGAAACCCCTTGCCGATTATCACTCAAAGCTCTTGGCAAGAGGTATTTCGCGAAGCGGCGGCGTTTCTTCACGCTTATGGCTCCTGGCTTGAAATTCTCCGTTATACCCAGGCCTGTCGTTTCGAGATCCGAACCCCGAAATTGCCACAACCGGTACGCGGCTCTCTGGAGCTTCAGAGCAAACTGGATGACGGTAGCCTTGTGTCCGAGGCAGTCGGGTTCAGGCTCGCTGCCGACGGCCTGCGATTTGTCGTCCGGGCTGACCATTTGGCGTCCCGCCCACCCCTTACCGCCGACCAGGCAACTCGCTTTCGAGCCGACTATTTTCTCTACCGCCTGAGGCGTTCTGACGTACTGCGACCACTGATCAACTCGTTCCAGGCCGACTGGCTCGCTCAAATGTCGCTCGCAATGCTCGCAGCCACAGCGGTTCGCAACCGGACTAGCCTGCAGGAGGCTCAGCAGCGCCTCTCCACTGGTCGCGCCGCGGCGGCAGCGAGGGTTCTGGACGTTATTTTCCAGATCAGAGGTATCACACCAGCAGGCCAGGTCGAGGACCCTAAGCTCCGGCAGACGTTGCTGGGTTTCTGGAGCACTCCTGCCGTGGTTGATGATGCTATACTTCACGAGTGCGTTCTATGGGAGGCGCCCGACGCAGATTTTGAAGCGTGGGCACGCCAGCGCTACGTCGCCACCTTGGCCCAAGCGTTGCGCTCTGCAATGTGTGCAATGTCTGACCAGGTGGCAGAAGAGGAGTTGGCGGTAGACGTCCTTTCGGCCGGCACGGGAGACGACATCCAAATCATCGTCACGGAAGAATCAGCCGGCGGGCTTGGGCAGATCGAGGCGATCACCCGCGAGATCAAACGCAACCCGAGCCGATTTCTGGACGCTGTTGAGTTTACTTTAAGCAGGTGCCCGCAGGAGGCCCAGAACTCGGAACTTCTCGCCGTGCTCGACGCGGCCATAGCCGAGTCGAGCACTGGCGGGTCGCTCACTGATGCATTTAATGGCGTGCGGAACGCGGTTGGCTACACCGAGCAATTCCAAGCGAGAGACGCCCTACGTTCCGCACTCCGAACCCGCGGCATCCCTGCGCGTCGGCGCTTGGTTGTTTCCGTCATGATGAAGCTCTTAAGGCCGGGAAGTTCGCCAGCAACCGATGCTCTTTTTCGCGCGCTTAACGAGTCTTGGGGGCGCCATAGCCGGCGCCTAGGGCTTCGCATTCCCACGCGTACCTTCGCCTACCTCTGCGCCAGCTATCCCCCACTTCGCCGTCGCTTGCGGAATCTTATCGCTGCCATTGGGGTAGGCGATGCACCTACAGATCCGCAACTCTACGCCCAGATTCAACAGATGTTGCTTGAGGTTTGCCGGGACTGCTGTCCCGACTGCTTGGACCAGCCGAATCGATTCAATGACTTTGGTAAGCCGTCGCGCAGCCTCGCCCGATCGTGGCTTTCACTCGCCATCGAGGAAATCAGCCTCGATGAATACGCGGATGACTGGATTGAGCGTTCGCGCCAGGTGCTAAGAACGCGCGGCCGAGTCACGCTGCTCGCCAGGGATCCGAACATCTCGTCCCTTTCCCAAGGGCTTTTTCAATTGATCAATCAGGAATTGGACGCCGCAGGATTGCGGTATGGCGTCACCATCGGACAGGTCCAGCGACGTGGTTCTCTGTGTCGAGTCACCCTTCAGCTAAAGGATTTCGTCTATGCCTAGTCGTGAGATATGGTCAAAAGGGGGTGGCGAAAAGATCCAGGGCGCGCTGGCCTCCCTTCTGGCCTCGCTCCTCCTGCAGGAGGCGAGCGAATCCCCCCTTTACCTCTGCTCGCCATTCATGTCTGACTTCAGGTTGCTCGACAACCGCTTTGAGCAGTTCGCTGATCTTTTCACCAGCCTGACCGGCCTCGCCGATAAGTCGCAGATCCTATTCAGTGAGACGCTTCGCGAGTTGTCTTCACGCAAGCCGGTTCGGCTTGTCACCGTCCGCCATCCCAGTTCCATGGCTTTTGTCGAGCGCCTACTAGATGCGGCCGAGCCCAACATTGCTGTCCACTTCGCTCCCGATATCTACCATGAAAAAGGGCTCCTTTGTGACGCCTTCTACATCGAAGGTTCCATGAACTTCACCTACAGCGGTGTCTACGTTCGTGATGAGAAGGTCAGTTGCCATACAGCAGACGATGCGGAGGGCCGCCAGAGAATTGACGCGGCGTTCATCGAGTTCGATCTGCTTTGGAGCAATCTGACCGCCGCCGAGTTTCGGAGGGTTGCCGAATGAAACTAGGCCCCATGAAACCTTTTATTGCCCGATTCAATTCAAATTGGGCTGCTCGAAAGCCGGCACTGGCCTTGAGCCTTGCTGGCGATGACCTGCCCGACCTCGCAGGCCACCCTCTCGAGGCGCAGATCAAAGCGCTCTGCGGTGGAAGACCCGCCAGTTTGCCATTCTTTGCGGGAGATGAGGTCGCTTGGTGCATGGTAGCGCCCGTTGCAGATGAACTCCGTCAGGCGATTTTCCAACTCCAGGCATGGATCTTGCCCAGCTTTGGCTGGGAGGAACCTTCCGGCGGACTTGTCTCTCCCCAAGCCGCAGTCGGTCCTCTTGCTCCAGAAATACCGCGTATCTCGCCCGGCGGTTATTACCGTTGGCGCTGCCGCACTCCGGACTTCCAGATTGTAGCGACTAGGCTGGCCCAGTGCCAACGGCTCGAGTCCGGCCGCCCTCCTAAATCCAGGCCCTATCGCCCCTCGCTTTACGAACTGAGATCACGATTCTCGATGGCCCTGCTCTTGGGCGGTAGAGATGAGGCAGAGCGGGCGGTTGCAGACATCGCTCAGAACCAACTCGATTCAGCGGCCAACATCCTCTTCATGCGGATCCGGATGTGGCACCGCTTCCGTGAATTCGACCGAATCGTCAATCATCCTCAGCTTCCTCGCCTCCGGACGCAGCCTCTTCCCACGACCGTTCTCTTCTGGATCGGGGAGGCTGTTGCTGCTACAACCCCGTCCGCTGGTCCCTCTCCTCCCGCTGAGGCTGTCCAAGCAGCCATTATACCTGAGGTTGCGCCCCTTGCTATTCGCCCCCCGCCAACCTCGGAGACTTCACCTCAGACGCCCTGGGAAGATTGGTTCGACCATCTACTAAGCGGTCGCTACGGCGCCGCCGAGGCTTGCCTCCAGGACCAGCAACCCCAGAGCCCAGATGGCCTCGGCCCTGCTGCCGTTCGCTCGTTCGTAGGAAGCCTGGAAAGCATCTTTTTGAACGATTCCCTTTGCCGCACACATCGGGATTTGCTCGTCCAAGGCCTGGCGGAGTTCCTTCAGGACTTCGTGCGTGAACCGGAGTTCCCGCGCGCTGCCGTCGGTGATCTTTACCTTGCCGTTCTTCGCCTCTGGGCAGTGCTTTATGCGGGCACCTCCGCTGGCCACGAGAGCAGCGTACTCCTCGAGTTGGCGAGTGCCGTCCTTCGGTTCAACCGCGAACCAACTGAGGTCCTGGATATTCTGCAAAAATGGTGGGCGGCCCGTAAAGTCCCCGGCCAACTGCCATTCGTCTTGGATGCCATTGAGTTGCTCGAACGCGACCACCCAGACCGCGCCGCCCCGACAGACCTTTGGCTCGACGCCGCCGAGTTCGTCCGACGCGCTCCGGAGTCCCTCACGTCCTCAGAGAAGCACCTCTGGCGACGCGTCGGCAGAAAACTGGGTGTTGATGAACCTACTATCAACGCTTACCTGCCACTGGACGAAGTCCAGCCAGCGCAGGATGTCCTTCAGACTTCCAATCTGCGCAAGGTTGCCATTGTCTGCATGCGCGAGAGGCAGGCTAGGGAAGCAGCTGAGATGATCAGCCAGCGCAGCGGCGCCAAGGTCGATGTGGTTGTCGGCAAGACAGCCGGACCGGAAACTGACCAAGCCCTGGAGGCCGACGTGATTCTCTTTGTCTGGATGGCCTCCACCCACGCAGTATTCCGGGCTTTCGATGGGTTCGACCGTAAGCGATTTTGCTATGTGCAAGGCACCGGTTCCTCAAGTATAGTGCGCTCGCTTGAGAGATGGGTGCATTTGCAAAATTGAAGCACTTGAAACGGCGTTGGAAACAATGTTCACATAATATCTTTGACCCAGCTACAGTTGAGGCTGAGGCAACGAAGGTGATCGAGGTGCTCCAACCAGACTTTTGGGCAGTCGGCACGGAATGGACAGCGAAGGGCCTGGACACCCAGGCGGACAGGAAAATACTGATGGACGCTTTGGAGCAAATCGTCCGAAATGCTCGCCAGAAAGTGCCATGGTACACCGACATTTCCATGATCACACTCTCTACGATTTGACTTGGGACTTCGTGGAGTGTTTTAGGTTGCCCAAACCAGTCTTTTATAGTTCACGAGGAGGTAGTTCGCTACTAACTGGATGTCCTTCGTGGTGTTCTGAACCTCGTTCCACTTCCGTTGGTTTCCAGCTCCAAAATTCCAGTAACCGTCCGTCCAAGAGCACAATGATTTTAGCGGTTCGAGGTCAGCGGCAAATTGTTCTACAGTCGGAATCCCCCTTGATCGATAGCGGTCGGCGATAGCATCCATCAAGTGCCCCATCGAAACTATGCCGACGCCATGGGTGAGGCGCGAACGAGTTGGAGGTTGGCCCCAAGCCTCTTTGAACACAAACTCAACGGCCTTCCAGAAATGGAACAGCAACTCCAGTATTCGTTCGGTGTCCATCTCGCCGTCGGCTTGCAGACGGCACCGGTAGAGCGCTCCGTCGTGCAGGCTGTTCTCCAGCATCTTCAAAATCGAGTTGTCTTTGATGAAGCCACGAATTTTCCTCTCTTTTGATGCGCCCTGCTTTCCGCCAGACTCTTGAGGATTCTCGTCCGTCGGTTGGGTGCGGGACTGTCCAACTCCACCAAAGCGAAATCCACGCTGATTTCGGGCGCTAAGATCGACAAAGGGATTCGTCGGAGTCTGGACGGCCAGGTGCAACGGCGAGCATGGGTCGTAGTTAAGCCGCTCCAGTAAGCAAGCAGGAAAGCGTCTCCGTTGCAAATGTGTGGCTAATTGAACATCCGTGGCCGGCAGCAGTTCGTAGATTAGTCCTTTTGGTAGAGGCTTGGTCGAGTTCACCAGGATGAACTGCTCTCGCTGCTCCGCAACGTTGTCCGTGATGAACCCAGTCACAAAGATCGGAAACGCGTCGAGTCGCGCATCCCGAATTGCCGCCGCCCGCTGCTGGCCATCCACAATCCATCCTGGCTTCGTCTCCGTGTTGACTGGAACGACCAGATGGCCATGACATGGGCTATCGCCAATCCGTTTGCCTCGCAACGGCCGAAACTCAACCCGCGAGTCAAAGGCCACCACGATAGCGTTTGGCAACATCGGTCCCTCCGACTCGAGGTAGTTCCGTATCTCGGCAATGTGCGAAAGCACTTCCGGTCGCTGGTATCCGGCGACGCGCTCATTGTTGTCCCGCCCCAGACGCGAGACTTGCGCAAAGTCGTGAAGCCGCTTTCCTTCCACGCCAAATGCGTAGAGTTCCCGATTAGCGCCTTGCCTGATGGCAATCGCCGGCAGTTCTAATACTTCATTTGTAGTCATATCATTCGTCCTTTCTTACGAAGCCCTGTCCAACTGCTCCCGCAAAGCGTGAAGGTTGTGGAATCCCCGGCGCCGGTTCCTTTCCGCGCCCCTGAAGATGACCACATGGACCCCAAGCTTTCTGCAAACCGCGCATGAACACTTCTTCCAAGGTTTGTCGGCCAACG
>Ga0326728_10013660_pt1 | contig 17555 bp, 17 predicted proteins | sample MB3enrmetagenome_FD_207602 | JGI IMG/M metagenome (GOLD analysis project Ga0326728, IMG submission 207602) | Lab enriched peat soil microbial communities from McLean, Ithaca, NY, United States - MB31MN | ecosystem: Environmental > Terrestrial > Soil > Wetlands > Peat | place: USA: New York... | reverse complement strand
CACCAACGACGATCATCAGGTCCGGCCGATGATCGAGCAAAATGGGCTCGAATCTTCGCATGATCTCCGAAGTCTGGATTGCGTGTGTTCCGGAGCCGACCCCCAGGAAGATATCCGGTTTGGGGATGTGCAGATCCTCGAAAAAAGAATCCGACATCGCCTTGTCATAATGCTGGCCCGTGTGGACGAGCACATGAGATATTTTTCTATCAGAAACCGGTGGAGGACCGGCCACGCCTTCAATTCTGTGGTTATGCGCATCGATGGCTCGAATTACAGGGGATATTTTCATAAAATTCGGCCTTGCGCCTACTATACTGATGATCTTCATATCTTCTGTCCCGGCCTTTTTACGCACAAAAGCAGAAAAATGCGTTTGCAGCGATATCTCTCGACATCGTTAGTTCTCTATAATCCGGATTATAGACTGAACGATAGATTCGCAGGCGCCGTTACTCGTATGGGAATTGTTTTTTTCGATGTCGCGCTTTTCAATTTTCAGTTTCAAAAAAATATCATTAATGGAACTGAGGAGCACCAGTCGGTCTTTCTCTACAAGGTATCGATCGACCGCACCGATTTTCCCGCGAAAAAAACTATAGACGGGGACGCCCAGAGCAGCAGCCTCCCTGTTCATTGTGCCGCCGCCGCTTATCACCAGATCGGAATGCCATATAAGGTTCAGGCCGTCCACAACATGGTCCGGAATGATGATAACACCCCGTTGGCAGAGCTCCGGCCATTTTTGCGTTATATAGGTCTCTTGCTGTTGGTTCCGCGGCACCATTACCATCTGAACCTTGTCCTGCTTCCCGAGATAATCGGTGATCGCCACGAACAGCGTTTCAGCCTCAGGGTTGTGGTAATGCGCATATGTCGCCGGTGGACGGATGGTGATGACAATCTTGCTTTTGTCCAGCTTCAGGTCTTCTCTTAATGTGGGGTCAGGCTTGAAGGAAGGAGCATAGACGTCTTCCTTGATGCCGGGGTAACTGAGAAAACCTTTTTTCACCGCATGCATGTTACCTTCAGGAATGACGTCAGGCGCGATCACCCAAGTCGGCCGGGTCAGGACTCTCGCGTATTCATAATCCAGTATCACCACGGAGGGCATTCCCAGTACTTGAGCCAGAATTACCTGTGAGCGGGACCCATGCGAGACCGCAAGATCGGGCTTCTCCGAGAGTATCAGGGGGGCAAGCTGCATGCTCCTGAGGATCAGCCCGCAAGACTTCATGACAACATTCTTCCCAAAGTGGCGCCCTACTCTCTTGTGTTCGAGATGCCAAAGATCTGCGAGTTCGCAAACCTGAAAACAGTCCCTGGCAGTAAGAATCATTGAATAGCCTCTTTTAGTCAATTCATCCACAATAGGCTTAAAAAACGGCACGTGTGGTGAGTTATCCAAATCGATCCAGATTTTTTTCACTTTGGGTTTGGTCATTTTTCACTCAGCTTTCGACTGAAATTGACAACCGTTTACAATATTCTTGATCAGTAAGGCTTAATCCTGCTTAATTACCGAGTCTTTCACCGAATTTCGCTCACCTTTAACACATCCTGCGCCGTTTTTGGAAAGATCCGTCCAAAATCGCGCAATGTCACGCGGCAACACGTGCCAGTACTGACCCTTATAGGCAGAGCGGAGGTGTTCCAGGAATTCACGATACAAATCAGCCGGGTACTCCGAGTAAAGGCTCTCCACCCCGCCAAAATGCATGTAATCCGGATGTGTAATCATGAGAGCCATACCATCGTTTCGGACGATCCAGTCCAGCTTCTGCTCCCATATCTCGGTCGTCCTGTTTCGCATCAGGATGAAAAGAGTAAAATCCTGAGGGAGAGTATACGGCAGTTCCACGTATCCCCCGCTCTTATTACCATTTGGGACATAGAATGGGAAGATGGTATGCATGCCGTCCGGTTGCGGTTCGAATGGATCCATGTCAAATGTGGAGGCATCATATTCAATGTCGAGATCGTGCAGCCAGTCGAGATGATGGTACATGCAGGGTGAGCGGAACCCCACGGCATTCCAGTCCCCGAGCACCCGGTTGATTCGAAGGGACTGTCTCAGGAACTCCTCCCTGGAATGGTATAGAGAGCTATTGTGATACAATCCGTGGACACCGACCTCGAAACCCCTGTTCGTCAGTTCCTCACGAATTTCTCGCGATACCGTATAGTCGCGGGCAACAAAGTTGAACGCCGATCTGAAACCGAGCCGCTCCTCGATGCCGGCGAGCTTGATACATCTGTCAAGTCCTTTTGCGGTCTCGACATCATGGGTGAGCACCAGAGCGAATTTCTTTCCTTCCGGCCATCCGGTCCAATTCTTCGGCAAGTTTTTGGACAGGTCGTACGTCGGCCATACCTTCGCACCTTTCTCCCACTTGCGCATGGCAAGTTTCCCCCGCAGTGCGATTTGCAACCTCCGGGGTATCAGCCGTTTGGCGTAGTAGTATAGGCGGATTTTGTAGTCGAGCATTGGCTCTCAGTCCGGAATGGCGAGGAGTGAAGAATGAGCGGTTAGCGGGAAAGGCATTTCATCCCATGTGCCGGACAAAACAGTGAGCAGTGAACAGTGAACAGTGAGCAGAAAAGGCGTTCTTCTCCGCGCTCTCTGCGCCTCTGCAGTGGACGATTTCCTTTTCATCCTATATGCCTATACAAAAGGGTTCCGGCCAGACGAAGCAAGGGAATGGGCAGACGTTGAAGAAGCGGGAAGCGGAAAGCGGGCAGCCTTTGGACGAAGGTCGAACGGCTGAAATCGTACCGATAATAATGGATCGTCTCTTCCCGCGCGCCCCAGCCGCTTTTGAAATGAACCAGCCCGGCATTGTCCAGGTCTGTCCGCCCGAAACAGAGTTCGTCAAACCCGTTGTTAGAAAACCACTTTATGGCCTCCCACATGACCAGGTTGGCGGGACGAAGGTGCTGGTATCTCAGGTCGGATGCTCCGAACTTGTAAATTGCTTTCCGGCCGGAATAAAAATAGACCGCTCCAGAAACGGGCCGACCCTGAAATCTCGCCAGGACAGTGAACCCTTTGCCTTTCGAGATCACGTTTCTATGAATGGCTTTGAAAAAACTTCGCGGCTGCGGTGGAACCCCGTGCCGCTTCCTGGTCCGGCAATGCAGCCGGTAATATTCATCCAGGTCCGTCTCAAAATCGGAGACGGCGACTCGAAGCCCGGACTTTTCGGCCGTTCGGATATTGCGCCTCGTCGCGGAGCTAAAATTCTTGAAAAGTTCGAGTTCTCCGCCGTGCAGGGCCAGAACGTGCCTGGCATAGGTTCCGTACGGTACCGCGCCGTTGAAGTGCTTCGCCCCGCCTCGCATCTCCAGGTATTTCCATCCGGCGTCTTTTCCATAGTGCAGGATTTCGTCGAAAATAGAGGAAAAAGACGCTTCATCGTTAGAAATCGGCGCACAATAATCGGTAAAAGACAACGAGACCCCTCTTTTGCCGGTAAGCAGGCTGTCCACTTCCATTACGGAAACCAGGGCGGATACTTGCGCGCCCTCCCGCCTCGTGAAATACAGGGGTTTATAGGAATAGGAATCGACCAGGACAGCAGCCCAGTTCGAAGAGTGAAAAAACGAATGCTCCGGGCCGGACGCAATCAGTTCGTTCCAGCCTCGGCAGACGACCGGGTCGATTATTTCCGTGGGCATATTAAGAAAATTCACCGCAGAGGCGCAGAGGAAAGCGCCTGTTCACCACGAAGAACACGAAGAGCACGAAGGGGTTACAGGACAAAACGCCTTATCCCGTCCCTTAGCACTCGGACATTGAAATTAATTAGCAAACCGACATCTATACGGGAAAGTTTCATATATGTAAGAAGCTGTGCTTCGTGGATTCTCTCGATCCGTTCCACGCATTTCAATTCCAGAATAAGTGCGTCTTCTACGAGAACGTCAACCCTATACCCGCACTCCAATCGGACTTCCTTATATTGCACAGGAAGCGGCCACTGCTGTCTAAAAACAATTCCATTCAACATGAATTCATGGACCAGGCATTGTTCATAAGTTGATTCAAGCAGCCCGGGGCCAAGTGCACGGTGTACCTCAATTGCGCATCCAATTACCCTGTTAGACAGCCGATCAAACTTCATTCCCGGGTCGGTGGGCGAGACAGGGTTCGCGCTCTTTGTAGAACTATCCGGCAATTGAGCGCTCTTTAAACTCTTTTGATCAGGATTGGACAATTGTTTTCATTCCCTCCTGAAACCACTGCCTTCGCGGTCTTCGTGCTCTGAAAAACACCTATTCACCACGAAGAACACGAAGAGCACGAAGGGATGCAATGGATAAAATCATGAAGCCGGAACGACCTGTCTTAACTAACAAAAAACAAGAGAATGATTTTTTCATTCCTCCCGAAAACCATTACCTTCGCGGTCTTCGTGCCCTTCGTGGTGAGACTTGTTATTGTCCTTCCACAAAGCGGCAGATAAGGTCAGAGACCCTCTCGATTTGCGATTTGGTGAGAGTCGGTCCCATGGGCAGAGAGAGCAGGCGGGAGGCAGCCGACTCGGTCACGGGAAAGGCGCCGGGAGGAAGATTCATCGATCGGTAGCAGTTTTGCAAATGCAGGGGCACCGGGTAATGCAGGCCGGTCGAAACTCCGTTTTCGGCAAGATACTTCTGAAGGGCGTCTCTTTTTTCGGCACGAATCACATAGAGATGATAGACCGGCCTCGTTCGAGGGCTTTCAAACGGGGTAACCACACCGGGAGCGCGCCCCAGGCGCTCATTGTAGAGGGAGGCGCATTCGCGGCGTTTTTCGTTCCACTCGGGCAGGTGATCGAGCTTCACCCGGAGAATGCCGGCCTGAATTGCATCCAGCCTGCCGTTATAGCCTTCGATATCGTGGTGGTACTTTTTTGCCTGGCCGTGATCGCGGATCATGCGGATTTTCCGGGCCAATTTTACGTCGTTCGTCGTTACCGCCCCGGCCTCGCCACATGCGCCCAGATTTTTGCCCGGATAGAAGCTGAATGCGGCGGCGCCGCCTATCGAGCCGACCTTTTTCCAGGTTTTTTCCCGATCCGAATAATACTCGGCGCCGTGCGCCTGGCAGGCGTCTTCGACGACCACGAGGTTGTATTTTTCGGCCAAATCAAGAAGCCTGTCCATGTCGGCGGGCCGGCCGTAGAGGTGTACGGGAACCACGGCGGAAACCGGCCGCCCCTTTTCACGATGCATGAGCCTGCCGCGCTCGTCGACAACGCACCGCGTCTCAAAGTATTCGCGAAGCTTATCCGGGTCCATGTTGCAGGTCGATTCATCCACATCGACGAAATCAGGGATTGCTCCGGCCTGTGAAATGGCTTCAGTGGTGGCTATAAAAGTGTTTGGGACAGTAACGGCAATGTCCCCGGGTTTTATCCCGGATGCAATCAGGGCGAAACGAAGGGCATCCGTTCCGCTGCCCACCCCGATGCAGTGCTTTGTCCCACAGAAGCGCGCAAATTCACCCTCAAATTCCTCGAGCATGCGGCCGCCGATGAAACCCGCTGTTTTCAGAGCGGACCGGAAAACGGACACCAGTTCCTCTTCGAGTTCCATGTGAGGGGTCACAAGATCGAGAAAGGGGATCGGGGCAGGAGTTTGCCGGTCGTTGGTCGGATCTTCTTTCAAGGTGGTCATCCTAAAACGGTGAGCAGTGAAGGGTGAGCAGTGAGCGGATCAAAAACAGATTGAAGAGTGAGTGAACGCCTGTTCAATTCTTCAATTGTCTTGCTTCTCGCTTCCCGCTCCCCACCTCCCTCTAAATCTTTATTCGTCCAGAAACCTCAAAATTTTCGATGGATTTCCCGCGACGACCGCGTTGGGGGGAACGTCTTTCGTGACAACAGCGCCAGCCCCGACAATCGCCTTCTCACCGATAGTAATATTGGCAAGAATGGCGGCCCCGGAGCCAATGGACGCGCCATTTTTCACCAGGGTAGGTTCGACCTTCCAGTCGGCTTCGGTCTGGAGTTCTCCGGCAGGATTGGTTGCCCGTGGATGGGTATCGTTGGTAAAGACCACTCCATGTCCGATGAAGACGTTATCTTCGAGGGTCACCCCTTCACAGATGAAGGTGTGGCTCGATATTTTGCAGTTCTTACCGATTGATGCACCTTTCTGGATCTCGACAAAGGCGCCTATTTTTGTGTTGTCTCCTATCTTGCAGCCGTAAAGATTGATGAACTTGGAGAGTTTGACATTTTCGCCAAGAAATACATCGTCCGCAATACAAACATAATTCATAGGTAGACCAGCTTTCCTCTATCTTTCAGGGACCGATCGGAAGCTTCCAGCATTTTGACAATCCGGTATCCCGCATGGCCGTCGTTTACCGGTGTCTTATCGTTGGCGATGCAATCGACGAAGCATTCCGCCTCCAGTTTCAGGGCTTCGGTCTGTTCGACCTTTGGCGCCCACATGTCTCCGGAGCGATACCCGACCAGGAGGTCGTAGACTCCATCACCATTTTCGATCTTCACCCCTTTGTCGTAAACTTTTATTTTTTCATCCGCGTTCAGGTCGTTCCACACGAGCATTTTCTTTTCCCCGCCCAAGAGCGTGGTTCGAACTTTGACGGGGGAAAGCCAATTGACGTTAAGATGTCCGATTATGTGATTGTTGAAATAGATAGTGGTATAAGCCACATACTCGTGCTCGCTGAAATGATTTTCTCCCGTCGTTACAATTGCCTGCGGCTCCTCTTTTATTATGTAGTCCATTATGGACAGGTCGTGAGGCGCGAGGTCCCAGACAACGTTCACATCGTGTTGAAAAAGACCGAGATTGACCCGCATCGAGTCATAGTAATAAATCGTGCCCAGGGTCCCGTCGTCCACGAGTTCTTTCATCTTCCTGACTGCGCCGGTATAGATGAAGGTGTGATCGACCATTATCTTCAGGTTTTTTCTTTCGGCCGTTTCGATTAGCTCTTCGGCCTGCGCGCAATTGGCGGTAAACGGTTTTTCAACGAAAATATGTTTGCCGTTCTCAAGCGCCGCCATGGCTACCTCGAAGTGGGTAGAAACGGGCGTGATCACTCCAATCGCATCGATGCCGGGAGAGGAAACCAGGGCACGCCAATCCGAGCTCACATCCACGCTCGGGAAAGCTTTTTTTGCTCGCCCGACGGCCCACTCGCGCTGATCGCAGATTGCAGCGACCTTGCAGCCCTCGACCGAGTTGAAATTCCGGGCGATATTCGGTCCCCAATAGCCGTACCCGATAATACCTATCCGTATCACGTTCCCCTCCGCAGCAGCCGGCAAAAGTCCTGGATGAGAGCTTGGAGACTCACCAGCATTCGAACCGATATCAGTAGGCTCCCTTGCCCGTCACTACGACCCACGGCGTTCGGAAGAGCAGCTTTATGTCAAGCCACAGCGACCACTCGCTGGTGTAGCGAATATCGAGCCGGACCATTTCGTTAAAAGTCGTCCGGCTCCTGCCGTAGACCTGCCATAGCCCGGTTATTCCGGGCTTCATTTCCAGGATGCGCCTCCGGTGCCAAAGATCATAACAGTCAAGTTCATACGGGATAGGCGGTCTCGGTCCCACCAGGGACATGTCTCCTCTTAAAACATTCAGGAATTGAGGAAGCTCATCGAGACTCGTTCTTCTCAAAAAGGCTCCGATGGGCGTGACCCTCGGATCGTTGGTAATCTTGAATACCCGCTTCTTTTCACCGGAGTTCGGGGGCTTGTCCGCATCCCCGCAGTTGATGAGTTCGCTGACATATTGTTTATGAATGGTCGGGTCGTTATTCGAATACATGGACCTGAACTTCAGAAAATCGAATCTCTTGCCGAACCTGCCGATTCTTTCCTGCCTGAATAATACGGGGCCTTCCGAGGTAAAATGTATCAAGAGCGAGATAGCGATCATAATGGGAAGGAACAGGATCAGAATTGAAATGCTGCCCACAATATCTATGGCCCTCTTGATGAAAAGCGACGTTTTCTTCCTGGAATTCCGTTGTGCGATATCCGGATACAGTACGGGGTCGGGACTGGACTTATCCGAAGAATCCCCGGATTCCTCCGGGTAATAAAACAGGGAGATTCGTATTGAATTCGCTTTCTCGGCGCCGACGCAGTTCGAAATGCCTTCCCTGGCCCTGCCGATGATTATATCCGACGCAATCTTCGTGGAGCCGTCCCCGATTTCGGTATAAATGATTCCTATCACCTTGTCGTCGAGGTACCATCCAATCGTATCGGTATCTCTTATGGATGATTTCAGGAAAGAAACAAATTTTTTGCGGAGGGTATACCCGCCGTTATTGTCGTTCGGAAAATCGGCGATATTGAGAAGCATCAGGATGAACGGTCTTTTGGACCGTGCAGTCCTCTTTCTCTCAATTCCGAGGACTTCGTTAAAACTTTCCTCGGAGAGGCAGGAACGGTCAAGCTCGTGGAGATGGCCGTCTTCCCGCTCCATGGGTGCGCCAAAGTTGTTCAGAAATGAAAGTTCCATGTGAATGGCCTTTTCTGCTATCCCAGAAACCTGTAAATGAAATTGGGAATGTGATAGTTGCGCTTATTGAGCACCATTCCGAGAAGATTTCCACCAACGTTTCGGATTTGCTGCTTTGTATCTTCAACAACCGTCCACTTGGTCTTTTCCGCTTCCACAACAAGGATCACCCCGTCGGTCCTCGGAACGATGCCGAGCCCGTCAGGAGACTTCGTGATCGGAGTCGAGTCGATCACAAGCAGATCGAACTGCTGTCTGATCGCGTGGAGGAAAGGGTCCGTGACCGCGATGTCAAACAGCTCCGGAGTAAACTTGGTAGTATTCGAAGATGGGCACAAAAACAGATTGGAATCTTCAAAACGGTGGATCGCTTCCTCGGCAGGATGTTTATTCCGAATGATTTCCTGCCATCCCTCGTTATATTGAATTCCGAAAAAATGATGATGGGATGGATGGTATCGGTCGGCATCGATCAGCAGCACCTGTTTGCCGATACTGAAGGCCGCGGTCTTCGCGAATTCCCTGGCGATGGTGGAAGCCCCTTCGCCCTGTTTCGATCCTATGAACTGGATGACTTTATTGTCAACATTAGGAAGCAGGGCCTCCATCCTTTGATAAAGGAGCAGCATGCCCCGCTCCAATGAAGGGAGAGGTGGAGAGTGAATCGTGTCCCTTTCTTCCTGAACAGCATGCGCAAAAGTGTCCGATCTTTCAGGTTTTCGCGTTTTTGACGCCTCGACCAGCGCGTTATATATCTTACCCATAGCGACTCCAATGTGAATTCGCCGGCATGGGACCCTGTTACCAGATCCATCGATGCCGGACTCGGAAGATGCCTGTCAAAGTTCGGGATGCATAAGCCGGGGATTATTCAATAACGGTAAAACTGTCGAAATATTCGTGTCCTTACCGATCAGGTTGTCATCTTTAGGGATTACAAGCAAAACAGGTATATTCAGTCGCTTTTCCGCTTTTTGAGCCGACATCAATCCCTGCCCGAGGGACTCCAGCATAAAGGCGATCACGATGCCTCCGCCAAGGCCGGCAACCGCTGAAACTGCCAGAAAAAATCCAAGGGGCTTGCTTGGACTGACCGGCGCAATAGGAACCGATGCCTTCTCGACGACATTTATGCTGGTCATTTTTTGCCGGTCCATGTCATCTGTAATGCGGGCTTCCTCGAGTCTTTTCGAGTAAGCCTCGTACATCTGCTCGCTGGACGTAAGCTCGCGCCGAAGATCGCGCACAAAGTTTTCCTGGAGATCCAGCGCCTGCACCTCTTTATCTAAAGATTCAAGCTGCTTTTTCTGTTGCGTCAACCGGACTTCCAGGGATGCCAGTTCCGCTTTGGTCGCGATGATATTTTTTTGCAATTCCTGAGAGACGGCGTTTGTCAAAAGTTTCGGGCCACTCTTTCTTTTCGCCATGAAGTCTTCCACTGCTTTCATCTCCTGGCGGACACTAGTCAACAATGGATTGTCGTCCTTGTATTTCGACAGCAGTTCCTGTTCCTTGCGCTTCAAAGTCAATAACTGGCCTTCGACGTTGTCCCTCGCTTCCGGACCTGAGCTGTCGGGAAGCACGCTGGAGATTTCCTTGGCCTCTTTTCCGAGGACTGCAAGCTTTTCACCAAGCTCTTTCATTTGCGTTTGGCAGGCAGTGGCGCTTGCATTCAATTCCTCTCTGGTGTGAAGAAGCATTGTACGCTGGTCTTCAAACGCGTAAACGTGATTTGTCTGCTTAAAAGATTCCAGCTTTTGCTCCGAATCCCGGAGCCGATTGTAGAAACTTGCGACCTTATTTTCCAAAAACAAAGTCGGTTTCGGATCGCTTAGTATCTGAAGTCTTTTCTCCTGGTAATTATTAACCAGGGCATTCACCACGTCGGCCGCCAGTCTCGGATCTTCGCTTCGATAACTGACCGAAATCAGATTCGAGTTTTTGCTTGGCAGAACCACGAGATCTTTATCCATCGCAATCATCGCAACTTGCGTCGGGTCTATCAAACGGGCCGAAAAAGCGCTCGCCTTCGGCACGAGCTTGTCCACCCCTATTTTGCCGATTACCGTCTCTTTCAGGTCCTTGCTCGACAGAATTGCAACCTCGGAATTGAGAATTTCCGCCAGGCCGATCCGGAGAGGACTCGCATCGTTGTTTACATTGGGAGTTGAATATTCGCGCCCGTAACGCAGCATTAATACGGAAGTGGCTTCGTATCGCACCGGGATTATTTTATAGATCGCGAATGTGGCAAGGATAGTTAGGAGAAAGAACGCCAAAATTTTATATTTATATTTAAAAATTATAATAAGAGCATCTCTTATATTGAATTCACCGGAACCGGCACGGGAGCCTTCGGTTCCCAAATCGTAATACAGAGACGGCTGCGTAGCGACCGGTAGACCCGGCGCAAGCTTCTTGGTTTCGTTTAACTCACCATTCATAAATAAGTCCTTGAAATCACCCTACTGTGGTGTCAACAAAAAGAGGAGCTTCCTATTTGCCAAATCCCGCGTACAGGTGGATCTCCGGATCCGCGCTTGAAGCTCCGCCAACTCGCTTACGTGTATTCCGAGCGACCGATCATTCACCCCATCGACCAGGAACGCGTAATAATGCGTTTTTATAAGACATTTATCCCTGGCATGGAGGGAGGAACGAGCTTTTTTCTTCTGGACGATGCACTCTACTGTGGCAGAATCTGCCTGTAAAGGGTTAAAATGCAGGGGATGAATTGGGATTAAATCTACCCAATATCCCCCATTTTAGTTTAAATATACAGTAGATAGAGTGCAGTACATAAATAGAAATCCTCCCATCCCGGGGGCCGCAGCGCAAGACGAAGCCTGTGCTCACTAACTCCCGGCGGCACCGGATTTCCATAAAGATACAGGGTGTGCGATGCCGAGACACAAATACATAATCGGCGATCTCGGCGATTTTCATTAATTTCTTGAACCCCGGAGTTCGCGCGGACCGGCATCACGGCCTATTTCGACATCTATATCGGCAGGCACGGCAATGCAGGGAGAAAGACAAACAAAACATTAGCATGAGCCGGTTTTTTTGAGCGCCCCGTCGGGTTATCCTTTGGCGGCGTGTTTATTTTATGAAGCGAAAGACATGTGTTTGAAAATCCGATATTAAAACGACACAATTAAGCCGCCGGGAAACATAGCAATAACATTTCCAGATTACAAACATTGACCACATATAGATACAGAGGCTTACATATTACGCATCGAGAGAAAATCATGGATAAAAACGCCGCACCAGTCCCCTATTTGTATCTAAGCCTTTTCGCTCTCCTTATTGCCGCGATGCTTCGATCCGCAATCGAATACCTCGAAACCGGACGGATCGGCCTTCCCACAAATGGCCCTCTGTTCCCGGCATTGTGGGTTTTTTGTTTCCTGGCCCTGGTCCTCTCCAGGCATGTCGCCTCTCGTCTTCTCAGATGCCCGGTGTGCGGAAAACTATCCCAGGATACCCTGATTTTCGAGGAAGGGCGAAGCGAGCGCTTTTGCCGGGAACACCTGATCGAACGGTTCAGGCGGGAATTCACGGCATGCACTAAGAAAATGGTCGTCTTCTATCCGGCCCTGGAGATGAAAAGCGGACCTTACGTTTATGAATACAGAAGCATCGAAAACATTCCGGAAAAATTCCTGCAAAGTCCGCTTGGGCGCATGTTCGCAAGGGCCCTTTCTTCGATCGAAGGCAGATGCGCCCGGTGTGCCCGCAACGCCACGGTAGCTTATTTCGGCCCCGGCAACACCCCCTGGGAATCCGTCTCAACGAGGGACAACCAATGGAACGATTCCGGCAGGGGTGAGATTCCGGCGACGTTTCAAGTCACCTGTCCATTCTGCATAGCAGATGAACTTTGCTTCTCACTGAGCCGCTTTGAGGGCGTTTTCTCCGAAGGCATAGTCCTGCCGCATAATGGAAACGGCATCTTTTTATCACGATTAGGATGATGGAGAGGCGCTGTTTTTCAACTGTCCAATGGTTTGCCGCCACGGCAGAAAGCTAAGTTGAGGAATCGTCCCGCAGAAGTTTTTTGACTCTGCACTCGGGCTGCTCTTTCCTGTATTCTTCGGATGCAGCCTCAAAAAGCGCTTTGTGCCTCGAACGGGCAAATTTTCTCATAACTTCCGATATCTCTTCTCTCACGGCTTCAAACTTTTCCTGGAGTTCGCGGTCAAGGTCCCTCCAGTCGCTGAAATAGGTCGTATCTCCATTGTCGCGTGTGAAACAAACGAATCTTCCCGGAACAATTTCGAGTTCACTGCCTCCTGTTTTCAGCAGCATGTTTCCACCTCCTCGAAGAAAGAGAATGGCGACTATTATCCTCTTTCAAGAAGGCGGTCAACCCAGCGTTCGCCGATTCACAAAGAGTTCGGCAAAACCCGCCGGTTCCAGGGAAACCCGACTATTGAGCCGGCCTCGCCCTTCGCGACTGTTCTCTCATCCTTTCGTTCATATCGGCCCTTACCTCGTCCTTTGTGACAAACCCGTCGCCGTTTCTGTCCAATTTCTTGAACTGTCTTTCGTAGAATGCCATCCATTCGCTTTTGCTGATCCTGCCGTCATGATTCGTGTCCATGTCCTGGAACATCATATCGATCATTTGCTCCATATGGGGGTCCTGCTCCGCCGTCCTTCCTCCCCTGGCCGGGGGTGGCTGTTGTGTCTGCGCCAGAAGCAAACCTCCATAGATCATTACGATGACAAAAACCACGACAGGAATCACTTTCCATCGAGCCATCCAACTGTCCCTTCATCACGCAGGCAAAATTGCGCCGAGACCGGGCCGCATTTACCATAACCGTGTCAAATCAATACTCTGTTGTCAAATAATCGGGGGCTTCGCCATGCTACGAATCCCCGCCCCTTCCCGAGCGCGCTGCCACGCCAAGATCATGGAACCCTGCAAGTCCTCCACCCCTTCACTGTTTTCGGGCGCCTTTGGGCCCCTTGAAACATGTTGGGCAACGCTCACCCGGCATTGGAACTACCGCCGGAGCCGAAGCAGTGGTCCAAACCTTAAAACCGTAAATTCCCGCGAGTCGGCCTCAATCAATAGTAATAATAGGGGCCTTGACTGTCACTCGGCGTATAGGGATAATAGTACCTGTAAGAATAAGGGTAGCAGGAATAACACCCGGAATATCCATAGTAAGGATACCCCCCGTAATACGGATAGCCCCAGGCGCCCCAGTAATACGGATAGCCCCATCCCCACCCCCATCCTCGCCAGTATCCGCCGTGTCCCCAATAGCCTCCATGCCAACCGTGACCGTAGTACCCTCGGCCTCCGTGATATCCGGGTCCCCCTCCTCTGTACGAATAACCAGGAACTGCAAGCATCAGGACGGCGATTACCACCAGAACAACCGTGACCACCTTAAAAACGCGCTTCATGGCTTTTCTCCTTGAAACCGGCCAATTTGGCACCTGAAGATAATCGCCCCTCCTTTAATGGACATCCGGAGCGATAGGACCGGGAGGAGAGCCCCCCAACATTGCCCATGTTTCAAAGCCGATTCGTTACCGCCTGAATCAACCAATGCCGTTTTTCAGTTCGGTTCAGCAACAGAGCCGATCACCGGGTTCAGGCGCGAACCGGCTTTCTAGAATGCTATGACGCATGGCTCCATACTTTTGTCTACGAGAAATCATTGAAATATTTATCGCGATGCAGTCTCCTTGGACTCGAGATAATAGATCGGCATTTTCCGGTCCGGGAAAGAGGAATTTATTGCCCCCCGGTGCTATGCGGACACGACGAAAACCGCGGATAGCAATGGATTGAAAGGAGTTTCGCAAACGGGCATAGAAATTGCTCAATAATATCGTCCGCAGGACTCCACCTTTTCAAGAAACGGAATTTTCGACAAGGATTTTAAAACCAAAATGGAATCAGGTCCTGTTGCCGGTATAAACGTTCCACCTGCTCCCACACTTATGAGTTCTCCGCAGTCCGCCGATAAGGGTCAGAGCTTTGACAAAATCCTCGATACGGCGGCATTCGGGTACTCAGGGGTACAGTCCGGGCAGGCATCGGCATCAAAACCCCTGGAAGGACTTTCGCCCGACACCTCAACCGTATCGAGTCCCGCTCTCCTGAAGGCGCCTCCGCCAACCCGGGCGCAAGTCTCGGCCGCCTATGAGAACAATGCCAAGTCTCCTTCATCGGTCCCAAGTGATATTCAGAAGTATAAAGACGACCAGTTGCTTCGAAATCCAGGAGGCCGCAACTATGACCTGGATAAAAAACAAGTCGTTGAGAATGTTCCAAAAAAATCGACTTTGGGGCTGGTCCGGAAGGATCTTTCGGATGTCGTGGGCAATATCAAAAACTTTTTCGGCAATATGATCATGGGGACGACCGTTCTCTATCGGAATGACAAAAACCAAATTCTGGAAGGACATCAGAGGGGAGTGCTTGAAACGGCACAGGATTTTTTCAAAGACCTGGGGAGTGCTTTGAGTTTCGGTTCGTGGCGTCCGGAGGGTTCACCGGCCCCGCAAGGCTTTAAAAACCGACTTTTTTATTCTGCGTCCAAGTTCAAGGACGCTTTTCTGGGAGACCTCCTGGGAGGCATTCCCGCTAGCCTGAACCACATGGGTAAGAATATTATTCTCTCGGGCTGGCACCTGGCCGAGATTTTGCCGGATGCCGCGACAGGAGGCGCCGAGCAGGGCCAAAAACTTACTACGACCATTTTCGATAACGGCCATGTCATGATCGAGTACCTTACGGACGTCATACCCACGGGCGATGCCTGGCTGAGGGTACATGCGTCCAGTTTGAAGGACCTCAAGCCCCCGGTCCTCTATAACCTCAAAATGCCCGAACATTTCACCGAAGACAATCGATGGGAACATGTGAGAAACACTCCATTAAGAAAGACCATAGAAACCATCGGCTCCCTTGTCACGGACGGCCTGGCCATTGGCTTTTTGGGAGAGACCGCGTGTTCCAGCAACCGCCGCCACCAGGTAGAGAATTAGTCCTCGATATACGACATCATAATCGTGGGGGGCGGACCGGTCTTCGGCCCGAGGTAACGAACCCCGGTCCATCCCGCATCCTTCTCGGTTGTGCTTGAGTTTTCATGCCCCGGAAAAATCAAGATTACAATTTCCACTTAAGACGAATCCTGCTAAAGAGCATAAAAAGTTTTAAGCGGCCGATTCGGCTGCTATTGCACTCATCACCCGCGGCCGTAAAAGAAGATGATCCGATTTGAAAACCTTCGCAAGAGATACAAACAGGTTGAAGCCCTGAAGGGCGTCAGCCTCAGAGTAAACGAGGGAGAGCTGTTTGCGTACCTGGGGCCGAACGGTTCGGGCAAGACCACGACGATCAAAATACTTACGGGCCTGGCGGCCGCTTCCGAAGGCGATGCATGGTTGAACGGGTTCCACATCGAGAGGGAAAGCATTCAGGCAAAACGCCAGTGCGGAGTTGCGCCGCAGAGCATCAACCTCGACAATGAACTCACGGTGCGGGAGAACCTGGACTTCCACGGAAAGCTCTTCGAGATGCCGCGCCGGGAGCGTGTCCAACGCATCCACGAGCTTTTGGAATACGTGGAAATTGCGGATAGAATCAACAGCGCAGCAAAGGCCCTCTCAGGGGGAATGAGAAGAAGAGTGATGATCGCGAGGGCCCTCATGCACTCTCCAAGGATACTTTTTCTCGACGAACCCACGGTGGGTCTCGATCCGGCTATCAGACGCCGCATCTGGTCGCTTGTGAAGAAAATCCAACAGAGCGGCACGACCATCTTTCTCACGACGCATTACATTGAAGAGGCGGAATTTTTAGCCGACCGGGTGGCTTTCCTGGACGAAGGCAGGATAGTGGCGCTGGACACTCCGCAAAATCTAATGGAAGCCATGGGCGCCTGGGCTTTGGACCGGGTCCGCGACGGCGGCATGGAGACGTTTTATTTCCGCGACAGAGAAGAGGCCCAAAAGCACATCGCGGAGTATCAAGCCGGCTTTTCGCTGAGGCGAATAAATCTTGAAGACGTTTTCATTTCCCTCACCGGGAAAAAGGTCATCACATGAGCGGCATGCTCGCAATCTACCAGCGCGAACTTCTCATCCTGCGAAAGAGGCTTTTCAGGCAGCTCGCCTCGATGTCCGTCAGCCCCCTTCTGTATCTGGTCGCTTTCGGACTCGGCATGGGGCGGGGCGTAAGTGTTGGCGGGCACTCCTACCTTGAATTCCTGATCCCCGGACTCGTGGCCATGAACAGCATGATGCAGTCATTCGCGATTGCGAGCGAAATAAACATTGCACGGTTCTATTGGCATATTTTCGAGGAGATCCAGGCGGCGCCGATCAGGAACATTTCATATATAACCGGAGAGGTGCTTGCAGGAATAACCAGGGCGCTTTTCTCCGTCGCCCTGATTATTCTGATCGCAGTTCTATCGGGTGTATCCCTTTCTTACAATATCTACTTCTGGTTTGCCGTAGTGCTTAACAGCTTCGTTTTCGCCTCACTGGCAGTCGGACTGGCCATGCTCGTAAAATCACATTCCGACCAGGCCCTTCTGACCAATTTCTTCATCACTCCAATGGCTTTTCTCGGGGGAACTTTTTTCCCCGTGGACAAAATGCCCGAATGGGCGCAGTACATCCTTTATTTTCTGCCGCTGACCCATGCCTCAAAAGCAATCAGGGCCGCAGCACTCGGGGACCCGCCCACATTTTCATCCTATCTGCTGCTCGCTTCACTTGGAACAGTTCTTTTCGTTTTGGCCTTCCACTGCGTAAATCGCGCCCGCGAGTGAGCATCGAAGGTTCGCAGGACCTCCAACGGGTTCACGGGCACTCGCGGCTCAAACAGTGTCAATAAGTCTTTTCCAAAAAATAAGCACACCGTCTTTTCCGAAACTCGCCTGAACGAGTTCCCAACCATGCAAACCCCTTTCGTTGAGCAAAATTTCCATCTTCTTAATCTGTTCGGAAGGGACGGCTTCCATATTGCAGCTTCCGTCACTCGAGCAGAACAGGATTATATCCCTGAACATTTC
>Ga0326728_10013659_pt1 | contig 17555 bp, 9 predicted proteins | sample MB3enrmetagenome_FD_207602 | JGI IMG/M metagenome (GOLD analysis project Ga0326728, IMG submission 207602) | Lab enriched peat soil microbial communities from McLean, Ithaca, NY, United States - MB31MN | ecosystem: Environmental > Terrestrial > Soil > Wetlands > Peat | place: USA: New York... | reverse complement strand
CGCGTCTCGATGCGCAACGCGAAGGCGCGCCGCGGCGGATCAGGCAAGACGAACGCGGACGGGCTGACCTCGTAGGCCGGGGGATCGAGCGTCGCGTTGTCGAGCGCCGCGCCGACAAAATGCAGTTCGTCGCCATCGAGCGTCAACGGCGCGCCGGGGCGCCCCTGCGGATGGGGCCGCATCGCCAGCACGGCGACGACGCGCGTCGCATGGCGGTCGAGCGAAATATCGAGATCGACGGAATCGACGAGATAATCGGGGACGCGATAGTCTTCGAGGCGTACGGGCTGTCCAACGGCGGTGCGCATCCAGGCGGCCTTTCGATCGGTTCGGCGAAGGGGGTGGGACGCCGACATTGAATTCCCGCCCCGTGCGTCCCCCGTCCCCAGTCGCCGCGGCTTCACATCGCCGCCGCGCGCTCGCCCGCCGAGGTAGCCGTCAAGCCATGCCGGCGCAAGGCCTTTTGCAATTCGACCGAGGGCGGCCGACCGCTGGTGAAGATCGCTGGCGAAAGGGCCTCGGAGCCCCGCGGCGCGCCGCGCTTGCCAAGCAGCGCGTCGACGCGGCGCGCGATCGCCGGCGCGGGATCGACGAACTCGACCGGCCAAGGCGCGAGGCGGACGAACGGCTCCATCAGCAGGGGAAAATGCGTACAGGCGAGAACCACATGATCGGTCCGGTGTTCGCCGCGCTCGACAAAGCACGGCGCGATTTCACGCGCGACCTCGGCCTCGTCGATCGCCTCGCCGCGCAGGAAAGCCTCGGCCAGACCGGCCAGAAGCGCCGAACCGACCAGCGTCACTTGGCAATCCCCCGCGAAATCGCGCACCAGCGCGCGCGTATAGTCGCGCGCGACGGTCCCCGGCGTCGCCAGCACGCTGACGAGGCGCGTCCGCGAGGCCTGCGCCGCCGGTTTGATCGCCGGCACCGTGCCGACGAAGGGCAGGTTAGGGAACGCGGCCCGCAACGGCGGCAACACCAACGTCGCGGCGGTGTTGCAGGCGATCACCGCCAAATCGGGCGCATGGCGCTCGATCAGCGACGCCATCACCGAGCCGACGCGCGCAATGAGCGCCGCCTCGCTGAGCGCGCCATAGGGAAAGAAGGCGTCGTCGGCGGCGTAGATCAATTCGACGTCCGGCCGGCGCCGCGCGATGCCGGCGAGCACGGTCAGGCCGCCGAGGCCCGAATCGAAGATCAGAATTTTCGCGCCACGCGCCGCGCCGTCGGCGTTCATGGGCGGCAGACGATCGAAACGACCGACGCGCGCTTCTCGCGCGCGATCTCGCCGGCGCCGAGGTCCGGGCCTTGAGCCGGCGCTTCGGCGCTCCCCTGCCCGAGAAAGCGTTCGATCGCGTCGAGCGCGATCAAGGCGTGCGGCTCGGCCAGCGCGACGCCGGCGACGCGCTTGGCCTCGCCCGTGATCGGCGCGACGAGCGCCTCCAGAGCGCCCTTGCGATCGAAGACGGGCGCGCCGCTCGCGGCTTTCGTCAGCGCCGCGACGATTGCCTGGCGCCCGTCGCCGGCCGGCGTCGGCGTCGCCGCGCTCGCCTCGAGCGCAGCCGTCCCCGGCGTCGCGCCCGGCTCGATGCTGAGCACGACAAGCTCGGCCGACCCGGCGCCGAGCTTCGGCGGCGCAGCCCCCGCGCCAAAATCGCCGGCGAGCAGCGTGAGCCCGCTCAAGGCGTCCGCGCGCAGGGTTTTCGCGGCCTTGCCGTCGACGGTCGGATTGGCGCAATCGGCCGCGGCGATCGCGGTCAGCGTCTGGCCGGGAGCGACGATCAATCCGGTCGCGGTGAGCTCGGGCGCGCTCGGCGGCGTCTTGACGGCCGAATCCGCCGGCGCGTTCGCCGGCGCGACTTTCACGATGTCGCGCCATGTCAGGCTCGACGTCGCGCGCGCCGCCGCGGCGTCGAGGCTCGCCGCCGAGGACGAGAACGGCTCGAACGAATTGGCGACCGCCAGGGCGAGCTTGTCGAGGTCCGCCGCCTCATCGCTCGGGTAGGAAAACGTGAAGCCGCGCAGCGAGGGCCCGCCGGGCCAGTCCGCCGGCGCCTTGGCGAAGCGCGTGTAAAACTTTCGCCCGGCCAGTTCGCCCGCCACGACGAAGAAGTCGTCCGCCTTCATCGCTTTGTAGGAAATCTTGCGCCCTTTCTCGTCGGCGGTCAGCTTGGCGTAGAGGGCGGCGAGATCGGCGTTCGCGCCGGTCCGATACGGGAAGGCCAAGGTGACGGACCCGCCGGCCTTTTCGAGCGTCACTGCGTCGCCGATCATCGCGATCTTGTCGAGGATTTTCAATGGCGCGCCGATGCGCACGCCCGAAGTCCGCTCGTCGATGAGCTCAAATCCGACCGCCGCCCGCGCCTTCTGCGCGACGGCCTTCAAGGCGGCCAATTGCGGCTCGGAAATCACGCCGTCGGCGGTCGCTTTGACGCTGCTCTGATAAGCGAGGATCGAGTCGCGCGTGCGCTTGCCGAAAGCGCCGTCGACCGCGCCGTTGTAAAGGCCGAGCCAGCCGAGCGCGTCCTGAACCGCCTTGCGATCCGCCTCCGGCATCGCCAAGAAGGCGCTTTTCTGCGCCTCCGTTCGCGCGTCGAGCGCCGAGGGCGGCGTCGGCGCAGGACTCTGGGCGAGAGCCGAATGAGGCGCCGCGCACGCCGCCATGAGGCCGACGAGGGCGCCCGCCCAAAAGCGATATTTCGTCATTCCCTATTCCCTCAACCCCCCCCGGCCATGCTAGCATCCGCCGTCCCGTAAGAACACCGTCGCCAGACGTCTTTACCGTCTGACGCTCCCGACACGACCGCCGGCGAGCCGACCGGCCGCCCGCCAAGACAAGGGTCGAGACATGCTCCCAGCCATTCGCAACTTTCTCGCGCTCGCGCTGCTGATCGCCGCCGGCGCCGCCCTCGCCGCCGAGATCAAGCCCTATGTGCGAGAAGACCTCGCCAGCGACGTCGTGCGGCTCACCGAGACATTGCGTAAGGAAACGGCCGAGATCGGCGCGAAGATCAAGGGAAAGAGCGCCGAGCAATTGCGCAAGGACGCCGCCGCCGCGGTCGCCGCCGCCAAATTCAAGGACGCGAGCGCGCTCCTCGGCGCGGCGGTGGCAAGCGCCCCGAAGGACGCCGGCTCGTGGCTGGCGCTCGCCCGGCTCGGCGCCCAGGCGGACGACGCGCAGGCGGACGACCGCTACGACATGGTTCAACGCGGCCAGAGCGCGGCTTACGCCGCCTATCAGCGCTCTAGCGCCGCCGCTAGCCAAGCCGAAGCCCTCGCGCTGCTCGGCAATCTCTTCGCCCGCCACGAGATGTGGCGCCCGGCCCTCGACGCCTATCGCGCCAGCCTGGAGCGGCGCGACGACGAAGACACGCGCCAGATCTACGAGGACATGCGCGAGAAGCACGGCTTCCGCATCCTCGACTACAAGGTCGACAACGAATCCTCGGCGCCGCGGGTCTGCTTCACCTTCTCCGAGTCGCTCGCGCGCAAGACCGATTTTTCGCCCTATGTCGCCGTCGCCGGCGCCGCCAATTCGGCCATTTCCAGCGAGGATCAGCAGATCTGCGTCGAAGGCCTCAAGCACGGCGAGCGCTACGCGATCGTCATCCGCGAGGGCCTGCCGTCGGCGGTCGGCGAGTCGCTGCTCAAATCGGCCGATTACGAAATCTACGTGCGCGACCGCTCGCCGCAGGCGCATTTCGCCGGCAAGGCCTATGTGCTGCCGCGCCAGGGCCAGCTCGGCGCGCCGCTGACCACCGTCAACACGTCGAAGGTCGGCATCGACGTCTATCGCATCGGCGACCGCAATTTGCTCTCCCAGACTCCGCGCGACGATTTCCTCAAGCCGATCACATCCTCGCGGGCGAGCGAAATCGAGTCGCAGGACGGCATGAAGGTGTGGAGCGGCTCGATGGACGTCGCCTCCGAACTCAACAAGGACGTCGTCACCGATTTTCCGCTCCTCCAAGCGGTCGGCAAATTGCAGCCGGGCGTCTATCTCGTCACCGCGCGGCCGTGGAAGGGCGCGACGGCGCCGAGCGGCGAGTCCTCCGGCGAAGGCGACGATTCGGCCGTGGCGACGCAATGGATGGTCGTCTCCGACCTCGGCCTGACCACGCTCTCGGGCGACGACGGGCTGCACGCGTCGGTGCGGTCTCTCGCTGCCGCCGTCCCGCTCGCCGGCGTCGAGGTGCGCCTCGTCGCGCGCAACAACGAGGTGCTGGCGAGCAAGACGACCGGGGCCGACGGGCGCGTCGATTTCGACCCCGGCCTGTCGCGCGGGCTCGGCGGTTCGGCGCCGGGCCTCCTGGTCGCGACGCTCGGCGACGATTACGGCTTCCTCAATCTGACGCAGAGCGCCTTCGATCTGACCGATCGCGGCGTCAGCGGGCGCGAAGCGCCTGGCGCGCTCGACGCGTTCCTCTATACCGAACGCGGCGTCTATCGCTCCGGCGAGACGGTGTTCGTCGCGGCGCTGCTGCGCGACGCCAAGGGCGAGGCCAAGAGCGGTCTGCCGCTGACGCTGGTGGTCAAGCGTCCCGACGGCGTCGAATACCGGCGCGCGAGCGTCGCCGATCAGGGGCTCGGCGGGCGCGCCTCGGCGGTGCCGCTCGTTTCCGACGCGATGGCCGGCAAATGGGAGATCGACGCCTACGCCGATCCCAAGGCGCCGAGCGTCGGGCACGCCGAATTCCTGCTCGAGGATTACGTCCCCGAGCGCCTCGATTTTACGGTGAATCCCGCCAGGCCGATCGTCACGCCGGGCGAGCCGATCGATTTTTCGCTCGACGCGAGATTCCTCTACGGCGCGCCGGCGGCCGGCCTCGCCGTCACCGGCGCGGTGCGCCTGGAGGCGGTCGAGGGCTCGGGAATCGCGGGCTATCCCGGCTACGTCGGCGGCTTGACCGACGACGAGTTCACCGCGGTCGAGAACCAGTTCACCGACAAGGTTGAGACCGACGCCAAGGGCCACGCCGACCTCTCGGTCGATCTGCCGGAGGGCGCGGCGGCCAAGCCGCTCGAGGCGAAGCTCATCGTCGACGTCGCCGAATCGGGCGGACGCACGGTCGAACGCGTCGTGACGCTGCCGGTGCGCGCCAAGGGAACGACGATCGGCCTGAAGAAGGATTTCGACGAAACGATCGGCGAAGGGGACACGGCGACCTTCGAGGCGATCGCCGTCGCGCCCGACGGCGCGCGCGCCGCGCGCAACGGCGTCGCCTGGTCGCTCTACGCGATCAGCGAAGACTACCAGTGGTTCAATTCCGACGGACGCTGGAGCTACGAGCCGGTCAAGTCCTCCAAACGGATCGCGGAGGGAACGATCGACATCGGCGCCGACGCGCCGGCCAAGATCAGCGCGCCGGTCGGCTGGGGCCGCCACCGGCTCGACGTGAAGACGCCCGACGGCGAACAGACCAGCGTCACCTTCGACGTCGGCTGGTCGGGTTCGGCGAGCGCCGACACGCCCGACAACGTCGTCGTGACGCTCGACAAGCCGAGCTACGCCGCGGGGGAGGAGGCCAAGCTGCGCATCGCCTCGCATTTCCAGGGCAAGGCGACAGTCGTACTGGTCGGCGACAAGCTCGAACGCTTCATCGACGTCGATCTCGCCGAGGGCGACACGGTGGTTCCCTTCAAAGTCGGCGCGGACTGGGGCGCGGGCGCCTACGCGGTCGCGCTGACCCATCGCCCGCTCGACGTCAAGGCCAAGCGCATGCCCGGCCGCGCGCTGGGCCTGGCCTGGTTCAGCATCGACGAGGGCGCGCACAAGCTCGACGTCGCCATCGGCGCGCCGGAGAAGACCCGGCCGCGCCAGGCCCTGACCCTGCCGATCAAGATCGGCGGCCTCGCGGCCGGCGAAGAGGCCGAGGTCACGGTCGCCGCAGTCGACGTCGGCATCCTCAATCTGACGGAGTACAAGACGCCGGACCCAGGCGGTTATTTCTTCGGCCAGCGCAAGCTCGCCATCGAAATTCGCGATCTCTACGGGATGCTGATCGACGGCATGGACGGCGTCGCCGGCGCTTTTCAAACCGGCGGCGACAACAGCGGCGCTCTGGAAGGCAATCTGCCGACCCAACCGCCGCTCGCGCTCTATTCCGGCGTCGTCAAGGTCGGCGCCGACGGCGCGGCCAGCGTCTCCTTCGACATTCCCGCTTTCAACGGCTCGGTCAGGGTGATGGCGGTCGCATGGTCGAAGACCAAGGTCGGCTCGGCGGAAGCGAACGTGATCGTGCGCGATCCCGTCGTCGTCACCGCGACGCTGCCGCGCTTCCTCGACCTCGGCGACCGTTCGCAGATGCATGTCGACATCGACAACGTCGAGGGCGAAGCCGGCGATTACCGGCTCGATCTCGACATTCACGGGCCGCTGACGGCCGAGGCCGACGCCCTGACCCGGACGGTGACGCTCGCCGCCCATCAGCGCGCTTCGGTCGCGATGCCGATCGCCGCCGCCGGCGTCGGAACCGCCACCCTCGACCTCAAGATCGCCGGCCCCGGCCTGTCCGCGACCCAGCGATTCCCGCTCGGCGTCGCGGCGGGCGCTCCCGACGTCTACCGCCGCGCGATCGAACCTTTGCCGCCCGGCGCCAGCAAGACGATCTCCGACGATCTCATCGCCGACTTCGTTCCCGGCACCGGATCGGTCTCCGTCGCCGCTTCGCCGTTCGGCGCGCTCGACGCGCCGGCGCTGTTGCAGGCGCTCGAACGCTACCCCTACGGCTGCTCCGAGCAGACGGTCAGCCGCGCCATGCCGCTGCTCTACGCCAATCGGCTCGCCGCGCTCGAGCATCTGGCGATCGACCCCGATCTCGACGGCCGCGTGAAAGAGGCGATCGAGCGGGTGATGACGCGGCAAAATTCGAGCGGCGCCTTCGGCCTGTGGGCGGCCGACAGCGACAGCGACGACCTGTGGCTCGACGCCTTCGTCGCCGACTTCCTGACACGGGCGCGCGAGCGGTCTTTCGCCGTGCCGCAGCAGGGCTTCGACCAGGCGCTCGATCATTTGCGCAACGAAGTGGTCAACGCGGCCGACCCCGGCGAGGGGGCGGGCGAACCGCTCGCCTACGCGCTCTATGTGTTGGCGCGCAACGGGCGCCCGGTCATTGGCGATCTGCGTTATCTCGCCGACACCAAACTCGCGGTCTTCCGCACGCCGATGGCCGAGGCCCAGATCGCCGCCGCGCTCGCCATGCTCGGCGACCGCGCGCGCGCCGGCAAGGTGTTCGCCGCGGCGCTCGACGCGCTCGACGCCGAGCAGGACAACGGCCTTTCGCGGCCCGACTACGGCTCGGCGTTGCGCGACGGCGCGGCGGTTCTTGCGCTGGTCGCGGAGGCCAACCTCACATCGGGCGAAATCGCCGGCGATCCGATCGAGCGCGCCGGCGAAGCGGTCGATCGCGCTCGCCAAGCCCGCAGCTCCACCAGCACGCAGGAAAACAACTGGCTCACGATCGCCGCCGAGGCGCTCGCCGAACATCAGAAGCTGAGCGAGTTCAGCGTCGACGGGCAGCCGGTCAACGGCGCGATCTATCGCAAATGGAGCGGCTATGCGCTCGGGCGGAAGCTGATCTCGGTCGCCAACACCGGCAAAGCGACCGCTACGCTGGTGACCACGACTTCCGGCGCGCCGCTCGTCCCCGAGCCGGCCGCGTCTCAAGGCTATGAGCTGGAACGAGCGTTCTACAAGCTCGACGGAACGAAAATCGAGCTCAAGAGCCTGGCGCAGAACGAGCGCGTCGTCGTGGTGCTGAAGATCACGGAAAGCGAGGCGCGCTACGCCAAGCTGCTGGTGGTCGACCGCCTGGCCGCCGGCCTGGAGATCGACAATCCCGCGCTGTTCGACAGCGGCTCGATCGACGCCTTCTCCTGGCTGAAGCGGGACATCGATCCCGTGCACGCCGAATATCGCGACGACCGGTTCGTCGCCGCGTTCGACCGCGAGCCCGGTCAATCCGCCTTCTTCAGCATCGCCTATGTCGCGCGCGCCGTCGCGCCGGGCCAATACGTCTATCCGCCGGCGACGGCGGAGGACATGTATCGCCCCGACCGCTTCGGCCGCACCGCGTTCGGTTCGATCGAGGTCGTCGCGAAATGAAGTGGGAGCGGCGCGGCTTCGCGATCGTCGGGGCGCTCGCCTTCGTGCTCGGGCTGGCGCTGCCCGCCGCGTGGAACAGCTATCTCGACCGGCTCGGGCCGCTCGATCTCGCCGCCTCGCGCGTCGGCTCGACGATCGTCGTCGATCGCGACGGGCGGCTCCTGCGCGCCTTCACCTTGCCCGACGGGCGCTGGCGCCTTCCGGTGACCAGCGGCGAGGTCGATCCGCGCTATCTCGCGATGCTGCTCGCCTACGAGGACGCGCGCTTCCATACGCATGACGGCGTCGACTGGCGCGCGATGGCGCGCGCGGCCGGCCAGTGGATCGCGCGCGGCCGTGTCGTCTCCGGCGGTTCGACTCTGACGATGCAGGTGGCGCGGCTGATCGAGCCGCGCGACGAGCGCACCTTGAGCGCCAAGCTGCGTCAGATGACGCGGGCCTGGCAGATGGAGCGGCACCTCGCCAAGAGCGGAATCCTCGACCGCTATCTCATGCTGGCGCCCTTCGGCGGCAATCTCGAAGGGGTCCGCGCGGCCTCGCTCGCCTATTTCGGCAAGGAGCCGCGAAGGTTGACCATCGGCGAGGCGGCGCTGCTCGTCGCATTGCCGCAATCGCCGGAGTCGCGCCGGCCGGAGCGCTTTCCCGAGGCGGCCCGCGTCGCCCGCGCGCGCGTGCTCGATCGCGTCGCCGCGCGCGGAATCATCACGCGGGAGGAGGCGAGCGCCGCCGAGCGGGAGCCGATCCCGCAGACCCGCAGGCCCTTCCCGATGCTCGCCGCGCACGCCGCGGAAGAGGCCGTGGCGGCCGACCCGAGCGCCCATGTGCTGAAGCTCTCGATCGACGCGCGCCTGCAAGCCAAGCTTGAGACGCTCGTCAGCGAGACGGCCCAGCGTCTCGGCCCCAAGCTCTCGGCGGCGCTCATCGTCATCGACAACACCAGCGGCGAAATCAGGGCGCGGATCGGCGCCGCCGATTATCTCGACGCCGAGCGCGGCGGCTCCGTCGACATGTCGCGCGCGCCGCGCTCGCCGGGCTCGGCGCTGAAGCCCTTCATCTATGCGCTCGCTTTCGAAGAGGGTCTCGCGCATCCCGAGACCGTGCTGTTTGACCGGCCCGCGCGTTACGGCGCCTACGCGCCGGAAAATTTCGACCTCGGCTACCAGGGCACGGTGACGGCGCGCAAGGCGCTGCAAATGTCGCTCAACCTGCCGGCGGTGGAATTGCTCGCCGACGTCGGACCGTCGAGTTTTCTCGCCCGGCTGCACGGCGCGGGCGCCGAGATCGCGCTGCCCAAGGATGCGCCGATCGGCCTGGCGATCGGCCTCGGCGGCCTCGGGATTTCGCTGACCGACATCGCGCGTCTCTACGCCGGCCTGGCGCGCGGCGGCGAGGCGCCGGCGCTGATCGAGCGGCTCGACGGCGCGCCGCCGATCATCGAGCCGAAGCGAGTCACCGATCCCGTCGCCGCCTATTACGTCGAGGACATCCTGCGCGGCGCGCCGCCACCCTCGAGCGCTTTGAGCGGCCGCATCGCGTTCAAGACCGGCACCTCCTACGGCTTTCGCGACGCGCTGGCGATCGGCTACGACAAGGGCGCGACCATCGCCGTCTGGGTCGGGCGGCCCGACAACGGCCCGACGCCGGGCCTGATCGGCCGCCAGGCCGCCGCGCCGATCCTGTTCGACGCCTTCGCGCGGCTCGGCCGCGAAATCGAACCGATTCGCCCGCCCAAGGGGGTGCTGCGCGTCGCCGCAAGCGCCGAATTGCCGCCGCCGCTGCGCCATCTGCGCAAGGACGCGCCCAAGACGATCGCCGCGACCGCCGCGCCGCCGCTGAAAATCGCCTTCCCGCCCGACGGCGCGCGCATCGACCTCGGGCTCAGCGACGGCGGGCGCGAAGAAAGCTTGGCGCTGAAGGCGCTGGGCGGCGCCCTGCCCTTGACCTGGTTCGTCAACGGCGCGCCGATCGGGGAACCCGACCAGCGCCGCCAATCCCTCTGGCGCCCCGACGGCGCGGGCTTCGCCCGCGTGTCGGTGATCGACGCCAAGGGCGCCTCGGATTCGATCCTGGTGCGGCTGGAGTGACGCGCTTTGCGCGCGCTCGTCGCGGAGCCGCCTCGCCCGACCTTTCCTAAGTCGCGATCGAGCGCCGACCCCGGCTTATTTGGCGAAATTGCTCGCTTGGCGCCCGAAAGAAAGTCCGCCGAGCTTGGGACGTCGTAATACGCGGCGAACAGTCGCGAAGAGACCCGCCATCGGATCATTGACCTAGCCGAATGATCCGATAAGCTCAAACGACTGGAGATGGCGTCGCGCCGATTTCAAAACGAATTGCGACCGCATATTGCGCACGACGCTGCGCATCGGGAGGCGCGGTGACCGACATCACTTTGGACAACAAAGGCGCCAAGCTCGCCGCATCGGTTTATGGTCCGGCGGACGCCGAACCCATTCTGTTCCTGCACGGGCTGTCCCTCAGTCGAGACACGTGGAACGAAATCGCGCTGCGACTGATGAGCCGACATCAGGTCTGGACCCTGGATTTTCGCGGACATGGGCACTCGGATCGGGCGTCTAGCTACGAACTTGCGGGTTATGTGTCGGACGCGGAGGCCACGTTAGCGGCGGTCGGGCGGCCGACGATCATCGTCGGGCACTCGCTCGGCGCTTGCGTCGCCGGCCTGTTGGCGCAGCGCGGTCACGCCAACGTGCGCGCCGTCTTCCTCGAAGATCCGCCGTGGTACCTCGGAGAGCCGAGCGAGTTCGAGCGATCGGCGTTTCCACAAGTCTTTTCGATCTTGAGCGCGCGGCAGGCGGCGTGGCGCAAAGAGAATGCGCCATTGGCGACCTATCTGGCTTTTGTTTCGAACGCGCCCTCTCCAATGGGGGGAATCGTCAGCGATCACGTCGGCCCGAGGCATTTGCTGAGCCACGCTTCGGCGCTTCAGCGTCAGGACGGCCGTTGCTGGCAGGGCGTCGGGGGGCAAGGCGACGGGGACATCCTGGCGGCCATCCCGACGGGGCGAGAATTTCTCTGCCCGGCCAAGATTATCCAAGCCGACCCTCGGTTCGGCGCGGCCTTGTTGGAGGGCCACGAAGCCCGCCTCGCAAAGACGAACCCGCGCGCCGAAATCGTCCGTTACGACGGTTCCGATCACAATCCTCATCGGTCGCTTGCGTTCGAGCGACGCTTCATTGAGGATCTGCAAACTTTCTTGTCGAAAGTGACGTCGGGGTAGCCGCGAAACAAGCTGGTGAAAGCGCAGAAAGCCGGCATTACGGTGACGCGCGCCTATTTCCCTTTTTGTAAAACGCTGGAACAAGTAGGAAAACACTCAGCGCCTCGTTGGCCCGGCATCCGCCGGCGAGCGAAGCCCCCTTGCGCGACGAGGCGGCGGAAAATCGTCACGCAAGCCCTTGAAAACAAGTCATCGCGCCGGAAAACGGCGCCGGCCTCGGTCGGTTCCGCCGTTGCATCCGCCGCCACGCGCTGCGCCACTCTGCGCCCCGAGCGCCGCGACGCGAATGATGCGGCGCCCGCCTCGGCGCCCGCGAACGGCCGCTCCCCGCCCTTCGGCGCCGTCCCATCTCGCCGTGGGCAATGACCCATAGGGTCGACTCGCGTCATTCGGCCCTCCGCGGCGAATGCTCGCTTCGGTCCAGTCCTTGGCTCGATCCTGATCATCCGACGCACGGCGGCCAAGCGCTGGATTCCATCCGCTACGCGGCGTTCTGGCGCTTCTTTTCGGCGATCATCTTGTGGACTTCCGATTCCGGCACGGCCGGGCTGAAATAGAAGCCCTGAACTTCGGCGATCGAGCCGATGCGTTCGACGAAGCGCAGTTGCAGGTCCGTTTCGACGCCCTCCACCAAGACGCTCATGCCGAGTTTGGCGCACATGTGGGCGACGCTTTCGATAAGCACCGAGGCGCGCTCCTGCAGGCCGAGGCCGATGGTGAACGAGCGGTCGATCTTGATGCGGTCGAGGGGGAACGCCAGGACGTAACTCAAGCTCGAATATCCGGTGCCGAAATCGTCGAGCGAGACGCGGACGCCGAGCTTGCGCAAGGACTCGAGCGTGGCCCGCGTCAAGCCGCGATCGTCGAGCAAGGTGGACTCGGTGATCTCGAGGTCGAGGCGCTCCGGGGCGAGCTTGGCCGCGGCGAGCGCGTCGAGAACCGTCCGTTCGACCCCGCCGTTGCGGAATTGCATCGGCGACAGGTTGACGGAAACGCTGACGTCCTCGGGCCAGGAAGCGCAGGCCAGGCACGCTCGCCTGAGCACGCTGGCGCCGAATTCCTCCATCAGGCCGAGTTCCTCGACGATCGGAATGAACTCGGCGGGCGACACCCGCCCGCGCACCGGATGGTTCCAGCGCGCGAGCGCCTCGAATCTGACGATTTCGCCGGTCGCCACCTTGACGATGGGCTGGTAGTAGACCTCGATCGCGTCGTTCGCCACCGCCGCGCGCAGATCGAGTTCGATGAGACGACGGATTTGAATCTTGGCGTCCATCGACTTCTCGAAGGCGCGCCAGTGGCCCCGGCCGTCGCCCTTGGCAGCGTAGAGCCCCATGTCGGCGCACGAAAGGATCGCCTCGGGGCTCGAGCCGTCGCCGGGCGCGCTCGCGCTGCCGATGCTCACGCCGACGATCACTTCGTAACCGTCGATGAACACCGGCCGCCGGACTTCTCGGATGATCCGTTCGGCGAGTTCCGCCGTTTGCAGCGGACTCTTGACCGGGCGTTGCAGGATGGCGAACTCGTCGCCGCCCCAGCGCGCCACGAGATCGCTCGGCCGAACGAGCGTCTGAAGTCGCTTGGCGATGGCGGCGAGCAGTTGGTCGCCGCGCGCGTGGCCGAGACTGTCGTTGACTTGCTTGAAGTCGTCGAGATCGAGAAACAGCACATTGACCGAGTCCCGCCCATCGCCGCGCGCGCGCATCGTCGCCGCGAGTTCTTCTTCGAAGCAACGACGGTTGGGAAGTTCGGTGACAGGGTCGACTCGCGCCATCCGATCGATCGCGAGCGCCGCGTTGCGCCGTTCGGTCACATCCTGGACGACGACGACGACGCCCTCCCCCATCATGCGATGAACCGTGATTTCGATCGCGCGCTTGTCGAGGGTTTCGAAGGGCGCCATAAAGTCGCCTTCGCGGCTGTTGTGGAACAGCGCCTGCCAGATGCGATCGACCTCGGTGCGCGCGACGACCTTGTTGCGCACCAATTTGCGCAGGATCGCGCGCAGATCCGCGCCGACCGGCGCGTCTTCCTCGCGCAACCCGAAGATCCGCAGCACCTGCGCGTTCGCCAAGGTAAGACGGTCCTTGGCATCGATCATCACCAGTCCGTGCGACATGTTGTTGAGCGCCATGTCGAGCCGCTTGGCGAGCAGGGCCGATTGGCTTTGCGCCGCGACGACGGCCTGGAAGTTCGCTCGCAACCGGTTCGCCGAACCTTTCATGAAGAGGATGAGCGGGATGAATCCAACAATAATGCCAACGGGATACCAGCCGCCGGCGACGATCATCGCCGCACTCAGCGGGACAAAAGCCGCAATGAGTTGCAGGTTGTTTCCACGGTAAATCGCGAAGCTGCGCGTCAAAGTGCTGAAGGCGAAGGCGATCGTCATCGTGGCGCCGAGGAATCGTGTAAACCAGCTCTCGGTCACCCAGAACGCGGCAAGAGTCCACAACGAGAGCGCGGCCATACTCGACACGACTCCGATGGCAAAAATGCATTCTCGTTTCCGAGCGACTTCAATATTGGCGCTCGGCAGTTTTCGCGAATGAAGGCCCATAAAATATAGTCGAATCGCGAAGATAATAAGCTGCAAGACCGCCAATTCACACAGAAATAGGCTCTTGGCGGCGAACGCGCCGAAGATTTCAGTTCCCGTCACCGACAAAGCCGTAAAGAAAACCGCGGTGGAATCGACCAAAAGGCTGTCGACAAAGCCGATGTAGAGTTGCTCCGGCAACTTATCGCCGGGCAAGGAAGCAGCGCGAATTTGTGCAAGCGTCATAAAAATTTCCGAAGTGTTAAAGCGCTGTCTGCTACTATCGCGCACGGCTGTTAAAAAGTCCTTTAATCTTTTCCGACATTCTCGGTCAGGAACTCCTCTTCGAGGTCGGCCCAAGACGCCCGGCGTCAATGGCTTTCCATGGTCCGCGAGCAGCGCAATATGAGAATTTTCGACGCGGAACCGAGAAGCCCCGTATTTGTTCACCGCGCCTCGCGGATCGAGACGGCGGTCATCGGACTGGTGCCCGAAAGCGAATTCGAGCGAGCGCGGGCCGCGATGCCCGATTTGGCGGGCTATTTCGATTACGACGAGTGGCTCGATTGTCGCGAGGGACTGCAAATTGGCTTGGCTATGGCGGGCGTCGACGCGACGATCGTTCCCATCAGCTTCGCGCCATTCCAGGAATGGAGCCGCCTGACCGGCGCGCGTCTCGACGAACGCGCGCTCGACGCATTCGCCGCTTTGGCGCTGGCCATGCGAAACGCGTCCATATCTAGGGTCCTGGCCTTTGTCAGCGAATTGGATTTCGCGACGCATTGTCGTTTGGTCGCCGCATTCGCCGGGCGCGGCGACTATCGCACCTGGTTGCGACACCGTCAGGCGGTGCGGGGGAAGATCGAGGCGCTTGGCGGGCGCGTCGAAGAATTCCCCGTTGGCGTCGCGGGCTTCGTCGATTGGTGCGCGTGCCGGGGTCAAAACACGTCCGAAGCGACGCTTGATCGCTATGCGCAGCTTATGCTCGAGCATCTGACCAGCTATGATCCTCGGTAAAATCGAACCTATACCAGATCGGGACGGACACGCTCGACTTGTGTAATTAACCATGATACTAAGGAGTCGGTTCGAATCTCTTTACATTTGTTATCGATTTGTTAACCTTGCTCATCGAGGCCAAATGAGCGAGATCTTCAATGGATGCGCAGATCGGCGGTGCGGCGTCTCGATTTTCGGATCGGGTCCTGCGGTTCCTGGAAAGAGCCGAACATCGCATCGCAAAATCCCCCGCCGAACGAGAAGCCGCGTTTCGGCTGCGATACCAAGCCTATCTTCGAAATGGATTATTGGCGCCGCGCGCCGACGGCCAAATATATGACGAGCGCTACGACGACGCGCCAAACGCCTGGATTACGATGACGTTCGTCGATGGCGAACTTGCCGGCACGACCAGGCTCAACCTCGGCGCCGGCGAGAACGCGATTCTTCCGTCTCTGAGCGTATACCCCGATGTGATCGCGCCTAGGTTGCGCGCAGGCAATGTGATGATCGAGACGACCCGTCTCGCCGCGCGGCTTGATTTATCCAGCGCGCATCCCGAACTGGCCTATATCATAATGCGGCCCGGATATTTAGCCGCTGGGCATTTTGACGCCGACTTCGCCATCGCATCGCCGCGCGCCGAACATATGGCCTTTTATCGCCGCGTGTTCTCCTTTGACTCGTGGTGCGAGCCTCGCGACTATCCCGGCCTCACCGCCAAATTCGGTTGTATGGGGGCGGATTTTCAAGCATCGCGAGAGCGCATCGAGACGCGCTATCCCATCTTCCGATCGACGGCCGCCGAGCGGGAGGCTCTGTTCGGGCCGCTCCGCGACGCGGCGGGCGCCGCTTCCCGCGCGATGAGCGGCCGCCGCCGTTTCGAGGCGCAGACGAGCGCGGCGTATTGACACGCGCCGCGCGACGATTTTTTTCGAACGCGACGCCTGTCGACGCGGCCGCGGCGCGGCCGACGTTCACCAAGGATTGATTGCGCTTATGCTAATATGATTGCTATGGTGCGCGGCGTCGCGGCAAACGAGCGGCGACGGCCGGCGCGCGCCCTTCTTCACAGCGTAGATTGCCGGGTTCGCCAGGAGGCATGGCGCCAAAGGGATAGATCGCGCAATGGGATTTCGAGGATTTGCCGGCGCCGCGGCGCTGGTCGTCGCGGTTGCGCTCGGCTATTGCGTTTATGCTCCGGACAATATCGAGAAATGGGTCCCGGCCGCGGGCGGCTTCGCGCACAGGGTTCATGACGGGCTGGCGGGCGGAGCGAAGGCGCGAATCTCGGCGCAAGCGCCGGCCAACATCAACTCTCGGGCGGCTTCGGTCTCCGTCGCCGCGGCCAAGCGCGCGGATTACCCTATTTACATCGACGGCCTCGGGCAGGCCCAGGCTTACAATGCCGTGACGGTGCGCACGCGCGTGGACGGACAGATCGAGAAAATCGCGTTCGACGAAGGCCAAATGGTCAAAGCGGGCGATCTGATCGCGCAAATCGACCCGCGCCCGTTCCGGGCCGCGCTCGACCAGGCCAAAGCCAAGCAAGCGCAGGACGACGCCAATCTCGCCAACGCGAAACTCGACCTTCAGCGCTACGCCACGCTCGTCAAGCAGAGCTTCGCCACCCAGCAGCAGTACGACACCCAGAACGCCCTGGTCATGCAGTTGATCGCCTCGATCGCCGCCGACGCGGCGGCGATCGACGCGGCGCAAGTGCAGCTCGACTACACGACGATCGACGCGCCGATCTCCGGGCGCGTCGGCTTTCGCCTGGTCGACGAGGGCAATCTCGTCGCCGCGGCGCAGCAGACCGGCATCGTCACGATCGCGCAACTGCAGCCGATCGCAGTGATTTTCACCGCGCCGCAGGACGATCTTCCCCGCATCCGGGACGCGATGACGGCCGGCGCGCCGCAGGTGCTGGTCAGCGCCTCCGACGGCGCGCGGCTGTTGGCGGCCGGCAAGCTCACCGTGATCGACAATCAAGTCGACCCGACCACCGGCACCATTCGCCTCAAGGCCGAATTCGCCAACGAGGATGGCGCGCTGTGGCCCGGCCTGGCGGTGTCGACCCGGTTGATGGTCAGCCTGGAGAAGTACGCCCTGGTCGTTCCCATCGAGGCGATCCAGCACGGCCCGGACGGCCTCTACGCCTATGTCGTCGGCGACGACGACCGCGTCTCGGCGCGCCCGGTGACGGTCTCACACCAGGACGAGAAGATCGCCGTCGTCGCCAAAGGGCTGAACGACGGCGATCGCGTCGTCACCCTCGGCCAGTATGGGCTTCAGCCGGGAGTCCGCCAAGACGGGAAGCTGACGCCATGGCCGACGGCATCAAAGAAGGCATATCCGGCCCCTTCATCCGCCACCCGGTGGCCACGACGCTGCTGATGGTGGCGATCCTGCTGGTGGGCGTCGTCGCCTATCCGTTGCTGCCGGTGGCGCCGCTGCCGCAGATCGATTTCCCGACCATCGTCGTCAGCGCCAGCCTGCCCGGCGCCTCGCCCGACACCATGGCCTCGTCGGTGGCGCAGCCGCTCGAGCGGCAGATCGCCCAGATCCCTGGCGTCAGCCAGATGACCTCAACGAGCTCGCTCGGCGCAGCGGCGATTACAGTGCAGTTCGACCTCGACCGCAACATCGACGCGGCGGCCAACGACATCCAGGGG
>Ga0326728_10013658_pt1 | contig 17556 bp, 17 predicted proteins | sample MB3enrmetagenome_FD_207602 | JGI IMG/M metagenome (GOLD analysis project Ga0326728, IMG submission 207602) | Lab enriched peat soil microbial communities from McLean, Ithaca, NY, United States - MB31MN | ecosystem: Environmental > Terrestrial > Soil > Wetlands > Peat | place: USA: New York... | reverse complement strand
ATGGCAAAAAAGAAGGGGGCGCAAATAAGCATCGAAACCAGCGGGGTGACACCCGCACTGGTGAAAAGCGTCCAGGTGCAAAAAGCACCCAGCATGATAAACTCACCGTGGGCGATGTTCAAAACTCTGGCGACACCATACTGTAGGCCAAAACCGACAGCGATGAGGGCGTATATCCCGCCCGTGAGTAGGCCGCCAATCGCTATGTCCAGGAACTGCACAATCACAATAGATATCTCCGACAATTCGCCAGCTCGTAGCTGTCCGCCCCAAAACCTTTCCGACCGGCTGACCCATGTCCTTTATTGCGAGATTTTCCGCAACGTTGAGGTTCACTCAACGAATCGCCTTTCACCCAGTCCCGAATCTTAGGCCGCCTGGAGGGGCCTCCAGGCGGCCTATTTTGCCGTATGCCGATGCTGCGGTCCTGCTATTTCTTTGCCGGAGGAGGAGGCTGCCACGCGGGCTTCGGGTACATCGGTTTCGCCGTCCGTTTCTTTCCCACGTCTATGATCTCCCACACTCCGTTCTGCCACTGACCCACCTCACCGGGATGATTGAGAAAGATGTGTTTGGTGAAGCTAAAGGGCCCCAAGGCTGTCTGGTATGTTTTTGTAGCCATGATGTCCCTGATTTTTGTCTGGTTCAGGGTCCCTGCCTCTTCTATCGCCTGCTGGAAAAACTGGAGCGAAGAGTAGTAGAAGAGCACGCCCCAACCTTCAGGTTCGAACCCCCATCTCTTGGTGTACCTATCGAAAAATTCCTTTGCTCCGGCAGAAGTCTTAACGCTCCACGCGCCAGCGCCCATGACGCCATTAATTCCTTTCGCGGTAAAGGCATCACGATACCCTGCCAGGCAAGGTCCAACGGTCATATAGAAGGCCTTGGGGCTGAAGCCAACCTCCATGGCCTGTCCGGTCGCGGGAAAGGCATTCTGTGGGTACAGAAAGCCCGCGAAAGCATCGACATTGGCTGCCTTGGCCTCCTTCAACAACGGGGTGAAGTCCTGCATATCCAGGGGAAAGCTCTTCGCGGCCACGATCTTGATGTTCTTTTTCGGGAATTCTTTCTGCGCCACCTCGTTATACTCTAGGCCGTGAAGGTCCTGAATGTATGCGATGTACACGCTCTTTACGCCGACCTCCGCAAAGACGTCGGCAAGCGCTGGTATCTGATAGTCCGCAAAATTCAATACCTGAAAGAAGTAAGGGTATTTGCTTATTATTGCCTTCAGTTTCAGGGCTCCCCCCGAACCTCCAAGGAGCACCATCTTGTACTTGTTGGCAATGGGGGCTGCTGCAAAGATAAAGGCCGTGTCCCAGGGGCAGAATATCAGGTCGACCTTATCCTCTACGATGGTCTTCTCAAGCAACTTGGTCATGGTCCCGATGTCGCTCTTATCGTCATACATTGTGACATCAAGAGGTAGCCTTTTCCCATATTCCTTGATGTACAACCCGCCCTTTGCGTTGACCTCTTCGACCCACATCTTGTACACATTTCCACTCGTGACCATCACACCAGGGGCATTCACGCCTGAGAGAGATGTCACCCAGCCGACACGGATCTTATCTTTCGCCGGCGCCGCGTTCGCAGCAGCACCGAGTAAAAACATGACAACCGGAATCACCACCAATAGTCCAAGAAATAATTTCTTCTTCATGGCATACCTCCTTTTTGGTCCTAATATTCTTTTACTTATTGATCCTGGAGTACAAGACTTCCTTGTCCCCTCCCTCAGCACTCATCACCCCCTTTCTTCCACAAACTTCACCGTACAGATTCGTTAAGATTTTTCCGGTTCAACTAAGGACGCAGAACCGGTTTTACCACTTTCCCTTTTTCCATATCTCCCACTGCCTTGCCTATCTCGTCAAATGGATAGAAGTTGATCAACCGGTCAAAGGGGAACCGCCCCTGTCGATACAATTCAATGAGGATGGGGATAAACACATCCGCCACGGAATCACCTGCGATGATCCCCCTAACTGTCCGGCCGTTCATGATCTTGTCCATATCCAGACCAACCTCTGTGCCCGGCGCTACAACCCCAAGCAGTCCGCAAACCCCACAGCGGGGTCCACCGCGAGGCAGGGAGTCCACCGCTTGCCGTAACACCTTGGGATTGCCGACACACTCCAGAGTAAAGTCTGCCCCTTCACCCGTGATCTCCTGGATTGCCACAACCGGATCCACTTTGCCGGAATGGATGGTATGCGTGGCGCCGAATTTCTTAGCCATCTCCAGCCGATCCGGATTGATATCTACGGCAATGATGGTTGTACAACCGCACACGATCGCCGCGAGAATTGCGCTCATCCCGACCGGACCGACGCCGAATACCGCGATGGAAGCCCCCGGCTTGGGATGAAGCGTATTCATGACCGCGCCTGCGCCGGTCCGGATGCCGCACCCCATGGGGCCGAGGATCTCGAGGGGAACATCCTCTCTCACCTTTACGATATTCCTTTCGTTGGCCAACGCAAAATTGGCAAAGGAAGATTGCCCAAAAAAAGAGCCATGGATGGGTTGATTGTCCTTCCGCAAGGTCGTCGTACCGTCAGGACGGGCTCCGCCGAAATTGAGGGGGAAGAAATTCGCGCAATAAGGATCATAGCCTGACCTGCATGGGATGCATGCCCCACAGGAGCTCCAGGCCAATACCACGTGATCCCCAGGCTTGACCTTCCTCACCTGTTTCCCCACCTTTTCAACAACGCCGGCCCCTTCATGTCCGAAGACACTTGGGGGCGGTGGAATCGGTAAATGGCCATCCCGGGCGCCCAGATCCGTGCCGCAAATCCCAGAACCTATAATACGGACTAAAACTTCATCATCTCTTGGCTCATCAAGCTCTACCTCTTCGATCTTAAAAGGACCTGATTTCTCCCTCACCACAGCCGCTTTGATTTTCATTTTGATCCCCCTGTCCGCGAGGAATGCGAGTCCCACACAGCAATTTAGTATCGACCATAGCTAATCTCTTAGAAGGGAAACGGTTTCAGGCTCTTCTGGAAGGTAACCCACTTCAATTCACTTAGTTCCTCCATAGAGTAGCGACTGCCTTCCCTTCCCTGGCCGCTCCACTTGCAGCCTCCGAAAGGAACACAGGCTTCAGCGTCGATAGATGAGTCGTTCACATGCACCATGCCCGCCTCCAGACCCTCAGCAAGGAAGATGGCTTTCTGCATATCTTTGGTGATGACACCTGCGGAGAGCCCGTAGACCGTATTGTTTGCAACTTCAAGCGCCTCTTTTTCGTCCTTAACTGAGATGATAGAGACAACGGGGCCGAAAGTCTCCTCTCTAAAAACTTGCATATCATGCGTGACATTGGTGAGTACCGTCGGCCGGTAGATCCTCCCCTCATAAGTACCTCCGGTTAGGAGTTTCGCTCCCTGGGCGACAGCCTCTTTAACTTGAGCGTTGACCTTCCGGACCTGGTCGTCATTGATGAGGGGGCCAATTACCGTAGTTGGTAGGCTCGGATCCCCAACAGGCAGAGAGGCGGCCTTTCCCGCCAGTTTCTTGGCGAATTTCTCTACGATCGGCTCTTCCACGATGATACGACCAACGGACATACAGATTTGTCCTTGATGCAAGAATGCGCCAAAAGCAGCGGCCGAGACCGCATAATCCATATCCGCATCGGCGAGGATAATGAGAGGGTTTTTCCCGCCCAACTCGAGTGTGTATTCCTTCAGTTTTGCAGCGGCCGTCTGCGCAACATGACGACCGGTACTGGTTTCACCTGTTAACGCGACAAAAGAGCAGCGGTCATCGCCGATGAGTGCATCGCCGAGCACACTCCCCGGTCCGGTTACGACGTTCAGGGCCCCTGCGGGAAGACCCGCCTGCTCGAACAGTTCCCCAATCTTTAAGCCAATTACTGGCGTATCGCTCGCCGGCTTCAGCACGACAGTATTACCTGTCGCCAGGGAGTAGGCTACCTTATACATTGAGAGGATAAGTGGAAAATTCCATGGTGAGATAGCCACCACCGTACCCCTTGGCCTGAAGATGGTCATAGACAGTTTGGTGGGGTCAGTATGGAACGTCTCGCCAAGAAGGCGGGTGCAGTCTGCTCCAGCTGTCTGAAGCAGATCTACTGTTTGTGAGATCTCGAACATAACTTTACCGAACGTGCCGCCCCCCTCGGCAGTCAGGACATCAGCAAATTCCTTTCTATTCCCCTCGAGAAGCTGAGCAGCCTTATAAAGAACCTGTGCGCGTTCACGGGGGGCTGTCGCCCTCCACAATTTCCGTGCCACGTAAGCGGCAGCCATGACACGGTCTGCATCCTTTGCGTCCCCTTTCGGCACACGCGCATACACTTCCCCTGTATAGGGGTTCAGGTCATCAAACGTTGCCTTGGATACAGCGTCCACCCATTGACCTCCGACAAACATCTTCCATGTCTTCATATCAACTCCCTTCTCTCTTCATTTATTAAGGATGATCTCTTTTTTGAAAATAGATCCCAGCCAAACATATTTGAAATTTTCCCCTCAATCCCCTCTCCCCAGCGGGGAGAGGGGAAAGGTGAGGGAGCATGAAATGTTAGAAGAAAATTCTCAGACTTAACCCTGTAAGAATCTAATTTGATTTTATCAATTTCCAGTGACATCAGTTCTTCTTCACGGCCTTCAATCACCAGGGCCTGAAACCCGAGCCTTGCCATTTTCTGGGCGGCTGATCCTCCTGCGTTCGCATCTTTGATGCCGTTGGTCAACGGGCTCTTGGCTCCCACAGAGAGTCTGCCAGTATTCGGGACCGCGGTCCCGGCCAAAATTCCCGCAGAAAAGATCAATTTATTTTCTGGACCAAGAGGGTCTGTCTTGGGAGGTACCTCCCTCCCGACGATATGGGAAGATAAACCCCTTCCACCTAATCCCTGGTATTCCTTAGACATATCTTCAACCCTCACTTTCAACTCTGACAGATTAACCCGCATTATTTTTCCCACGGCTCATTCCTCCATTCATGAAATTGGCTGCTTACCCGATGTTTATTGTTATCGTTTTCGGCTAAACAATTCAGTGTCTCTGTTTTTCTTCCGTATTTTCGTCGGTTCATGCTAAATGGCAGGGGGAATTGTGTCTGTTTATCTAATATTAAATCTGTTCTAAATTGTCAAACAAGAAATGGCTATCTATCCAAATCCAAATTATCCTATGTATCCGCGTTCTTAATTCTATTTAGCGCTTCCTGGATTGCATTTTTTGTAAGCACCCGAACCATGTCCCGGCGGTACTTGGGTGAAGATGCGGTATTGGCCACCGGGTGAGCTGCTTTCCACGCTATTTGGGAGACCTCCTCCATCAATTTTGGAGTAAGCTCTTTCCCGGACATCGCTTGAGCGGCTTCTTCAACGATAAGAGGCGAAGGCCCAACAGCCCCCAGAACAACGCGAATATCTTTACATCTCCCATCCCTTTCTTCTAAATGCAAAAAGACAGATACCCCTAACAGGGGGAAATCAATCGTGTCCCGAAGTCTAAGTTTCTGGTAGGAGCAACCTGAGTGTTTCGGCGGTGTAGGAATTAAAATCTCTGACAGGATCTCGTTAAACTTTAGAATATTGGGCTTAATTCCCGATCCAGAGAAGAATCTTTGTAACCCTATTTCTCCTGCAGAATGGCCTCCCATCACTTTCACTTTGGCGCCTAATGCGATCAACGGAGGGGCGATATCTCCAGAGTAAACCGCATAGCAGGAATCTCCTCCTCTTACAACATGACAAGTCTTCCCTCCAATTTTAAAGCATGGCTCCCATCTCTTTTTAAAAAAAGCAGACTGATTGTAATAATAACATCGTGTGTCCAGGCATAGATTGCCACCAACCGTGCCCATATTCTGGAGTTGCGGAGTGCTCACCAGAGAGACAGTCTGACTTAAAATCGGGAAGTGTTCTTGAATAATCGAGTTCTCCTTGAGTTGCGTAAGCGTGGTTAAAGCTCCGACACATAATCTCTCCTTCTTATCCCGTTCAATCCCCTTTAGTTCTGAAATCGAATGGAGATCGATCAACGGATCGGGACAGGAAATCCTCTCTTTCATGGCCACAAAGAGATCTGTCCCCCCAGCAAGAAACTTCCCTGACTTCTTCTGCGAAGAGATTGCTTTAGCGACGCTGCGTGGGGCAACATACCGGAACTTTGGTAAACCCATCTTACACCTCTTTTTGACCTTTACCTTTCAATGCGTTCAAAACGACATCTGGGGTTACAGGTATCCTTTTGAAGGGTACACCAATCGCGTCATAGATGGCATTCACAATGGCAGGGACAACAGCTACCTGAATGCCTTCTCCCGACTCTTTCGCTCCGAAAGGCCCCAGGTCATCGCGCGTCTCTGTGTGGTAGATCTCCATTCTACAGGCGTCTACGGTCGTCGGTATCCTATACTCAAGAAGAGAGGCATTCATGGTCTGGCCCTCTTTGCGGATAATCTCTTCTGTCAGCGTATGGCCTACTCCACCGATCGCTGAACCCTCCAACTGCCCTTCCATGAGCATCTCATTGATGGGTTGACCGCAATCATGGATCATGGCCATGCGGATCACCTTGATCATTCCAGTATCGGTATCTGCCTCGACCTCTGCAACCTGGGTGCCGAAAGAATAGGCGGCCGACATATTACCCCTACCCGTCTCGAAATTTGGAACCTCAAGCCCTTCGGGAGCCCAATATCCTCGTCCAATGATCGTTTTCCCCGTCCCAGAATATTGCGCAATCTTTACTAACTTACTGAAGGGCATGCTCCGATCCAGGCTTCCAGCCACATAGACCTTGCGATCTTTGAAGACAATATCCTTGGGATTGGCCTCTAACGTATTGGCGGCCACTTCCGCCAGTTGATTCCTCACATCCTCAGCAGCAATTCGCACTGCGTTCCCAGTAATAAAAGTCACCCTGCTTCCAAACGTTCCAGGGTCGAGAGGAGTGATATCTGAATCAACCATCCCATAACGAATATCCTCCAGACGTGCCCCTAAGACCTCTGCCGCAATTTGAGAGAGGACTGTATCTGATCCTTGTCCCACATCCGTAGATCCTGTGAATAAAGAGATACCACCATCTTCGTGCACCTTGATCACTGCACCTGCCGTATTGTGCCCAGCCATTCGTGGACCAGAAACATATCCGTAGCAGCCAATACCGATTCCTGATTTTTTCTTTTTGTCGCCATCTTTCGGCTTTTCCTCAATCCACCTGGCTATGATCCTCTTACTTTCCATGATGGATTCCTCAAGACCACAACTCGTAATCTTGAATCCATTGGGTGTCGTTTCTCCGGGCTTCAAAGCGTTCTTCAACCGTATATCAATGGAATCGAGTCCCATCTCCTTCGCAGCGATATCGAGTTGCACTTCGGCAGCGAAGCGGGACTGGGGAACTCCATGTCCGCGCATCGCACAGGAAGGTTGTGTATTCGTGTAAACGCGGTACCCCTTCGCCTTCATATTGGGCAGTCTGTAAGGGATGCAAAAAAAAGCACACATCAGATAGAGGCTCAACGCTCCAATGCTGAGATAAGCCCCTCCATCTGCAATAATATGCGCTTCGACAGCCTGAAGGGTGCCATCTTTTTTCAGGCCTGTTTTGAGGTCAATGATCGTGGGATGCCTTTGACGGTACGCAAAAAGAACTTCTTCCTGACTCACCACAATCTTGACGGGCCTCCCCGTTTTCCGGGAGAGAAGGGCAGCGCAAAAATCTACATTAAACATTTCGTTCTTGCCACCGAAGCCGCCTCCGATATAGGGTTGCACCACGCGAATGCGACTTAACGGAATATTTAAAGCCTTGGCCATATTTCGGTATGTAAAATAGGGACTCTGTTTAGAGCCCCAAAAAGATAGCCTTCCAGAACGATCCCAACTGGCCAGAGCAGCATGAGGTTCTATGAATCCGTGTCGAATCGGAGCCGTTTCAAATCGATCCTCCCTCACATAGTCACATTCCCTAAAAGCCTTATCCACGTCTCCGTACGAAAGATCCGTCTTAAACGAAATATTCAGTGGCGCATGATCGTGAATTAATGGAGCCTCTTGCTTCATGGCAGCCACAGGGTCTAGCACCGCAGGAAGCTCCTCGTATTCCACCTCGATCAAATCGAGGGCCTCTTCCGCTGTTTCCTCATCTATGGCTGCTACGGCGGCCACAGCATCTCCAATAAAGCGAACTTTATCTAAGGCAAGGTAAGGCTCGTCCCCTGTGGCTGAAATACCCCCTGCCTTAAAGCCAACTGTTTCTTTGCCGGTAACCACGGCCCGAACCCCAGAGAGCCTTTTTGCCTTGTCCGTATGAATGTGAAGGAGCCGGGCATGGGGATAAGGGCTTCTCAATATCTTTGCATGCAGCATCCCGGCTAGGGATAGATCACCAGCGAATTTTGCCTCCCCAGTAGCCTTTACAATTCCATCGATGCGGGGAAGTCTTTTTCCAATATTCACATAGCCTTCTTTCATCGGTGTTCCTCCGTCGTTGAAGCCTTTTGAACGGCGGCAATAATTTTTATGTATCCTGTGCACCGACACAAATTTCCAGACAGCCCTCGCCTAATTTCTTCCACAGTTGGATGTGGAGTTTTATTCAGAAGGGCCCGCGAGGCCATGATCATTCCGGGCGTACAAAAACCGCACTGGATGGCCCCATGCTTTACAAAAGCGTCTTGAAGGGGATCAAGTTTCGCGTCCCGAGCGAGACCCTCGATGGTTAAGATCTCCTTCCCTCGACACTGGGTAGCTAATACTAAACAGGAGAGAATAGCTTCGCCATTCATGATCACCGTGCAGGCCCCACATTCTCCTCTGTCGCATCCTTTCTTGGTGCCCATCAAACCTATTTCATCTCGTAGGACATCAAGTAAAGTCCAGTGAGTCTTTATCCACACGTCATATTCAAAACCATTGACCTTTAATTTAATTTGCTTTTTCATAGGAGAACTCCTGGTCATCAATCAAAAAATTGGCCTTGCGACGCTTTACCAATAGCATGTCCATAAGGTTGTTTCAAATTTCAAGAGGCTTGAGGGATTACGCCTGACCGGAAAAGCCTCAGGACCTATCTGTTGTGCCATCGGTAAAAGGCTGCCCTGCTTATCCCAAAGTATCTGAATCCCTTCGATACACTTTTAGTAACCTCCTCAAAATGGCTAATAACTTCTAATCGTCCTGCCTGATTCCGCGAGATCTCCTTTTCTGACACAAGGCGCCTCCTTCCCTTAACTGACTCTCTGCCTCAGATGAAAGTGCCCTATGTGTAAACTATGTCTTGTAATCGTACCGGTGAATGCTTCAGAAAGGAATGTTGTCCCGACTTGACTTTGTCAGGGAGATTAAATCTCGACTTGCACAAGTTATAATTATAAATGCCAAATTTCCCTACCCTCGAACGCAGCGGACGTGATAAAGGTTACTCTTATAATAGCTGAGCAGGCAAGCGCCGTCGAACATCAAGATCCACGCCGTTTTTGTGTCGCGTTCAAAAGTTGTCGACGACCAATAAGATAACTCATCTTGAAAGGGAACCTCTTCCCGCATAGGAGGTCTTCCTTCGGGACGCTCCTTGGTCCTGTCCAACAGAGATTCCAGCTCCGCCAGCGTTGGCAAACGCCAATCCTCCTTACCGTCCAATGAAAGCGATTCTGCGCACTCCTGGGCTTCGTACCAGGCCATTTCGCCCGGAGATCCACACTGCCACTCCAGGCCGGTTCAAGGATCTTTCCAGGTAGGAGGTTTTTGTTTTCCAAGCGTCGGGGGAGGGGTTCTGTAGATAGAACTATGTTCTAACACTTTAACAACAGGTTAAAGGAAGGCTACCCTTTTGTCAACACTTTTTCCACAGAGGGATTACATTCTTCTAAAATGTCACCTTGTGTCCTGCGTCAAAAGTCCCTTTACTATGTTCGTGATCCCGGGCTTGACTAAGCCTGCTCCATGCCTGATACGGGGGAATCCAGTCTTTTTGAGCTGGATTCCCATTGGAGTTTACCCCGTACCTCATACGGGGCTGGAATGACGGCTTGAGAAATAATGTTAAGAAGTATTGGACGCACTACAATAGCTCGTTTGAATCCTCTGTTGGCCTTGACGAAATTTTCCTTAAAGGTTATCAAGTCTGTGGAAAAGTTTCATTGCTTCTCAGGAATCTCAGAAATTTCCCTTGACAAGTTCGAAAGGATTTGGTCTATGAAAAAGAGAGAAAGAGACAGCGTTAAAGGAGAAAGAGCGAATGGACCATAAGGAGTGCTTTGGCTCATTAAAGGAGGTCAGCCTCAGCGGCGGCCGGACCATGACTCAATCGAGACCCGAGTGCCGGAATTGCGAAGAGATTCGTGACTGTTTGCGCTACACAAAACAACTCGCAGACGAGAAAAAAGAAAAAGAAGAGCTGAGGAAACAGAGTTTTATTACCCAGATTATCGACCACTCTTATGTCTTCTCGAACGACCTCGGCTCGTGCATATTAAAGTTTCTGAGTAGAATTTACAGCTCCCCTCTGGGGACCGTCCTTTTCAAGAATCTCTTTCTATTTTTTGAAATCCCCCGAAATTCCCTATCTTCCAACTTCCCCGTCGCGATCTCCCGAACGATGATCGATCTGCTTCGGGGAGGAAAAGACGAACTGGAGTCTCCTGCGCCCCATCTGCGGCGGGGACTCGAAGATGATTTTGCACTTCGAATCATTCTGTTCCATAGATCTTTTCCAGATTCCCCGGAGGCGAATATCGGAATGATCGCTTACGAAGCGGCTCGTGCGCTTGCTTCGGACGATCTCGCCATCAAACAGATTCTCCAGGTCCTTTCCGATTCCGAAGCCGACAAATTAAGAAAAATAGATTCCGAGGCTCGAACAAGATGGCTCATCGAGAAATGGGGGTTTCTGGACGAATTCGAAGCTTTGAAAAAAGAAATGGCCGTCAAGAAGTGAAAGATTACGATCCCGTTCCCTAACCGAATGGAATGGAATTGTTATTGTATGCCGCCAGGAGAAGGTTTTTCCGGCCGTCAAAGGACAAACAATTCCACACAGGATTTCTCCTCTCTCACCCTTTGCGGATCGTCTCTGCGAACGATGCTTTTCGGACACGACACGGAATATAACGGTGGAGCGGCGTGCCTGCCAGACGGTCCCGGTGTTTTGCCGGGGCAAGGAGGTTTACATTGGCCCCGTGTATCTCTCCGCCGTGGACGAGCCCAAAGCCATGAGGGATTACAACCTGTCCTCGATGCGAGCTGTCGGTAACCTCGGCTTCAACCTTGACAGATCCTGCCTCGGTCTCAATCAGGACTTCTTCACCCTCTGCAATTCCAAGTTCTTCGGCGTCATCGGGGTGTATCCTCAGGGTACAAGGGCGTTTCCCCTCATTCCAGGCGGGGTCACGCATGATCGTATTGGCCACCATTTCCATGTGGTTTCCAGCCATCAGAACCATGGGATAGTCTCTATTCACAAGTTGGGCCTGCTCGCTTACAGGTGTCACGTCCTTCACCCATGATTCCATCTCCGGGAAATGGATGTGAATTTTCTTGTCTGAGGTTTTCAGAAGAGAGAGGTTGTTCTCCGTATCTACGACCCCGATTTTTACTCCTCCCGCTGTGCTCAGAATTTTCATGAACATTTCTTCACCAGTCATCGGTCCCACCCTATAGCCGGCACGCGTTACCTCCTCGGAATGCATCATCGGAAACCGCGCCAGCAATCCCCAGAGCGTAGCCAGATTTTTGGAGCCAAGTTCTTCCCCCAGGGTCTTTCCGAGTATATAAGGCAGCCACGGTTCTACCTTCGGGTTGCTGCGGATATATTCCATCAGTGCAACGCCGAAGTGCGTCCGATCCCCGGCCAGTTTCTCGAGCTTGGAGGGATAATCAGGAATCATGCCCAGCCTTTCAGCAAGTCCCACGAACATAGCTGATTCTTCCATTTGCTCTCCATCTGCTTCGAGGATCGGACGCCGCATATCGAAGTAATAGTCCGGGTAATGCCACTGGAAGAATGTGCCGTCCCACTTTTCATAGGCCGATTTGGCCGGCAAAACGTAATGAGATAGGACCGCCGTCTCGCTCATGGCCACCTCAATGGTTACGAGCAACTCAAGCTTTGCAAAAGCTTTCTCATAGGCTTTCGTGTCCGCGTAAGAACGCAGGGGATTTGAGCCGCTGACGATCAGGCTGCGGATGCGCTGGGGATGGTCGTTATCGATCTCTTCCGGCATCACATTGGGCGGAAAGACCCCCATGATCAAGGGAATATTAGTCATGACCGTCTTCCATGTTCTCGGATCTTCTTCCGGTGTATGGGATCCCATTGGCATCAGGTGGCCCAAAAAGACATTGCCGCCTTTCACCCCTATACGACCTGTCAGCGTTAGCAAAATCAATTCTAAATAAGAATTAAGCGTGCTGTGCCTTCCCATCAAAATCCCCAAATCGCTTCGCATGGCAGTCTTGCGGGTGGCAAACAGCCGGGTGAATTCTTGAACGGCATTGACATCTAATCCACAAATGCGACAGTTATCTTTCACATCTACATCATCAAACCAGCCTCGAATCGCTTCGAAGCCGTCTGCTTTAGCCGCAAGATATTCATTCGCCACAAGCCCTTCGGTCAGCAAGATCTTAATCATCGCTTTGAAGAGGAGCGCGTCCGTTCCGGGTCTGAGCTGCAGATGGATGTCTGCAAGTTTGGCTGTCTCCGTCACTCTCGGATCAACTACAGCCAGCAGAAACCCGGGATCTTTTTTCTTGTTTCGAATCACCAGCGGAGCATTGGGTATGTCATGGCTCACCATGGGATTGGCTCCCCAGAAGACAAGGAGATCCGATCCCTGAATGTCGGGAAACGAAGCCATATACTGGCGGCCGAATGCCTTCCCGTTCACCCAGAAGAAACCGGTCAGTTCCTGGGCCAGGGCACTGTAATGATTCTTTGAGCCCAACCCACGCAAGAAGCGCACGCCGAAGGCAGCTTCGAAATGGCAGCCCTGGCCACTTCCCCCCATGTAGGCGACGGAGCGAGGTCCATGGGTTTTTACGATTTCTTCGAGCTTCGCTGCTATTTCATCCAGGGCCTGGTCCCAGGAAACGCGTTCAAAGCGATTTCCGACTCGTTTGAGAGGATACTTGAGCCTTTCGGGGTTATTCTGAAAATACATGACGCGCGCGCCTTTTCTGCAAAGGTATCCCTGCGAACGCGGATTCTCCTTGTCACCCCTCACTTTGATGATCTTGCTGCCTTCTGTGATGACCTCCAGGCCGCAGTTCTGGCCGCACAAAACACAAGAAGTTTTTCTCCATTCGCTCATGATTTGCTCCCTTTTCGGATAAATTCTTATATGCCTATATTTAGCATACTAATCGGATTTATCAAGAAGAAAGGGCAGGCAGGCTGAACCCACACTGTAACAGAGAAGGAAATATTTATGGGTTAAAGCGGTTCTTTAACGTAAAGATCGTCAAGGGGGCTTTTTGGAACGCTGACGAGATCTCTTATCACAGGAACTTGTTTACTCAGTGAGCATAAAAAGGCGCATTTTTTGCGGGGACAAGAGAACGGAAAAGGAGGAAGTCTTGAAATTCGGGCAAGATTCTATTTCTCATCTACTGCCCCAAATTTGCCAAAACTCCAATGTTATACGAATTTCGTATTTTCTGGTATTATAGGGAAAACACAAAATAGCATCAACAATTTTGTACAATTTTATAGACAGAAGCGCCCAAAACTGGTAAAAAGCTAAAATTAGAAGACCCGATTCCGAACAAATACCAACTTCGTCTATTAATTGTTAAATGCAAGATGACTAAAGAATGGATATATACAGAAAGAAAGATTATGCGCTTCTATCTATGGTTCATCTTCACAATAGGGTGTATTGTCTTGCTCACCATGTTGGGGTTGATATTACCAGATATAATCAAGTCTCATAAAAACGAAGACATTAAAGCCTTGCTAATTGTGGCGATTACGGGTAGTGTATGGCTTATTCTGTTTTCTTATTTTCTTCACAATTCCCTGCGGGCTTTGGTCTTAACAGATCGAGTAATGCAGGTTATTTGGAACAGCCAAAAGAATATCCATGGCAAGATGTATCACTAAAGAAAGCCAGCGGAGGATATGTTTTAATACTCATCCGCGACTCTGGGTGGCTCATTCCGAGGTGGGTTGTTCTCGATGGCTCAAGTAAACAATATAAGGAGTTAGTCTCACGAATAAAAGAAATCAAACAACTTTCAGAAATTGAACGCCTATAGGCATTTAACAAATTCATCCAGCCGACCGCGAATAAGCATGGCAAATTTTTCATCTCCGCGTTTATGACGCGTCGGCTGATGATTGTCGTTAGAGCGCCACGGGGACGCACGAAACGCAACGCTACGCGTTGTGCTGGATCGCCCTCATTTCATGATAGGCTGCATGGGCTTTCATGAACGACATACAGCATCGGACCAGCAAGAGGCAGAAGCGTTATGTACCTTGACTTGATTGTCCAGATCACCGCGATGGTCCTGTGGCTTGCGGCGGAAGCGTACCTGATCCTGAGGGACCGTGCACATGGAAAGGGAAAGGGGGAGATAGATCGAACAACAAGGAACTACAACACCATCGCAACGGTGGTGGCGTTGGCGGTGGCCCCATCAGTGAGCTGGGTTACAGTACTTCGGTTCGACGTTCCCGGAGCAACAGTGGTGTTCTGGCTCGGGATCGTAGTGATGTTTCTTGGGCTATTTCTACGGCACTGGTCGATCATCGTTCTCGGAAGGTACTTTCGAACGACAATAGAACTAGAGAAGGGCCAGAAGGTAATTCAGAAGGGCCCGTACAAGTACATAAGGCACCCATCCTACGCTGGGATTGTTCTTTTCTTTGTAGGATATGGCCTCCTTTCCAAGAATTGGCTTTCGTTGTTGGCTGCAGTTTGCCTTCCAACGATCTCGCTCGTCTACCGGATACGTATTGAGGAAGTAGCTTTGGTGAAAGGACTCGGGGCGGAATACGCAGCATATCAGGGGAAGACGAAGAAACTGATCCCAGGAATATGGTAGCAGGAGCGCGAGGCCCAGAGGGTGGCGCTCCAACAAATCGTTAAACCTGACGCTCTGAGTTCTGCTCTTTGAGCGCCAACTTCAGCCAGCTACCAACTGTGGGTGCAGGCTGATGCGGGGACGCAGCTTGACTCTATGTTAAGCTTTGCAAAAGGATAGATATGGAAAAAAAACGTGTCGGTATCGTTTTGTTTGAGAATATTGAAGTCCTCGATTTTTGCGGGCCCTTCGAAGTCTTCTCAGCCACCCGCCTCAACGAGGAAAAGAGACGGGAAGAGCCCTCGCCATTTGAAGTGCTGTTGGTAGCGGAGAAAAACGTACCCGTGGTTACAACAGGGGGTATGAAAGTCATTCCCGACTATACATTTGAGACTTGCCCAAAGTTAGAGATTCTTGTCGTTCCCGGTGGCTGGGGCACTCGCAAAGAACTCAAAAACCCGACGATGCTCAATTGGTTGCGTATCCGCGCCTCGGAAGTCGAAACCCTGACATCGGTATGTACCGGCTCAATGCTCCTTGGATTTGCTGGGTTACTTGACGGACATCACGCAACAACCCACTGGCGCTCACTCGATTGGATGCGCGAGTCTTTTCCAGGAGTAGCCGTTGCGTATGATAAGCACATTGTTGAGGACGGCCCAGTGATCACCTCTGCCGGCATTTCTGTTGGTATCGATATGGCGCTGAAAGTGGTTGAGCGGTACTGTGGCGAGGAAACTGCGCGAGCCACAGCGAGGCATATGGAATACCCATACCCTGATAGTAATGCTCGCAGAATCAAAATCTAAGCTTACCAAAGCATTACAGCGGATGGCTTACAGCCACCCCTGATTTCAACCTTCAGCCTTTGTAAGGGGAAATGGTGAGCGATAAGAATAATCGTGTCTGTCCGGTTGAGAGAGCAGGTCGTCTCGATAATAGAATTCGAAGATGGCTACAAAACCCACAGAAAATACTAAGTCCCTACATTGAAGAAGGGATGACGGTTCTCGATATAGGTTGCGGTCCCGGTTTCTTCTCTATTGAGATGGCTCAAATGGTTGGCAAATCCGGTCAAGTGATTGCCGTTGATTTACGGGAGGGAATGCTGCAAAACCTAAGGAGCAAGATTCAAGGAACAGGGCTTGAGCAACGTATCACACTTCATAAGTCAGAAGCGAATAGAATAGGCACATCGGAGAAAATCGATTTTGCTTTAGCTTTCTACGTGATTCACGAATTGCCAGATCAGAAACATTTTTTTGAAGAATTAGAATCCCTATTAAAACCGAAAGCACAAACTCTCATAGTGGAACCGCCGTTCCGCGTCTCAAAGAAGGCGTTTGAAGAAACTATCAGAAAGGCCAGAGATGCTGGACTCACACCAGCTGCAGGGCCGAGGGTGTTTCTTAGCAGAACAACGATTTTGAAAAAGAGCTAACAAATTCATCCAGCCCACCGGGAATAAGACCACTGCACTTTTCGTTCCAGCCTGTGTGGCCCGCCGGCCGATGATCTGCGTTATGACTAGCGGAGGTAACATCTCCCATGGGATTTGCTGAGAAGTTCGTCAAACAGTGCAGAAAGCCCGAAGGCTTGCTTGGCCGATTCGTAGGAAGAGCCATGAATAAGGGTCATGCCAAAGTCCGGCGTTGGGGGCTTAGTCACGTCTCTGTCAAATCCCCTGCAACTGTCCTTGATATTGGCTGTGGTGGAGGCGCTGCTCTTCTGGACATGGCTTCATATTTCTCAAACTCTAAGCTTTACGGAATCGACTATTCCCAAGACATAGTCTTATTGGCCGTTAGAGTAAACAAAAGACTGATAGAAAAGGGGCGAGTAGAAATCACGCATGGGGCTGTCTCGTCTCTTCCGTTTTCCGCCAATACCTTCGACCTTGCAACTGCTTTTGAGGCTTACTATTTCTGGCCTAACCTGATTCATGATCTGCAGGAGATTAGACGCGTGTTGAAGCCGGGAGGTACACTCCTGATCGTTAACGAGGTCTATGAAAACGAAAGATTCCACGACCGAAACAAAAGGTGGGCGGCCTGGGCTAACATGCACTTTCACTCTCCGGAAGGGTACCGGGACTTTCTTACCACGTCGGGCTATCTCGCCGTCGAGATCGATGAAATCCCTCAAAGGAATTGGATTACTGCTACGGGTAAGAAAAGCGAGCTACAATCATGACGGCACTGAAACAACAAGCCCTCTTGCAGCAACATTGTCCGAAGGACGAGACTATGTCATAACAAGCCGGATGCAGGCGACGGCAAATAGCCGCGTCTGATCCGTGGCATTGAGGCCATCGAAGAGGGGGGAATCAAGAAGACCCCCGAAAACCATCCAGTAACCATGTTGAGGGTTTTTTCTCCCGAATCGTTAGCAGCGTATGGCACCCGTTGCCTCATAAAAGAATGTTACCGGAAGAGATCGTTTGTAGAGGAGTGATTTGGTGCATGTGTTGAGCAAATTGTTCTGAGTTTCCGTTCTATGGTTTCTCTTAGCACAAAGGGGTTAAGAGG
>Ga0326728_10013656_pt1 | contig 17558 bp, 16 predicted proteins | sample MB3enrmetagenome_FD_207602 | JGI IMG/M metagenome (GOLD analysis project Ga0326728, IMG submission 207602) | Lab enriched peat soil microbial communities from McLean, Ithaca, NY, United States - MB31MN | ecosystem: Environmental > Terrestrial > Soil > Wetlands > Peat | place: USA: New York... | reverse complement strand
TCAAAAGCCACAAAAACCTTTTCGATTTGCCTCATATGACCTTTGGCTTCCACCAAATGATGTTGAAGAGCGCGTTGCACTCTCTTGCACGTGGCCGCTTTAATCAGTTTGGGCAGGGCCTTGGTAATGCGGCGTTCGGAATCGTACATGTCCGCCAATTCGTTGAGGAATAAACTCTTCAAGGCTTTCATGGAAAATGTCTGGTTTACATTTTTGACTTGGAGGCAACTCGCTCCTTTCAAACGGCATTTTCAGCCGACACCGTGCCCCTCGGAGCTTTCGGCGCCCGGTTTCATTGGGGCAGAGGCATCTTCCGCCGTCAACGGAAAGCGTGGCAACTCGCATCCATGCATGTCTTCCGCTAATACCAACCATAATTGGCTCATGCGCATTTTGCAAGTGAAATGGGAACTTGCAAAAGACTTTTTCTGAGCACGAGGCTCTGAAAGGCTCGTCGCAGGCGCGACGGCGGCAATCTCGAGGACCAATTTGGGTCTCGCGGGCGCTCGCCCCTCCCGAGATGGCACATTGTTTCGGAAGAAATGGGTCTCGCGGGCGCTCGCCCCTCCCGGGATGCCCATTGTTTCGGAGATGCGCGTCGTTGCTTTTCAGGGGGCCGCTTGTAAAATCCGCCGATATGGCAGGCGATAATTCTTATGAAATCACTCACCGACTATTTGTATTTTGAGGTGCCGGGCCGGCGCGGCTTTGTCAACATCACCGATCAGGTGGAAAGCCTGGTGCGGAAAAGCGGCGTCGTGGAGGGGCTGTGCCTGGTCAACGCCATGCATATCACCGCCTCGGTCTTTATCAACGACGCCGAGGACGGCCTCCTGCATGATTACGACGTGTGGCTGGAGAAACTGGCGCCGCACGAGCCGGTCAGCGGCTATCATCACAACCGCACGGGCGAGGACAACGCCGACGCCCACATGAAACGCCAGATCATGGGACGCGAAGTCGTCGTCGCCATCACCAAGGGGAAACTCGATTTCGGCCCGTGGGAACAAATCTTCTACGGCGAATTTGACGGGCGGCGGCGGAAACGCGCCCTGGTCAAAATCATCGGGGAATAAGCTGCAGGAAGCGCATCACGGAATCGCCGTGTTTGAGGCGTTTCCGCTCCTCCCAGGGGGGCGGCAGCTCCAGCGTGTCGCGTTTGGTGTGGCCCAGGATGAAGAGCGCGCCGGGGCGGAGCAATCGCGGCGCGCTGGGGTCGTCCAGCAACTGCTGGGCCAGCGAGACCGAGCGGCGGCCGATGTTCTTCTCGCCGTAGGGCGGGTCGGCCAGCAGCAAATCGAATTGACAGCCGGCGGCGGCCAGTTGCGCCAGGGCGGCGAAGGCGTCCTGCACGCGAAGGTCCAGGGCGGTTTCGGGCAGGCGGGCCAGGGCCAGGTTCTGCCGGATGAATTGGGCGTGACGGGCCGATTTTTCGACGCAGACGGCGCCGGCCGCGCCGCGGCTCAGGCATTCCAGGCTCAACGCACCCGTCCCGGCGAAGACCTCCAGCACCGCCGCCCCCGCCACGCGCGCACCCAGGCTGTTGAACACCGCCTGGCGCACCAAGTCGGGCGTGGGCCTGACCTCAAAGCCCTTGGGGACTTTGAGGATGGTCCCGGCCGCGCTGCCGCCAATAATGCGCATCCCAAGGCGCGCCGCTACAGCCCTTTGGCGATCATGAATTTGATCAGGTCGGCCACGCGGCAGCTATAGCCCCATTCGTTGTCGTACCAACTGACCAGTTTGAAGAACCGCTTGTTCAGCTCAATCCCGGCGCCCGCGTCGAAGATCGACGAAAAGGGCGAGTGGATGAAATCGGTGCTGACGACTTCGTCCTCGGTGTAATCCAGGTAGCCTTTCAAATAGGTTTGACTGGCCTTCTTCATGGCGGCGCAGATGTCGGCGTAGCTGGTCTCCTTGACCGTCCGCACCGTCAGATCGACGACGGAGGAGGTCGGGGTCGGCACGCGGAACGCCATGCCGGTGAGCTTGCCCTTGACCTCCGGGCACACCAGCCCGACCGCCTTGGCCGCGCCGGTGGTGGAGGGGATGACGTTCAGGGCCGCGCTGCGCCCGCCTTTCCAGTCCTTCTTGCTGGGGCCATCGACCGTCTTCTGCGTCGCGGTGTAGGCGTGGATCGTGGTCATCAATCCTTCCTCGATGCCAAAGCCTTCCTTGAGCAAGACATGGACGACCGGCGCCAGGCAGTTGGTCGTGCAGGAGGCGTTGGAGATGATGGTGTGTTTGGCCGGGTCGTATTTCTGCTCGTTGACGCCCAGGACCAGGGTGACGTCCTCATTCTTGGCCGGCGCGGAAATGATGACCTTCTTCGCGCCCGCCACAATGTGGCCCTTGGACTTCGTCGCGTCGGTGAACAGGCCAGTCGATTCAATGACCAATTCCACCCCCAACTGCTTCCAGGGCAGGGCCGACGGTTCCTTGGCGCTGACGACGTGCATGTCGCGCCCGTTGACGATCAAAATGTCATCGTCCGTCTTGTCCGGGGCCGATTTGCGGGAGGAGACCTGGCCCTTGAAGCGGCCCTGGGTGGAATCGTATTTGAGGAGGTAGGCCAGGTTGTCTGCCGGCACAATATCGCCCACGGCGACCACTTCGACATCCTTCCCGATCATGCCCTGTTCCTCGATGGCGCGGAAGACAAGCCGGCCAATCCGTCCAAAACCATTGATTGCAACTTTTACTGGCATAATATGACTCTTCCTTTCATTGCTCCGGTGTGATTACCGAAATTGGGGAGGATGTTAACGGCGCGGCTCCCGCGGTCAATGAAATTTGGAAAAAAGAGCCGCCAACAAACAAAACGGGAAAAAGGTTGAAAAGGGGGCCGGCTTTGGCGACAATGGGGCCGGCTTTGCGCCACTGGCCGGGGCGTAGCGTAGCTTGGTAGCGCGTCTGAATGGGGTTCAGAAGGTCGTGAGTTCAAATCTCACCGCCCCGACCACTTTGATTATCAACGGCTTACGAAATTCAAGCCAGGGGTTACAACGCTCTGTTACAACACCACCCGTTGGACGATTCTCTTCAGAACCAGCTCCAGCGATTGCTCGTGGGGCAATCTCCGGCAGCAACTGCGCCGCGCGATTCGGGTCGAACCGGCTGTCACTGGTCAGTCCCTTAACCCGACCGGATACTGGCAAGCCCGATGAGATTCAAGCCATAAGTACGATTCTTCGGCTATTCGATTTTATGACCCCCTGGGCAAACTTGCCCTTTGGCGGGCTAAACCTTGTCGCTGAGCACCTTACGATTTTGCCCGGCCCGTGGCACAAGCTATGCGTGAAGACCGTTGGTTTGAAAAAAGAAGTACCTGAAGCAATGAATATGACCATACTCCCAGTTGATCTGACCGTTGAACTGCGCTCGGCGGACGGAATGTCCACAGAGTTTTACGAAGCCGACGAGGAACGCATCCAGGAAACGCTCCGTTTGCTGGCCAATCCGCGGCTGCTGGTCCAGCCACACCTAATGCTGGCCTCGGAAGACTGCGCCAGCATGATTCCTTGCAAGGGGATTGACATGATCCTCGCCCGCACACCGGCTTCGACGCCGCTGAAATTCCCGCTGGTTCTTCCGGCCGGTCTGTTTGACATTGTTGAGAAGCCGGAAGGTTGGGCGAACGGCGAATCCGCTGTGATTGAGGATCCTCAAGACCGCGATCCCGGGCGGGCGCGCCGGCACACTGCGCAGGTGGAGATACATACCCTCGGCGGTTGGACGGTCACCCTGAAGGTGGTGGCGGTGGGTAACGACAACGTCCAGGACGAGCGTCAATTCTTTGCGCATTTGCGCAATGTGCCGGCCATTCCCTTCCGGCTTGAAGAGGGCGGCTTCGGCCTCATCAATCCCATGAATATCACGCGTGCCAGCGCGTGGCCCAAACCCGACTGGCTCCCCGAACTCGCCGTGCCATTGGCGTTGCGGCGATGGAGTCCATCGCTCCGGCGCGGAGGCGAACCAGCGCCAGGGATGGTGCGTCTTCCGTGGCCACGTTGAACAAAACAGGACGCAGACTGAATGGAGGCGGAATGAATGAGGCCACCCGGCTCCAGCCAAATCACCATTTATGAAAAGCAAAACAGTTCTTAAATCCCTCGATGATCTTTCTCCTGAAGTCATTAAGCTGGAGCCAGACAAGACCGCGCCGGCCCATCTGGAATCGACTCCAGCGCGCCTCTGGGAGCCACGGCATGTTCCTTGGCCTGTTCGGGAGTGGAAACACTCCAACCCCGTGGGGTATCAGCATTGGGGGCTGAACGAATAGCACGCCGGAAGCGTTGGCTGTCCGGAGATCTACGAGCCCAAAGAGCGGGAAGCCGGGCAAAGCATTAACTTCGTTGCCTGCCATGATGGCTTCACCCTGAATGACTTGGTGTCCTATAACCAGAAGCACAACGGGCCCAACGGCGAGGACAATCGCGATGGGGCCGGCTTTGCGCCACTGGCCGGGGCCTAGCGTAGCTTGGCAGCGCGTCTGAATGGGGTTCAGAAGGTCGTGCGTTCAAATCGCACCGCCCCGACCATTTCTCACCAATGGATCCTTCCACCTCCAAATGGATCCGAGGTCAACCAAATCTGCTTGAACGCATCAGGAAATGTGATACGGTTCCCCTGCTCAAGAGATCTCAGCGGTAAAACATGAGCTGTTTTATGGATCGTCGAGTTGCACTGATGTGTGGAGTGCTTTCGCTTATGGTGGGCTGCGCTTTAAATCGCCCTTTCAGGACAGGGTTCAACCCCGGCGACCCGACACAGCCGGGACCGGATCCAACCAATGCCGTCATTGAAGCCACTGCGGACTACAAAATGGGGTTCGTGGAGTTTGACGATCAAGGCTGGTTGTGGGACGTCAGGCAGAAAAGCGCGGTCCTGCAACTGATCAGCAACGAGTGCGGCCTCGGCACGGACCATCCCTCCGCCGTCGTCATGGTGCTCTTTGTCCATGGCTGGAAAAACAACGCCGCCTTCGACGATGGCAACGTCCAGACGTTTCGGTCGGCCTTGACGGAAATGAACGGCTTGGAAACCGAGTTGAGCAAACAGCAAGGGAGACAGCCCCGCAAGCTGGTCGGGGTCTATGCCGGCTGGCGGGGCTTGTCAATTAAATCGGACTTCTTCCCGATTCCGCTGGGGAAGGAAACAACTTTTTGGGGCCGGAAGAACGCGGCGCAAAGGGTGGGGGGCTACGGCGCCATGACGGAGCTGATGATGGACCTGGAAGCCCTGCAGCGAGCCGGCAACCAATCCCTGCCCACCAATGCGTCCCAAACCAAATTGATCATTGTCGGCCACAGCTTCGGAGCGGACGCGGTTTACAACGCCATTTCACAAATCGTTGCCGGCAGATTTGTGGACACGATTAAACAAGGGCCGGAGCGCCTGCTCAAACCGGTGGGGGACCAGGTGATTTTGCTCAATCCGGCTTTTGAAGCCGCCCGGTTCTACGATTTGGCACAGCTCGCCCGGTCCGTCGCCGCCTATGCGCCCGATCAAAGGCCTGTTTTGAGCGTCTTCCAGTCCAGGGGCGATTGGGCCACGCGCGACTTCTTCCCCATCGGCCAGGCGGTGGCCACCGTCTTTCAACAGCATCGTTCCAGCTTCCAGAAAACAGCCAACCATCAATCCGTCGGCTGGTTTGAGCCGTTCATAACTCACGACCTCAATTACGAACCCACTGCGGCTGCCCCGCCCACCAACGCTCCCGCCGGCCCTTCCACCGAAAAACCCGAACTGCGCGCCAGAGAAAGGTTCTCCCGCGCCGCGCGAAACATCATCGCCCAGCGGCGATTGTGGCGTCTCTCATCCGCCCAAATAACGACAAATATGATTGGCAACTGCGCCATGATCTCGCGGCCCAACTATCGTCTGCGAAATCCCATCCTGGTGGTTTCCGTGGACACGGCGATCATGAAGGACCACGACGACATTGGGAACCCGCGGTTGATTGATTTCCTGCAGAATTACATCCCATTTTGCGATGACCAGCCGCCGACCTCGGCGCAGCCTTGAACCGGTCCCGCGGGCGCCGGCCGAATGGAGTCTTCGACTTTATTGTTGTCAGTCTCCACCGCGCCGTCACGGATTCGCCGCCAGCAATGCGTTCACCCTGGCCATCACCTCGAAGGCGTCCGCCACGTAAAGCACATCGGCCTTGCCGCGCGCCCAGCCGCAGTTTGGGTCCAGGCTGATGGCGCGGCGCTCTCCGATGAACCGCCAGCCCACCGTGTGCGGCTCCTCGCCGTGGCAGCAGGCGCTCAAACCCTTGGCGTGCCGCGGTGTCGCGCCCGTCTGGCCGATCTGGTTCAGATGCGACAGAAAGGGCAGCACCGCCTGCCCTTCGCCGCCCAAATCCACCAGCGATTTGCTGCTGCCCAGCGAGGCGCGCGTGACCTTGAGAAAATCCAGGATCAATTTCTCCGCCTCGGCAACGCGGGTCCGGCCATCCGCCTGCTTTTTCGTCCAGCCCGCCCCGGCGACGAAGAGCAGCGGGGCGTCCGGGCGGATCGTTTGCGCGTCGGCCTGCGGCGCGCGGAAGCCGAGCACCTTCGTCCGCCGGGCGGCGTCGCCCAGCTTGACGGGCACCAATTCCACGCTCGCCGTGCCCGCCCCGCAATGGCAGGCCGCCTGGCTGCCGGGATCGACGAGCATGAACCACGGCCGCTGCGTTCGCGTCAGCGTGGCCTCCATGCGCTGGCGGTAGTACCAGCGGCTGATCACGGGCTTCCCGCCGTTGTCGCCGACGCCGGTCACGTGGCAATCCACGCGGCCACCGAGCCGCTGCGCCACGCCGGGCAGGACGCGGTTCCAACGCGAGGTTGCCGGAGCGACGATCAAGCTGGCCTGCGCCGCCTTGCAAAGGGCTTCCGCCGCCGGCGCATCGGTGCAATAGCGCGACGGGCCGAACTCCGCCCCCGCCACCCCGAAATACTTGGTGGCCGGGCAGGCCGCGATGGAGTCCGCCGCCGCTTGCACACTTTCGCCGATCAGCCCGACGAACAGACTGGACCCGGCGATGGCTTTGTTGAGCGCGCGCGCGGCATGCAACGCTTCCCGGGCGGAATTGGCGAGCGAGCCGTCCGCTTCGACGTGAGCCAGGAGAAGAATCGTTTCCATATCAATGTTGTTGCGGCCTGGCCGCTTTCGCCGCCGTCATTTCCGGATCCATTCCGCGATTTCCTTCGCGATGTCATCGGGCGGCTGGTCTTTGACGATGCGCGTGGCGCGAAGCTGTTGGGGCAGTGTCACGTTCAGGAACGTCAGCCCTTGGCCCGGGAGTTTGGCCGGCGCGGCCTTTTGCAACGCCGGCATGAGCGCGCGCATGTTGGCCATGCCCACTTGCGGATTGTTCCTTGGCTCGGGCAGGTTCCCCGTCGCCCACCCCAGCAAGGCCGGCGGCCCGGCGCACTGCGACACCTGGTGCCGGCCGCCTTCGACGCGCTCCAGGATTTCCAGCGAGCCGTCGTTGTTGATTTTCAATTCATCCACGCCCTGGAACTGGTCCGTGATGCCCAGCCGTTCGCCGACCATTTGCAGCGTGGCGCCCGCGCCGCGCGAGGCCGATTCCCAGCCGCCGAAGAGCAGCAGCCTCGATTTTTCCAGGCCGGGTATCGTCTCAATGGCCCCCGCCAGCGCCGCCGCCACCTCGGCCGCCTCGGTGAATCCCCCCGCCGGTCCGTCCAGCGCCACCAGCTCAAACGGGGCCTTTTGCGCAACGGTCATCATCACCTGCTGCAGCTTGGCCTTCGGCCCCAGGCTGACAAGCCAGACTTTGCTGCCCGGCGCGTTCCGGGCCAGGTTCGCCGCTTCGTAGAGCGCATGGCCGGCCCACGGGTCGAGGACCGCCGGCAGCATCATTTCGTTTTTCAACGCCGGCCCGGCCGCCGGCTCCAGGGTCTGCAGCGGGTCGGGCACGACGCCGCCGCAGACGACAATTTGAAACGCCGCGCTCACGAAACCCTCCGCCGCGCCGCCGCCGGAAAATGGCAGGTGACCGTTTCCGCCACCTCCACCAGCCATGCGGCGCGTTGTTCCGGGGTGCTGGTGATGACCACCGAGAACGTCCGGCGATGCACCTGGCGCACGCCGCACAAATCAAACACGCATTTCTTCCACAAATTCTCCAGCGGATCGCCGAAAATCTCCCGCTCGCGGTCCGGCGGCGTGTTGGCGGTGTTGAAAACGACCGCCGTCCTGGCCTTGAGCAGTCCGACGGGCACCCCCTCGCCTTTGTCGTTCTCGACAAACCGATAGGCGATCTCCATCCGCAGTACGCGGTCGATCCAGCCCTTCAATATCGCCGGCGGCATGCCCCACCAGTTCGGATGCACGATGATGATGCCGTCGGCGCCGACGATTTCCCGGCAATGGCCGGCGATGACCGGGTCCAGCGGCGCCTTGGGCTGCAATTCAGCGGCGGAGAGCAGCGGCGGGAATTGTTCCCGGTAAAGATCGCGCAGCGCGACCGTGTGATTGTTCCGGCGCAACGCCTCCGCCGCCGTCTGGGCGATGGCGTGGTTGAAACTGCCGGGATTGGGATGGGCGAGGATGATCGAGATGTTCATCAATTGGCCGGAGACTCTAATGACCGAATGACGTTGCAAAAAGAAAAAAGATTGGCCGTCGGCGCGGGCAGGCAGTCTTCTCTTCCTTTCAGTCCCTTTGGGCCCTTGGGTCCCTGCAATCCGGCTCAATTCTCCGCCGAGCGCAGGCCGCCCCGGCCGGCGCGGAAATCAATTACCATCTGTTCGGGGTTCCCCGGCGAGGCGGACGGGCAGTTCCACAGGCAGGCGCTGCAGTGAACGCATATCCCGCGGCCTTTGTTTAGAAGTTCATCCATTGATCTTACAGCACACGAACATTCATCATGTTCCGAACACGTTGAAAGTCCTTGTCCTGCGTAACGATGGCCAGTTTGTTTTCCCGCGCCACCGAGAATTGGCAGGCATCATCAAAGTCGAGGCCATGCCGGGTGTGTGTCCCAGCGAGTCGGAGATAACCCGCGGCACTCAAGGAAAGAATGGTAAATTGTGGCAGCGTGTCCGCTGCGAATCGATCGAATAGTTCCGGTCGCTTCTGGCGGAAAAGGAGCACCCCGATGGAATGGAGCGTGAAGTCGGAAATCCAGGCCGCACCCTTGTCGCCCTGCAAAAATGCTTCGCATTTTTTGCGTCCAGCCTGGCTGAGCAGGATTTCCAGAAAGATATTGGTGTCCACCAGATAGTTCATCGCAGTTCGTCGAGATGGTGCTGCAACTCAACGGCGGTGAATCGGTCTTTCAAATCCGCCAAACCACCCGCCCAGTCAAAGTTGAATCGGCGCTTCGCGGAGCGCGCGGACTTCGCCGGAGTCGTCTTCAACAGAAACTCGATGAATGTCTCCACCTGCTTTTGCGCCACGACAGGCAAAGTCTCATATTTGGCGATCAATGCATCTTTGCTCATAAAAAATCATACTACCGTTAACCGGCAAATGTTGCAATCCGACGTTTGGCCGGTTGACCGCCTCAATTCTCTGCCGAGCGCAGGCCGCCCCGGCCGGCGCGGAAATCAATTACCATCCGTTCGGGGTTCCCCGTCGAGGCGGAGGCGCAGTTCCACAGGCAGGCCCCGCAGTGGACGCATTTCTCGCGGTCAAAAGCCGGCAGCCCGTTCCCGCCGGGCGTGATGGCCTGGCCGGAACAAATCTCAACGCACAACTGCGTGCCGCAACGCTGGCATTCCTCCGGATAAACAAACGCCACGTGGTCGGCGTAGCCGGGCGGCGCCTGCACTTTCCCCCCCAGCAGCAGCGCGTCCTGGTGCGACACCAGCAACCGGCCGTCATACGGTATCGCTGGCCAGCCCGCCCGTTCCATGAGCGCCGCGTGCGCCGACACGCCCCGCGCGTAACAGTCGCGGCGGATTTGCCGCGCTTCCGCGGCGGGGATGCGGCCCCGATAATATTCCTCCAGCGGCGGAATCCGTTCCCAGGGCCGCAACGGCTTGCCGGGCAGGGCCAGCCGTCCCCCGCTCAAGCCCGCCAGCGCCATGCCGATCAACCCCGTGACAACGCCGCGCTGAAATCCGTCGCGCGATTTCTCAGCGACGCGGGCCTCCTGTTCCACCCAGCTCGCGCGCCGCCGCCGCACATAGGCCGCTTCGAGGTTTTCCTTCGTGAACGGTTTCTTCGCCCGGAGCAGCTCGATGACCGCTTCGGCAAGTTGCGTCCCGGTGGCCCACGCCTCATCCACGCCCGATCCCGTCAGGACGTTGGTGCTGCCGCTGCCTTCGCCGATGCGCGCATAACCGTCCCCGGCCAGATGCGGTTCGCCGCGCCGCCCGGATTCGCCCAGGGTCTTGGCGCCCCAGGACCGCAGCCTGGCTCCCTTGAGATACCGCCAAAGATACGGGTGCATCATCCAATGCTGCAAATAGCGGTAGGTCGTGCGCACCGGGCTGTCGAACCACGACGGCACGAAGATGCCCAGCGACGCCACCCGCCCGGGATGCGCGTAAAGGAACCCAAAAATCTCCGGCTCCGGGTAGCCGAAGGTGTGCAGCACCGTGCCCGGTTTCAGCGGCGTGTCCTCCGGCAAATCCACCACGAACTTCATCCCCACCGCCCAGTCGCGCGTGTGATGGTTCGCCGGCAGCCCGAAATGCTCGTCCAGTTGCCGGCCCACCGGGCCCACCGGGCCGTCTCCAACCACGGTCAGCGCCGCGCGGATGTCCATGCCCGGCATGAAGCCGTCGGCGGGCGCCCCTTGTTTGTCCACACCCTGATCCAGCAACCGCACGCCCACGACCTTGTCCTTCTCGATCAAGGCCTGCGCGACCGGCGTGCCGGGCCAGATTTGGACCGTGCCCGAGCTTTGCACCTGCGTGCCGATCCACTGCATGAATTGCCCCAGCGACAGCACCATGCCGCCGTTCTTGTGCAGGAACCCCGGCGTCCACGGCAGGTCCAGGGCCTCGTGCTCGAAGGGCAGCGCCCGGCGCAGCGCCCGCGCCAGCTTGTCCGCCAGCCGCAGCAACCCCGGCCGCCGGCTGGCCCCCACCGGGTCCAGCAGGTAAAGCACCTTCTCCTCGCCCACCGGCGCGGCCATGGGAATGCCCGCCTTGTCAATATCAGGAATCCCCGCCCGCAAGGCGCGCGCCTTGGTGACCACACCGGAAACACCGAAGCCGATGTCATCCGCGCGTTCGTAGCACAGCACCTGCAACGGCTGCCCGGGCGCCACGGCGCTTTCCAACGCCGGCGCGCCATCGGCCTTCAAAATCTGTTTGGAGAGCGTGGAAAGAAAACCCGCCGTCGCCGGGCCGAACCCGACGCACACGATGTCCGCCTCCAGGCGCGGGCGCTCGGTCGGTGATGCTGTTTCTTGAGAATTGATTTCCGACATGGTATGCGAATGCACGATTACTTCCGGCGCGTCCGGTATTCGACGGGAGTTTCGCGCAGGGGCATTTCCTGAGGAATCAATTCGATAACTTTTCCGTTACGACCAATGACGATTGGCTCGCCTGTTCGCTCGTGTACTGCGATGAGCTTTGCAACTGCGCGCCGGAGGGCGAGCCCGGCCTTTTCCACCAGCGACAACGGCTTCATTTTTTTCTCCGGCGTTTTCATTCGATGCCCACAACTTGGGAGATTCTAGCGCGAATTTGTTTAGGTTCATTGTTTCCCGAATCCCGACCTTTCTTTGACCTCTCAATTTGCGAGGTCAAAGCCTGGTTTTCCTCCATCGTTGCGACCGCATTTTGAAACGCAAATCCTTGTAGGAAAGGAGGTTGAACGTTTGAGGTCGCAATTTGCGACCTTGAACACCGAAACTCCTCCGCCTCATTCCTTGCAAGTTGAAATACAAAGTCGGTTGGAAACCGGTCCAAGTTACGGCGAACCGCTTCATTCAGCCGTTTCGTCGGCACGCCGTAAACCCGCGCCAGATCGGAATCCAGTATGACCCGTCGGCCACGAATGAGCCGGATTAGACTTTCGACGGGTTCAATCTCCAGATTGGCATGTCGCGTGTTCATTTCGTTTCACCATCCGCCATTTTTGATGTGGCAATTTGCAACATCAAACCGAAAGCCGGGCCGCATCCGACGCAAATGCTGTCCGCGTCCATGCGCTGGCGCTCGATGGTCGGTGACGCCGTTTCTTGCGACGTGATTTCCGACATGGCGTGCGAATGCAAGGTCACTTTGTTCCAAGTTTAGGCCGGCAAGCCCAGGTTGGCTCGCACTTCGCGGCGGAGGGATTTGCAGCCGACCAGTGCCTGGCGGGCATGACTCTTGTTGGCTGTATGTCCGGGATAACGGAAATCCACCGCGTAATCAGTCAGGGTTTGCAGGGCGGGCCGGAACGCGGACCAGAGCGGTTCCAAAGGCAGAATGTGGTTCAAAAGTTCGTCAAGGTCGTGGGTTCGCTGAAGCGGCAGCCCTGCTTCCTCCATGCGGGCCTTGAGATATTTCTCCGCGCATTGCTGGGCGTGAAAACACACACCGCTCCACAAAGGGCGCTTGCGCCGCCGGGCCAGATCGAGCGCGGCGAGGTAATCTTCCTCGGCCTTGGCCACCCGTTCACGCGTGCTCGGCTTCATACATGACCTTGCCGCGCGTTATCACGTCTGTGATGAACGAGTCGCCCGACCTCAATCGCCGGGCAATCTCGGCTGGCTCGCGCACCAGAATATCCACTGGAAACCCGGCCGCAATGCGCCGGCGAATTGCCAGCGACGGACGGGTTCGACGCTTTTTGGAAAACGGCATCACCACCATCACGTCCACATCAGAGTCCTTGGTGGGCCGGCCATGGGCATAAGAACCGAACACCACGATGCGCCGCGGCTTGAACTCGCGGGCAATCGCGTCGCAGTAACGTTGAATGTCAGCCCAATCAATCATCGCGCAAATGACAGCCAACAAACGCTTTGGGCGTCGAATGTTGCGGGGCGTTTCATGCCGGATAATCCAGCGCCTCGCGCGTCGTCACTTTGGTCAGCGCCTCGGCGGCGCGGTCCTTGGCCAGGCGGCAGCCGGTCAGGCAGGTGTCCAGTTTCGCGCGCAGGGCCTGGAACCCCTCCAGCCCTTCGCATTTGACGCACGGGCCGGCCTTGGGCGGATGCGCCTCGCCCGCTTCGGCCACGTCGCCATAGGCGCGGGCCGAGGCGTCGAGGCCCGGCATGATCCCTTCCAGCGCCGCCAGTTCCTCCGCCGAAAAACAGCTCCGGCAGCCCGGATCGTCCCACGACGGATGCCGATTGTAGCCGTGAACAATTTCCGCGCAGATGCGCCCCACCTCGCCCCCGGCCCGCGCCGCCTGCACGTGGCAGAGATCGGTGAAAAACGCCACTGTCCCGGCCAGTCCGTCCGCCAGGGCGGCGTTGGCCGCGCCCTTTGTTTCCAGCTCGATCACGTCCAGGATGAATTGCCGGGCCGCCAGCAACCAGCACAGCGCGTCGGCCAGCGGGAACGTCACCCCCTGCCGCGTCTTGTGGTAAAGCTTCGCCCCATCCGCGTCCGTGGCCGCCTGCGTGTGTTGCAGCGTCCACAGCCAGAGCTTCATGGCCGTGCCCAGGGCGCAGGCGCCGGTGCCGGGCCGGTCGGACGCGATGCGTTTCAAGTCGGCGATCCATTGCTTGAACTGGGCCAGGAACAACGGGTTGGTCATGGTGATGGAAAGCTGCAACCGTTGCACCGCCTCCGGCCCTTCATAGGTGGCTTCCAGTTGCGCATCCATCCATTTCTGGCCCAGGAATCCGGGGCAATCCTCCGTCACTCCGTAGCCGCCCATCAGGCTGACGGCCTCGCGCATCATGTTCGCGCCGTGGCCGGTGTTCCACAATTTGCAGGCCGGGCACAGCACGCTGGCCAGCGCATCCAGTTGCGCGAACCGCGCCAGCGCGCTCTCGATCGGGCGGCGCATCTCCAGCAATCGCAGCGCCTCCTCCTGCGCCTTGGTCATTTCCTTGAAGGCCGCCCGCCCCGCCAGTTTCTTCCCCGCCAGCACCCGCTCCATTCCCTTCTCCAGCGGCTCAAGCTGGTCGAACATCCGCGCCGCCTCGAAACCCAGCGACGCGCTGGCCTCGCCCGTGGCCCAAATATCCACCAGGCGATGCAACGCGTCTTCCTTCTGCTGAATGCCCAGGTCGTAACGCGGCGAGCCGGGCGCGCCCTGACCGCCGCGGAACCGCCGCCGTTGATACAAAATGACCGGCTCAATCGCCGACAAGAGCTTCGCCGTGGTCATCAAGCCCACCGTCACGCGCGTGCGCCGGAAGACGGCTTCGATGATCTCGCTGTGCGAATAGTTCGGCAGGATCACCCCATGCTCCACCGTGTAGCCGCCGACAATCCGGCTGGCGGGCACTTTCAAGTTGAACACCGGGTCGTTGGTCGAGGAAAGCTGGTGAACCAGTTTCTTGGTGGGCGTGCCGCGGTCCCAGACCCCCGCGTCCCCTTCCTCCAAAATCACCATGCAACTCCCCTTGATTTTCGGGTCGTCGGACTGGACGGCGGCGGTGACAACGTTGGCAAAGGCCATGTTCGTGATGAACCGGCCCCGTTTCTCGACTTGCAGCAACGGCTCCGCGCCGTCCTTCCATTCCGCGATGCGCACCTTGCCCGCCAGCATCCCCGTCTCCACCCCCACGAACGGGATCGGCTCCGTCAGCGCGAAAGCGGCGCGCACCTGCTTGCGATTTTCGCCCGGCTTGAGCGGCGCGGCGCCGGCCACGTATCTGGCCCGCTGCTCCGGCGTGCCGCGCTCGTGGATCGGGGCCAGGCCCAGGTTGCCCGCCAGGCTGGCCGTGGCCGCCCCCGCGTCCACCCACGACAATTCAAACGCGATCAGCGCCAGCGCCAGATTCTTTGGCCCCGCCATGAACCCGCCCTGCTCCGGCTCCAGAAACGCCGCCGTGATCCCGCTCTCGTCGAACTGCGCCAGCAGGCCGGCCTTCTCCGCCGTCCACTCATGCGAATTGCGCCCGCCGGCGGCGACGAGCCGTGCCACCGGCCCGCGCGCCACCCCGCGCACGCCCTGCACCAGCATATGGAGGTCGTAACGCTCCGCAAAGCGCCACATGATTTGGCGCAGCTCATCGGACGGCAGCGTGGTCAAAGCCGGGGACGATTTTTCTTCAGCGATCGCACTCATAATCTTCTCAACGGTTTTTGCGCGGCGATTCCACTCTCCGCGTTCCCGCCCCCAGATTCCCCGTCCACCCCCGAAGAATCAATCTTATTCCGCCGGGAAGACGCGAAGAGGTAGAGTAGGTGGGCCTGTCCGTGGCACCGCTCCGCGGCGCGACGGCGGAAAAGCTTGAATGGGCGCTCAGGGGAATTAGCTTTGCGCCCAAAGAGCATGATTGACTTCTGGAACAAGGCGCGAGACTGGGCCGCGGCCCACCCCAAGTCCATACTGGCGCTGGCGGTGGTTGTCGCCTTGGGGCCGTTTCTGGCCAAACCGTTCAACATGGATGATCCGCTCTTCATCTGGACCGCCCGCCAAATCCACGCCCGCCCGTGGGACCCCTACGGCTTCAACCTGATTTGGTACAGGACCCTGACGCCGATGTGGGTCATCATGAAAAATCCGCCGCTGGCGGGCTATTATGCGGCGCTGGCGGCCGGCGTGCTGGGTTGGAGTGAAACGGCCTTGCATTTGGCGTTCCTGCTGCCGGCGCTGGCAGCCATTTTGGGAAGCTACAAGCTCGCGCGCCATTTTTGCGACCAACCGCTGGCGGCGGCGCTGGCTGTTTTGTTCACCCCGGGCTTCCTGGTTTCCGGCACGAGCGTGATGTGCGATGTCCTCATGCTCGCCTTTTGGGTGTGGGCGGCGGCGTTGTGGATTGAAGGCATGGAGCAAAATGATTTCCGGCGGTTGGCTGGGGCCGGTGTGTTGATCGCGCTGGCGGCGCTGACCAAGTATTATGGCATGTGCCTGATCCCGCTGCTGGGCCTTTACGGCTGGATGCGCCGGCGCCGGCTGGGATGGTGGGTCGCCGGCCTGCTGATTCCTTTGCTGACTCTGGCGGCTTACGACTGGGCCACACGATCCTTGTACCAGCATAATCTCATGTCTGAAGCGGCGATTTACGCCAGCCGCATGAACCCCTATTTTGGCGGCCTTTTTGCGGGCCAAAGAGCAGCGGCAGGGCTGACCGCGGTGACGGTCGGGGACAGGGCGGCTGCGAGCTTCAACGCATTGACGTTCACCGGGGGATGCCTGGCCCTGGCCGTTTTCCTGGCCCCCTGGCTTTGGCGGGCCCGGGTTGTCGGGTCGTTTGTCGGCGCGGCGGCGCTGGCGGCCATGGCGCTCTTTCTCGAAGGACCCCTCCTGGCCCATTACTCCAGGATGAAGGACGGCCTGCGGTGGTCGATGGAAGCGCAAATCATTTTCTGGGCGGCTGGCGGGCTGGCGGTGCTGGCTCTGGCGGCGGCGGATTTCTGGCGCCGGCGTGACGCCTCTTCCTGCTTGCTCTCCCTGTGGGTTCTCGGAACGTTTGTCTTTACGGCCCTCTTCAATTGGACGGTCAATGGCCGTTCCGTCCTTCCGATGGCGCCCGCGGTGGGGATATTGCTGGCGCGGCGATGGCAGGAACTGGCCGGAGCGAAGCAGATCAGGCCCGCCATGGTCCGGCGTGGAATTCTGGCTCCCTGGGTTGCCGGCGCGCTGCTGGCCGCGCTGGTGACATGGTCGGATTATGTCCTCGCCGTGGCGGCCCGCCAAAGCGCCCGCGAAGTCCGCCGGCGCTGCGCCCAATCCGGACAAACGCTCTGGTTTCAAGGCCACTGGGGCTTTCAATACTATCTTGAGCAACTCGGCGGCCAGGCGCTGGACAGGCTCAACCCAGCCATCCGCGATGGTGAGATTCTGGCCGTGCCGCTCAATAACTCCAACTTGCAACCCCCTGATTCTCCAAGAAACGCATTTTATGTCAAAGGGCCGCGCTGGCTGACTGACATGAATCAATTCGTCGGGGCGGGCTTTTACAGTTCTTCCTTCGGCCCGCTGCCTTTTGTCTTCGGCCACGTTCCCCCGGAAAACATCCTGCTCTACACCTGGAAATCCGGCCCCGGCGCCAAGCCGTGACTTCAGAAGCGGGCGGCGCGTAAAAATGACTTGAGGAGCCGGCTCCGCCAAGCTATGGTGCAAGCAAGCACTGATGAAGACTCGGAAAGGAGCGAGCCATTCTAGCTTATTCACAATGCCTTTGGGCACGGTGCGCCTCACGGATTTGCCCCGCGTCGGCGGGAAGGCCGCCCACTTGGGAGAAATGATCGCCGCCGGCCTGCCCGTCCCGGCCGGGTTTGTCATCACGACGGCGGCGTGCCAGCGGTTCATGGAATCCGATCCCCGCATTGGGGATTGGTTGAAGAGCCTGGAGAAGTGCGGTCCCGCGGATGCGGCGGCCTTGCGCGCGGCGGCGGGCGAGGCGCAACGGCAGCTCGACGCCATTCCGGCGCCGGGCGAAGTGGCGGAGGCCGTCGCGGCCGCTGTGGCGCTTGAGCCTGGCGGCGCGTGGGCGGTGCGCTCGAGCGCGACCGTCGAAGACCTGC